>JABEBX010017726.1_pt1 | contig 33160 bp, 28 predicted proteins | sample 7245971 | NCBI WGS metagenome assembly JABEBX01 (sample SAMN14506365, study PRJNA622280) | hot springs metagenome | biome: hot spring [ENVO:00000051]|acidic hot spring [ENVO:00002120]; feature: spring [ENVO:00000027]|sediment [ENVO:00002007]; material: sediment environment [ENVO:01001048]... | reverse complement strand
ACACTAACCATAGTATTACTTCGGCGCGACGAACATCACGTCGCGTCAAGTATTTTTGCCTGTGAAAACATATATTTACTGCAGAATCAGACCCTCAACAAAGTTGAGAGAATTCTTTTGGTATTAATTTTTCAACAAGCTAATAAGAAACTTTAAATACATTACAGGAACAATTTAATACGCTTAATTTTATTTGTGTGTTTTTATGGAAGCAGAAGAGAGATATGACATCATAGTAGCAGGAGCAGGCATGGCCGGCAATCTTGCGGCTGCGGTAGCAGCTAAAGCAGGCAGAGAGGTATTGCTTTTAGACAGGAACGACCCTGTGAATGTTGGCAAGAAGAACAATTGGGGGTGGACGTGCGGAGATGCAGTGGCCGGAGGCCATTTGGATTTTATAACCTCTAAAACAGGCATAACATTTTCCAAGCCGGAGCTTGATACCAAAGTCGATGGCGTTTATGCGCTCTCGCCAGACTTGGGCTCGAAATTCCTTTTTGACGGCGTAGGCTATGTGCTCGACAGGCCGGAATTCGAACGCAAGCTCAGGGATATCGCAGTAAAAAACGGAGCGCATTATGTTACGCAGTTCGAAGTTGAGGGGCCTATAGTCGAGAACGGCGCAGTCGTAGGCATATTCGGAAAGGATAAGAATAAAGAGCATAAAAAGTACAGGTCAAAAATTGTAATAGATGCGTTAGGGATATCCACGGTAATAAGAAGGAGGCTCCCGGAAAATGCATATATTGAAAAAAATATTGACATAGACGACATAGAGTCGACGGGAAGGTATATAATAGAGTTCGACCTTGACCATGAGGATATCAAGTACTACGACCCTAAAAACGCGCTTATACATCTGAATCAGGAGATGGCGCCCGGAGGCTACGGATGGGTTTTTCCGAAAAGCGACGGCAAGGTGAACATCGGCCTGGGAGTCCAGAAGAAAAGCCTGGACATAAGGAACAAGAAGCTCGGCAGGAACGACTCGCTTCAGGCACTGATAGAGCAGTACATAGCCTGGAATCCTACGATAAAGAACATGAGGATATTCAACAAAGATAATAATGGCAAGGGCATATGGTCGGTAGGGGTAAGGCGGCAGATGGAGAGCCTGGTATACGACGGTTATATGGGCGCAGGCGATAGCATGGTCATGCCTAACCCTATAAGCGCAGGCGGCATAGGGCCAGCCCTTGTGTCTGGCATACTTGCAGGGGAAAACGCCGCAAAAGCGGTTGAGGCAGGCGACGTTACAGTAAAAGGCCTGTGGAAATACAACCTGGATTTTAACAGGGAGTACGGGCACAAGACCGCAGGGCTGGAGGTTTTCAGGATCTATTTGCAGTCATTGAACAACGACATAATAAATTATGGAGTGAAAAACTTCTTGACAAGCAAGGAAGCGAACGACCTTGCCTTGGGCATAGTCCCGGAGCTTAGCTTAGGAAGCAAATTTATGATGGTGCTGAAAGGCGCCAAAAACATCAGCGCTTTTAGAAACCTTGTCTACGCAGTGAACAAGATGAAGGAATTGGACGGATTGTACAACAGCTATCCTGAAAAGCCGGAAGGCTTTGAAAAATGGCGCGGCATGGTCTCGAAGAGCATGAGCGAGGCCAAGAAAAAGTTTCAGCCGAATCCAGTATGATTAGTGGTATAATGCAGGAATATACGAAGTTCGAAAAAGCCAGAATTATCGGAGCAAGGGCGCTCCAGCTTGCGCATGGCGCACCGCCGCTCATAAAAGTGCCCGCAGGCATATCAGAACCGCTCGACCTTGCAGAGAAGGAGTTCGAGAAAGGAATAATACCCATAACCATAATAAACGAATGAGCTAGCCCCTTGAACTGACTTTTTTGCTCAGGGTTTTTACGGTGCCGATATAATTTCCGCTTATTGAATACACTTGGGAGTTTTTGTAATTGAATATCCCGTTCCTGAAAAGCGGGTTTATATTGTCCTTGTCTTTCCTGGGCTCGTTTACTGGCATGCCCAATATGAGCGGGTTGAAGGCAGGAATTATGATAAGCTGCGAAGCGTTGGCGCCCGGATAAAACTTTCTGCATTTTGATTTGCTTACCTTTGAGATAAGCCATGCCTTTTCTGAATATACCCCGCCATTCTCATCGATAATTCTTACAGCGATATGGTTGTGCGCAGTTATTATGAACTTTTTTTGCATAGCCTCCTGCGATGGCAGAGCGTTGCCGTGCAAGAAAGCAAAATCGCCGAGCAAAAATTCGTCTTCCGCTTTTATGCCGATGAGCTCTCCGAGGTGCGCGTCGTGATTGCCTTTTATTATTTTTAGGTTTAGGTTTGACAGCTCACTTATGAAGCGGCGGATGCTTTCCAGCTCCCATGACTCAGGATATAGTATGCTGTCCTTAAGGTCGCCGAGCAGTATCAGGCCGGTTGCAGAGAATGACGAGTATAAGGAGAGGAGGCTTTTGGCCATTTGACCCCATGCATCGTAGATTCTTACGCCCTTCTCTAAAAGCCGGCGTTCCGACCCTATGTGCAGGTCTCCAACTACAAGCCATCTTGCACCTTCATTTTCGACGAGCAATGCCGGCTCATTGTATATGAACTTTATTTCCTCGTTCATTATGCTTGTATTTTCCATGCGCCCACGCTTGACAAAATATAATAAGGTGCTTGACCTTACTAATATAGATTATAAGTTATTTAGTGTTAGTGATGGCTGGCGCATCTCCATATATAGGAAGGGTTTACGGCATACCGATAGAACTGCATTGGACCTTTATACTTATGATGCTTTTCGCGCTTGTCCTGAGCACTTACCTGTTCCTTATATTCGTGCTTCTATTTGTATGCGTATTCCTCCACGAGCTTGCGCATTCCATTACCGCAAGAAACAACGGGATAGCCGTAAAGAAGATAATACTGTATCCGCTCGGAGGAGGTTCAGTAATCGATATGGACAATATACCGCCAAAGATAGAGTTCAGGATATCGCTGGCAGGGCCTGTGGCGAGCTTCCTTCTCGGGTTTATATTCGGCGTTGCGGTGATATTTACTCCTGCAGGAATGGTAAAGGTTTTCATCCAGCTGCTTTTCATATTGAACGTGCTGCTTGCGGTATTCAATATACTGCCATGGTTCCCACTGGACGGGGGGCGCGTTCTAAGGAGCTATCTGATAGAGAAAAAGCACGATTTTCTGGAAGCCACAAAGACAACTGTAAGGGCAAGCAATGCAATAATAGTGCTTTTTATAATAGGGACGCTGGCTTTCGTCGCAGTAGAAAGCAGCTATTCGCTGCTTTACAAGGAATTTATAGTGCTGTGGGACGTTTTCATAGCAATATTTCTTTATGGGGGGGCAAAGGCGGAACTGCAAAACGCATATATTAAAGAGTACACCAAGGGCATGCGCGTAAGCTCGGCAATAAGCAAGAATTATGTGATGCTGAATAAAAGGCCCAGCATTGCAGAGGTATATGAAGCGGTTGTAAAAAGCCACACGCACATAATACTCTTCAAGGAAATGGGCAAGGTATATGTCGTTTCCAGGATGCCGCAGAACTTTGTGGGGTTAGCGCCAAAAGGGGATAATTTTGACATAAGAAGCGTAAGCGCAGAAGTCCCTTACATCGATTATAACGCGCAGATTTATTCTGCGTTAAGCAGAATGCAGGAAGACAACGTCGGAATAATGGCGGTCAAGACAGGCAGGAACATTGTCGGCATATTGCTCAAGCAGCATGTCGAAACGCTTATTTCGCTGCATATATCGCACACGAAGGGAACTTCTAAAAATATTAAGCAGTAAGTATTAAAAGGCGGCGGTGTAGTTGATGCTTTACCTTAACAAAATTACCATGCACAATTTCAAGTCATTCAAAAATGCTACGATAAAGTTCAATGACGGATTCAACTGCATAGTAGGGCCGAATGGCTCTGGAAAATCGAATATATGCGACGCGCTGCTGTTCGTGCTTGGTGAAACTTCCCTTAAAAGGATAAGGGCTTCTTCCACAAAACAGCTCGTAAGCGCATTCAAGCAGAAGAATGAAGCTAAACAGGCGTATGTCAGCGCAGTGTTTTCTGGCGACACTGAAGTCAATATCAGCAGGCTAATAAAACCGAACGGGAAAGTAGGCTATCGCCTGGACGGCAAGCACATGACCAGGCAGGAAGTGCTTGACTTCCTTAAAACGCATAATTGCGTAATTGGGGAAGCCAATACGATCACGCAGGGGGAGATAGGAAAGCTGCTTGAGCTTAGCCCGAAGGAGCGCAGGGGCCTCATCGATGCGGCATCGGGCATAAAAGAATTTGACGACAAGAAAAATGCTTCTATAAAGGAACTTGACAAAGTGGAGGAAAAGATAACCAATGCAAAGATAATGCTGAATGAAAGGAAGGGGTTTTTGGAGGAGTTGAAAAAGGAGAAGGAGACTGCGGAAAAGTACGCCGAGCTTAATGCGCAGATAAAAAGGGCAAATTACACCATATTAGTCAGCAGGGAAAAGGAGGTGGAATCCGCGCTTAGGGAGACTATATCAAAGGCTGCAGAGGCAAAAGAGAAACTGCAGGTGTTGAAAGCCAGGAACATTGAGCTTTCAGTGGTGAAGGAAAAGCTTTCGGATGAAAGAAATGAAAAGGCCAAAGCATTAAACATGCAGTCCTCAGCGGTAAACGCGATAAACAAAAAGCTTGAAGAATTGAATAGGGACTTGGCAGTCTCTGAGACCGAGATTAACGGGCTTGACAATGAAAGGGCGAAAGCGGACGCCTCGATAAATGAATTGAACACAGAACTGGAAAACCTGAAGCGCGCATTGTCAGAAAATTTAAAAGCGGTTGAATCGCTTAATGCCGAAATAGGAAAGATTGAAGATGAAGCAGGAAAGTACAAAAAGGACGACGATGCATTTTATGAGGAGGAGGCCGCGGTAAAGTACGAAAGATTGCTTAAGGTCATAGAAGAAATTTCCGTAGAATCCGAGCAGCAAGCCGAAACCCATGCCAAGATGATGGTTGAAATAGAAAAGTTAAACGGGTCCGGCAACGCAGTTTCCGCGGAGCTTGAAAAGGTATCGCATCAATTGCAGGAGTATGAAAAGGGCAGATCTGATAAGGCGAATGAATCAAGCCAAAATAACAGTTTATTGCAGAAACTTGCTCCTCAGATCGAAGCTTTGAGCCGTAGGAAAAAGGAGCTTGAAGGAGAGCTTTATGATTATGGGGACAAAAAGATAAGCTTGAAGGAAGCAATGGCTTCTTACGGAGGAGACTTAGACAAAGTAAACAGGTTTTTAAAGGAAAATATAAAAGCGGGATTTTACGGCAGGGCGTTCGAATTATGCAAATACGAAGAAAAATACTCTAATGCTGTGGCCGCGGCCGCAGGAGGCAGGCTAAACTTTTTTGTTGTAGACACCATAGAGATTGCAGATAGGGCGGTAAAGCAGTTGAGGGAAAAGGGGATAGGGAGGGCATCGTTCATACCGCTTGACAGGATTAATTATGCCGCTTCCTCTAGTTCAGAGGGCGAACCTCTGATAAATTTTATAGAATATGATAAGAAATTTTCCAATGCCTTTAGATTTATATTCTCTAACACAAACCTGGTAAGCGACATAAAGAGGGTAAGGGTGGGCTCTGGCAGGTTCGTCACCATAGAGGGAGAAGTGCTCGAGCAATCCGGAGTGGTATCCGGTGGGGTAATAAAGGGCATACAATACCAGAAGGTCATGGCGGAACTTAGGTCTGTAGAAGAGAATGAGATGAGGGCGCGCAATGAAATTTCGAGCCTGGAGCAAGAACAGGATAAGATTAAAGCAGAGTTTGGAAGAGCGGAGGCCAGGGGCGTGGCCTTGAATGCGGAAATTGATTCGTTAAGCCATTCCGCAGATGCATTAAATGTCGAGAGACAGAAGCTTGAGAAATCGGCTGAGCAGAACAATGCAGAACTGGTGAAACTGCAAAGCGCTGAAGCTGAGCTGAATGCGAAGATTGCGGAAGCGGGGAGGAGGCTTTCGGAGCTCAAGACTGAAAGCGCAGAGCAGTACAAAAAACTGAGCGTCAGGATTAATCCAAAAGCTGCGGACAGGGCGGCGAACAAGGACAATAAAGAGCGCTTAAAGCAGTTGATAGCATTGCTTGAGGAAAAAAAGCTCAAGCGTGCGGCGATTGGAAAGGAGGCCGAAATGACAAAAAGGAGGATCGACGAGCTGATTAAGCAGATATCGCGGGAAAATGATTCGCTGAAAGAGGCAGAGAGCAGGATTAAGGGCATACAGCTTAAAGCAGAGGGGTTAAAGTCTGAGAAAAAAGTTGTTGAAGAGAAGATAATGGCACACAGCAAAAACTCTGCCACCTCTTACGAAGAAATAAAAGCGATAGAGGATAAAATCTCCGGCATAGGGTTTGAGATAGGCAAGGCAACGGGTGATTTGGAAAGGCTGGAGAGGGATCAGATAGGCTTCGATGCATCCAAATCCCAGATGGAAACGAGATTGGCAGACATAAAAGCCGAGCTTAGCGGTTTTGAGAGCATGGAGCAGGTTGAAGGGTCTGTGGAGGGCTTGGAGAAAGAGGTAGCGAGGATGAAGGCCCTTGTTGAGGCGCTTGGCAACGTCAATATGCGCGCGCCGGAGATGTATGCGGAAAAAAGCAGGGGAGTCGATGAAGTGCTCGAAAAGCTTGGAACTTTGGAGAACGAAAAAAATTCAATATTATCAATGATAAGCCAGATAGAGTCGAAGAAGCTGGAGGTTTTCTATGAAACATTCAACATGGTGAACGAGAATTTCAAGAAATTATACCCTATAGCGTTTGGCGGCATGGCTTCGATATCCCTGGACAATCCGAAAGATCCGTTCAATTCCGGGCTCGCTGTAAATATTAAAAATGAGAAGTTAGGGTCTGCACAGGTCGTTCCTTCCGGCGGCGAAAGGTCAATGATAATGCTGATGATAATATTCGCCATACAGATGTGCAAACCGCTTTCATTTTATATATTTGACGAGATAGATACTGCATTGGACAAGGAAAACTCCAAAAAGCTTTCCGCATTGATAAAACAGATGAGCGGCAATTCCCAATTCATAGTAGTAAGCCATAATGACACGCTTATATCGTATGCTGATACTGCCATAGGGGTTGCAAAAAGAGATGGCGAATCTAATGTTTTTGGAGTTGAGATAGTTGGCAATAAGGCCAGCGTTAAGGCAAACCAGTGATTTTTTGGCGCGCAGAAAAAGCAAGGCAAGAAAATTAAATCCTGATAAGCATAGAGGCGATAATGCGGGATCGAAGCCGCAGCTCAAGTTATGGCCTTTGTACCTAATCATAATTGTTTTATTCGTGCTTTATATATTCGTACAGAGGTTTAGGGCGTTTTCGCTGGTAATAGGCATAACCCTTTTTTTCCTTATAATTATTGTGATAGTGCTTGAGGTAATAAACGGCACCAAAGAATCAGGGTATAAGAAAAGCCTTGCAGAGATAGGCATAGCAATACTGATTGTTGTGATATTTTGGTATGGGCTTAAGTTCATATTGCAAACGAATGACCCTATAGACGTAGTGCCAAGCTGCAGCATGCTGCCCTATCTGCACAGAGGGGATATGATAGCGTTGCAGGGAGTAAAAAGCGTTGGCGAGGTAAAGGCTCCGGTTGTGGATGTGACAAAGGCGCAGATGAGCTCTATGCTCAGCGATATTAATTCGGAAACGCTTGAATGCGTAGCTTATAACACAAGCGCAAGCGGCACTTCGATAGATCAGATAATAAAACCAGGGTATAAAGTAGGGCTGCTTGAAAATACGCCGGAAGGCTATTCCATAGTATCAAATAGCAGCCAGAAAGGAAATCTCGTAGAATATGCCTGCGGAAGCAGGGAGGTACAGCTTGCGGACGGACAGATATTGAATGAGGCTTACACAACCTCCATAAGAATAAACAACGTTACGATAAGCGGAGATAGGAACAACAGCATAATAGTGTATAGGACGGACCCGAACGACTCGTTTTATAAAGAGGGTGATCTGTACATAGTCCACAGAGTGTATGCGGTATTGAATGCGAGCGGAGAGTACTATTTCCTTACAAAGGGGGATAACAATCCGGGATTGGATATGCAATACGATAACTACCCTGCAAGCATCTCTAACGTTTCCGGAAAAGTAATAGGGGTAATTCCTTACCTAGGATATTTAAAGCTCATATTGAGCAATGACATCATACAGCCAGCAGGATGCAATTCCACAGTATTGCACTGACCTGCTTTTACCGCAATTCAAGGGTTATGTCTGGCGAAACAAAAATATGTGCAGGGGGTGAGATTTGAACTCACGAAGGCGCTAAGCCACAGGATCTTAAGTCCTGCGCGTTTTTCTGTGGCTAGACCAATAGCCAGACCAGACTCTGCCACCCCTGCAATTCAGGTTTATGCATACATTGAAGGGCCTGTTTCTTCGGCAGCCTTTTTGTAGCTGTCGTGCGATTCCTTGTTTTTCTTTAATATGTCGTGTATTTTTGATTCTACCTGTTTCGCCTCTTTGTCTAGTTCTGTTATGTCTATTTTAAGGTCAGCAATTTTATCCACTGATTTTATTGCAATCTCCGCATATCTTGGGTCAACCACATTCTGATCAACCTGTACAAGAATGTTTATATCCGGAATTTTTTGGGCTACGGCGTCTATCATAAGGATGGCACTAATCCCGGTCGCGACGCCCTCTGTTATTGGGACAACGCCGCTATCCTTAAGTTCGTCCGAAATATCCGGCCTCGATATTATCGCATATACTGTTTCCCCTTTTTTTACATCCTTTGAATCCGAATCTTGCGAATCCCCCAGTTCTATCGCAGGATTTGCAGAGGGCATACCGCCTATGGATATTATTTTGGCTATCTTATTTGCGCTTATGAATTCCATTATCTTTTTTGACAGGATGTAAGTCATTTCCGGGGGTATTGCAAATTCTGCGAATATGGCAACAAGCTTGTATTTCGAAGATGCATAAAGCCTAACCGGATGCATCGGGATTCCGTTGTGTATTGATACCAGCGGTGGAAATGCCTGGCTTTCAAAATAGCCAAAATATTCCATGGATAATTTTTCTATTATGTAACTAACTGCCATCGGGCCTACAAGGCCCACTCCGGGGAATCCTTCTATGAGCGTATAACCTTCAAGTTTTTTTTCGCTTAGCAATTTTATGTCCAACATTTTAATCACTTACATAATTTATTCGCAAAATTTAATAATTGTTCAATACCTGCAATTACCAGAAGTTTTAGGAAAATGCGTTGATTCCGGTTATGCATAGATTTCAGATTGCGCTGAACTTTACCTATACCGACGACAGAAAAAATATCACTTATCTGCCTCGACGGAACGCCGACGTAATTTTACGATATATATTTAAATTTAACTATAAAATTACTATTGGTGAATAAGATGCCACAGAAGATACCACAGAAAGTAAGCGATGAGAGAGTAGATAGAGAAGATGGATTTCTCTATTATCTGGGCAAGGACGGCTATGTATGGAGAACGCCGATGAAGATGAATAACAGGGGCAGGAAGGCAAAAGTAGGCAGCGAGAAAATCTCCAGGGAAGATGGATTCCTTTATTATATAGACGGAAAAGGTTATGTAGTAAGGACTAAAATGAACAGGGGAGGACGAGCAAGAGGTTCTGCCTCAAAAAGAGCCGCAAGAGCCAAGAAGCCAGCAAGGAAGGCTGCAAAATCGAGCAGGGCCAAGGCAAAGGTCAGCGCTGCAAGAAAGAAGAGGAGATAAATCTCTCCTTTCTTTCATAAAGCGGCAATGCTTATCTTGGTAGCTTTGCTAATCCTATTTTTTTCTATTGAGCCGGATTTGAGCTCTATTATATATTTTGATTTGGCTTCAGGGTAATATGTTTTGCAGATAATCCTATGGCAGGGTTGGATGCCCTCAACCATTGAAACTATGCGCATGTCGGAATCCAGCCATATAACATCTATGGGAAAATTCATATTTTTCATCCATATGCCCAGGCGCGCTTCTTCGTTAAAAATAAACAGCATGCATTCGTCTTCAGCGATGGCGCTGCGATACATGAGCCCGATCATCCTCTTGAGGAAGCTGTCCGACACTATGCCGCTGAATTGCCGTGAGCCTATCGCCACTGCGGTATTTTTGTATGATAAGCGTCTGCGTAAAAAATTAAGCATGCAATCAGCTTATGTGACAGAGAAACTTTGCTCCCGCATAAACTGCTCCAGATAGAATCTGCTTCCTGTGCCCTTGCCGGTCAGGCTGCTGCCCTTCCAGCCAACAAACGTATGCATGCCGACTATCGCGCCGGTGGTTGCGCTTATTGCCCTATTCACATAGACTGTGCCGGCTTCGATGCGGCGCTCAAATTCCCTTATTTCAGACTTATTTTTGCTGTATAATCCGGCAGTTAGGCCATATTCCACGTCATCAGCCATTTTTATTGCGTCTTTGAAGTCTTTAAACGTCTCTATGGTTATAAAAGGCAGAAACAGCTCCTTATGCACCAATTCGTGATCGTGCCTTATTTCGATAATCGTAGGCTCGACATAAATACCGCCAAGCGCATTGCCGACTTTTGAGCCTCCATAAAGGACACGCCCTGCGGACTTGGCCTTTTCCACCGATTCCACATACCTTTTGTACGCAGCCTCGCTTATAAGCGGTCCGATGTAATTATCTTTTTCCAGAGGGTTTCCGATTTTCAGGGCCCTGGTTCTTTCTATGAGCCTGCTTAAAAACATTTCTTTTATAGATTCATGCACATAAACCCTTGACAGAGCGCTGCATTTCTGGCCCGCATAACCGAATGCTGCGCTTATTATTCCCTGCACGGCATCTTCTATATCTGCAGTTTTAGAAACTATTGCAGGATTTTTGCCGCCCATTTCAACTACAAAGACTTTCTGCTGCATCTGTGCGTATGACCTTGAAGCCATATGCATGCCTGTTTCCCTTGAACCTGTAAAGGCTATCCCAGAAACCCCATCGTTCGAAGCGAGCTCGTCGCCGACTTCAGAGCCCGGGCCGGTTATAAAATTAAATACGCCATTCGGAAGGCCGGCATCCCTGAACAGCTCGTAGATCTTTAAGCCGGTAAGCATGGACATATTATCCGTTGAAGAGGGCTTGAATACAACTGTATTTCCGGTTATTAATGCCCCAGCGCTCATCCCTACAGATATTGATACAGGGAAATTGAATGGGGCTATCACGCCATAAACGCCATATGGTTTTAATTTTATGTAGGTCACTTCAGGCTTTCTTGAAGGGGCGCCCTGGAAGCCCGCTTCTACCTTGGCATTGCTTTCCTTTATGATTGTCTTGCGCGCATAACCCTTGTTTCTTTCCATCTCATCTATGTAATAGTTCATGAAGTCTATGGCTTCGTCAACTTCGCCAACCGATTCATATCTGGATTTCCCGTTTTCATAGCTTAGTATTGCAGCCAGAGTAAACTTTTTTGCCCTGAATTTTTCGACCGCAGACCTGAATATGCCCACCCTCTCCTTGTAGTCTGTAAATCTCCAGGTATCGAATGCGGATTTCGCGGCATTTATTGCGGATTTCGCGTCGTCCCTAGTGCCCTTCTGAAACTTTCCTATAAGGGTTTTTTTATCTATCGGAGAGTACTCTTCCAAAATGTCCTTCGAATACGCTTCTTCGCCATTTATGTAATTAGGATAGGTATTACCAAACGTAGATTCTACTTCTTTGACTGCATTATCGAAAAGCGAGTCGAACTTGCCTTCCTGGCCCTGCTCCACCATGGTTTTGTAGGTAAACTCGTTTGAAAATTTAATCTTTGACATAAAGCCACCGCTGTGCGCCCGATACAATAATTATTTTGCATTATAAGTTTATACACTTATTCGTTTCGGCAAAATTGTAGAGCCCGGAAGGAATTTATCAACAAGGTTTAAATATTCTAATAATTATAACCGAGTTATAAAGGTGTTTTCAGTGAAAGGCGATGAGAACCAAGATCTGGTGCAAAAGGAAAGCGAATACCTAAGACAGTACGGATTTAAAACAAAGGAGGATTACGAGACGTCAATGAAAGGATTATCTGAAAAAACCATAAGGGATATATCAAAATCCAAGAATGAGCCGGATTGGATGCTTGAAAAGAGGCTTGCAGGTTATGGGATATTTGAGCAAAGGCCTGTACCGCAGTGGGGCCCGGACCTGAACGGCATAGATTATGAGGATATATATTATTACTTGAAGCCTAGGGCAAAAAACAGCAATGACTGGAATGACGTGCCAAAGGATATAAAAGATACGTTCGACAAGCTCGGCGTTCCGGAAGCCGAGAGGAAGTTTTTTGCAGGCGCAGAAGCGCAATTTGACTCTGAAGTGGTATACCACCATATTAAGGAGGAGCTCAATAAGCAGGGAGTCATATTTACGGATATGGATACTGCAGTTAGGGAGTATCCGGAGCTGGTGAAAAAATATTTTGGCACAATAATCCCGCCAACAGACAATAAATATGCGGCATTGAACACTGCGGTATGGTCAGGCGGCTCCTTTATATACGTGCCTAAAGGGGTAAAACTTGCGATGCCGCTTCAGGCTTATTTCAGGATAAACGCGGAAAAAGCAGGCCAATTCGAGAGGACTTTGATAATAGCGGATGAGGGCGCCGAAGTGGTTTATATAGAGGGATGCACTGCCCCAATATACCTAAGTTCCTCTTTGCATGCCGCGGTCGTGGAGCTGGTAGCGCATAAAAATGCGCACATAAGGTATGTTACAGTGCAGAACTGGTCAAAAAACGTTTACAATTTGGTCACGCAGAGGGCATACGTATACGAGAATGGGCATGTGGAATGGATTGACGCCAACATAGGAAGCAAGGCGAATATGAAATATCCCAGTGTATTCCTTAAGGAGCGGGGAGCCACTGGTGAAATATTGTCCATAGCGGTGGCGGGTGAAGGGCAAACTCAGGATACTGGAGGCAAGGCGTACCACCTGGCGCCGAACACAACTTCTAAAATCGTTTCCAAGAGCATTTCCAAGGGGAGCGGAGTGACATCATACAGGGGCTTAATCCACATAGACAAGAATGCGACGAATTCCAAGTCCAGCGTTAACTGCGATGCGCTTTTGCTTGATAAAGATGCAAAGACCAACACGTACCCTTACAATGAGATATATGCCGACGACGCTTTCGTAAGCCATGAAGCTACAGTAGGCAGGCTGGGCGAGGACGAATTGTTTTACATGATGTCCAGGGGGCTTAGCCAGGATGATGCTACGGCTACCGCAGTTTTGGGATTTATAGAGCCCCTCGTAAAGGTGCTGCCGCTGGAATATTCGCTAGAACTTAAAAGGCTGATAAAATTGGATACTTCAAATTCCATAGCATAGCTGATATTATGGGCAATGGAACAGTGCAAAAGGAGTCTTCGGAAAGCATGCTGAGGTACAGCGAAGCACCTTATGAATTTGATCCGCTTTACAAAAAATACTTTTTCAAGTTTGACCTGAAGGATTATGAATTGGCAAATGACAGGGATGCACTCGTAGAAGGGCTCGATTATGAAACCGTAGGAAAAAAGCTGAATGTGAGGTTTGATGCGGTAGTGGCAAATGGCATTCTGGCGAAGGGCATTGAAAAGGTCGTATTTGCAACAAAAGCGGCGCCGACAGCAACCATAGAGGATAAATTTGGAATGTTTGCAGACGCTTTTAAGATGGAAAACCTGCACTTCGAATTGAAGGGGGATTCGAAGCCATTGAACATACTGTTCATAGATTTCGGTAAGCGGCATTCCCCGGTGGATTTGAGCATAAGCATAGCGGATTTCTCAAAGGCCACAATCAATGAGTTTTATATATCAGACAAAGTAGATGCCGATTCTTTGGCAGGCGTGAAAACGGCGCTGGATTTGGGAATGGGCTCCAGGCTTGAATTGAACGAGATACATTACGAGGGCCAAAGCACAAGCGCTTTTGGGACCAGGGAATTTGCCATGCATGATAATTCAGAGCTTAGCTTTAATGGATTTTATACCGGAGGTAAAATTTCCAGGCAGAGGACCTTTTTGAAAAACGCAGGGAATAATGCGAAGGGCAGCTTGAACGAGGTATTCTTAGGCTCCGGAGAGCAGAGGTTCGACGTATATACAAAACTTGAGAATATAGGGCCTAAATCGCAATGCATTTATGGAGCGAAGATTGTCATGTCTGAAAGCGCTTATGCCATTATAAAAGGCATGGGTAAGGTGTTTAAAGGCGCGGAAGGCTCGGAATCCGATATAAAGGAGAGAGGGCTAATTTATGATAGGGGCGCCAAGATCACGCTCATGCCTGATATGTCAATAGATGAAAATTATGTCAAAGCATCGCATTCCAGTGCCACTTCCCCGATATCAGAGGATGAGATATTTTATTTGGCGAGCAGAGGCATAAGCGGCGAGCAGGGAAAATTGCTTATAAGTAGCGGAATTCTTTACGAAACCATAAACAAGATTAATAGCCCGGAAGTAAAGGCAGTGGCCATAGCAATGGTAAAGCACAGGCTGTCTAATAAAACATTCGATCTGCCGAGGAAATTTGGTAATGAAGGAGTTTGGGTCTGAGTTGGTAATATGTATAGCTACGGAACTGTTACAAATAAGTTTTTGCCTGTATTGAGGGGAAGTGCCGCAAATTTGCTAGCAAGCAAGTACGGTATTACGCAAAGCCAAATCGCAAAGATTTTGGGGGTGACACAAGCAGAAGTGAGCAAATACCTAAACAATCCGGAAAAGTTCGACGCTATAAAATATAGTATCGACCCGGAAGGGATTGATTCGTTCGCGAAAGCAATAATGAAAGGCGATGATTATAATTCGCAGAGGATAATGTGCAAGCTGTGCCCAAAGAATACAGATAAATCGTGCGCCATAAGGATTAAGTGAGATGATTTCATGTTATTGGAAATAAAAAACCTAAAAGCTGAGATAGAAGGCAAAACGATACTGGATGGAGTGAGCCTGAAGATAGACAAAGGGGAATTCCACGTCCTTATGGGCCCAAACGGCTCTGGCAAAACCACGCTTGCGAAGGCGATAATGGGCCATCCAGGCGTAAAAATAGTAGAAGGGGATATAAAAATCGGAGGAGAATCGGTACTTCCGCTGAGCGCGGATAAAAGGGCCAAATTAGGCATTTTCATGCTTTTTCAAAACCCGCCGGAGATAGATGGAGTCGGATTTGTGAATTTTCTAAGGTCCTCAGTAGAGTCGTTAAAAGAGGATACAGTAAACACAAAGCAGTTTATGGATGACATAAAAGATCTTACTGAATCGCTTAAATTTGATAAAAACATTGTAGGCAGATCGCTGAACAAGGGCTTCTCCGGAGGCGAGAAGAAAAAGGCGGAAATACTGCAGATGGCAATGATAAAACCTAAAATAGCCATATTGGATGAGCCGGATTCAGGTCTTGATGTCGATGCGATAAAGGTGGTTGCAGAAAATATCAATGCAATATCTGAAAAGACGCATCCTGGAATGCTTGTCATAACGCATTACAGCAGGATATTGAAATACATGAAGCCGCAGTTTGTTCATGTAATGAATTCAGGGAAGATAGTAAAAGAGGGCGGCACAGAATTGATTGAGGCAATCGAGAAAAGCGGATATGATGGTTTTTGATGATTTTTATGGCATCGAATATTGACGTTAGAGCATTAAAAAAGGATTTTCCGATATTCAAGGAGAAAGTAAACGGCAAGCCTTTTGTTTACTTGGACAGCGCGGCAACTTCCCAAAAACCGATACAGGTCATAAATAAGATAGTCGAATTTTACAGCACTTATAATGCAAACATACATAGGGGCATTTATCAGATGGCGGAAAAAGCCACTGAGGAATATGAAAGGTCAAAGAGGGTACTTGCGAGTTTTATAGGCGCAAAGTCGTATAAAGAAATTGTTTATGTCAGGAATACCACAGAGGCCATAAACCTGGTCGCATTATCCTGGGGGGAAACAAACATAAAGAAAGGCGAGCATATACTGATTTCCGAAATGGAGCACCACAGCAACCTTGTTCCTTGGATACTGCTTGCCAAGAGGAAAAAGGCAGTTCTGGATTATATTAAAGTCAATAATGAAGGCATGCTTGACGCTGAAAGCGTTGAAGCAGGGCTGGAAAAAGGCCCAAGGATGGTGGCTATTACGCACGCGTCGAATGTCTTGGGAACGATAAATGATGTAAAAAGCATTTCTAAAAAAGCCCATAAGGAAGGCGCGGTAGTCCTAGTTGACGGCGCGCAGTCTGCACCGCACATGCCTGTTGATGTATCTGATATAGACTGCGATTTCTTCGCGTTTTCCGGCCATAAAATGCTCGGGCCGACAGGAATAGGCACTTTGTATGCAAAAAAGGAGCTCCTTGAATCCATGCCGCCGGTTATAGGTGGCGGCGACATGATAAGTACAGTTGAGTATTATTCATGCACCTGGAATGATTTGCCGTGGAAATTTGAAGCAGGGACATCTAACATAGAAGGGGGCATTGGGCTTATCCCTGCAATAGAGTATCTCACCAAGCTCGGGATGCAGAATGTAAGAAACCATGAAAAAGAGCTAACAGCATACGCGCTTGAAAAGTTAAGCGCAGTAGACAACGTCAAAGTTTTCGGCCCGGGAGTTGATAATCTGGATAGGCGCGGAGGGGTTATATCATTTGCCGTAAATGGCGTGCATCCGCATGATATCGCCAGCATATTTGACAGCGAGGGCATTGCCATAAGGGCCGGGCACCATTGTGCGATGCCATTGGTCACACAGGTCCTTATGGAAAGCGCAGTTGCCAGGATGAGCTTTTATATATATAATGATACAGACGATATAGATAAAGCAATGGAAGCCATTAAGAAAGTAAAGGCTATATTTAAGATTAAGTGATTTTGATGAGTTTGGACTTATATGCAGAGGATATAATAGCAAATTATGAGCACCCACACAATAAGAGAAAGATGCAGGATAAAAGCGCAGAATCGCATGAGCACAATCCAATATGCGGCGATGATATAACCATTTACATAAACGTTAAAGACGGAAAAATAAATGACATATCGTTTGATGGTTCCGGATGTGCTATAAGCATAGGCACTGCAAGCAAGCTTACCGACATGGTTAAGGGCAAGGACATTTCTGAGATAGAGAAAATGGGCTTCGACACAATTAAAGAGTTGATAGGAATAGATCCTGGCCCGGCAAGGGCGAAATGCGCGACTATTTCATTGAAAGCGTTGAAGCATGCTGTGTTTATTTACGAGCACAAAAAGCCAGACGAAAAAACTGATGATCTCTGATTATTCATTCAAGCCCCAATTCAACCCTTTTGTTGTGCGAGCCTTTGTTTTCATATTTCAGAAGCTTTATAATTCCGACTTCTTTGGTGTTGGATACATGCGTGCCCCCATCAAGCTGGAAATCGAAACCTTCAATGTCTATTACCCTTACCTCTTCGAGTTTGTCCATAAGTTTTTCGCCTGGGGCAGTCCTTGCCAAGCCTTCTATGGACTTTGCCTCTTCTTTAGTTAATATCTTTGGAAGCACTGCATGCGACTCGCCCACTATTTGCTGTGCTTCTGCGACTATTTGCGCCACCATGTTCTTATCAAGATTTGGAACATCAAAGTCCATCCGGGCTTTGGTATCGTAAATCTGGCCTCCGGTTATCGCGCCTTTATATTTCTTATATACTATACCATCTATTATATGCAGCATCGTATGCAACCGCATGTGCATATAACGTTTTTCCCAGTCTAGGGAACAGGATACAGGTTCGCCGACGTTTAAGCCGTTGTAGTTTTCCAATATATGAACTACTTCTTCCATGCTTTTCCTTACTTCTACCACCTTGTACGCAGCGCCATTCTGCAGTTTTATTACTCCAGTATCGCATGGCTGGCCTCCGCCAGTAGGATAAAAAGCCGTTTTGTCCAGCGTTATGCCGTCGCTTATTCCTGTAATTGTGGCGTTGAATTCTTTTACGTAGGCGTCGGTTAAGTATATTTTATCTGTCATAGCTTCATCCCTTATAAAAATACAATTTATCGGCTTATTATTTAATATTAATAGACCTTTCGCAGCCCTTATGGCTGGATTATAAAATAAACCGCGGCTATCATTATTGCGGCGAGCAACATTTTTTTTGCTATGCTGCTCTCCTTGAATATAAGCCCGCCTATTATTACAGTGACTACGACTGATATGCTGTTTCGCAATGGGGAAGCAAGGCTGACATATGCAGTCTGAAGCGATGCGTAATACAGTATCCTATAGGATACGCTCATTATTGCTATCACTGTTATTGGAAGTTTATTATGCCTCAGATTAGCAAGTTCTTCGACAATGCCGCCATACCTCAAAGAGATGTACGCAGTTAGATTAAATGCAATGAAGAACTCCAAAAGGATCAGCAAGGTAAAAAGGTTAACGCCGATGGTAAGCAGGTACTTCATTATTATACCGCCCATAGCCATTAACACTGTGGTAAGCACCAGAAGATAGACGTATTTTTTTGATTCGAATGACTTTGACACTGCCCTTTTCCCCGGAATTATTATAACGTAAGTGGCTACCAGCAATACAGCTATGGCGATGTACTGTATTACGCTTAGTTTTTCCCCAAGAAAAATAAATGCAAGGATTACAATAAAGAATTGGGGCAATGAGCTCAAGACAGGCGTTGAAACTGTTATATTGCCGTGCTTATAGATTCTTGCGGTAAACAGGTATGTCGATGAGGATATAAGGCTCAATGCGTATATGCCGAGTATTTCATAAATGCTTATTTTGAAATTGGCAAAAGGCAGAAACAGCAACGACAATATTGCAACCACGAGAGAAAAACTTGCACTGTATGCGGTTGCGTGATTATTTTTTAATACCCTCTTTTCATATATTGAAGAAAAGCCCATTATTAATGAGGATATTAAAACCAGGTAGTACCATTCTATCATTTGAGACCACGCATATTGGCATATGGAAATTATCGATCTATGATTTGGCAATTTCAGCTGTAGCCGCGCTTATTGCTGCTTCATATGGCTAGCACGGCGTTAAATAGGGCGCGGATCCTGTGATTTGTTTAGGCATAGTCCCGGCCGGATTCGAACCGACGTAGCAGGGTCCAAAGCCCTGCGTCCTTGGCCACTAGACGACGGGACTATATTATATATTGGGGGGCCGCTTTTTATAAATAGCTTCTCCTTTTTATTTTCAATATGACTTTGCAAAATTTACTACGTGCAACGCCGGCTTTCCGCAGTAAACGCATTGCCCGCTAACATCCTTTTGTGCGTCGAATGGCATGTTCGTCGCCTTTGCGCCTGTTTCTTCTTTTATTTTAAGCTCGCATTCTAACGAGCCGCACCATTTAGCCTGGGCAAAATTGCCCGATTCTATGGCTTTCTTGAGTTCTTCGTAGCTTTCAACGCGCTTTATGTGGTCTTTCATAAATTTTTCGGCTTTTTCATACATCTCTCTGTGCATATCTTCCAATATCGCAGAAACCTGTTTTAGTATGTTATCTGAACCTATCTGCTGTTTTTTGAGGGTGTGCCTTGGCACGGCAACAACTTTTTTTGAGTCCAGCTCTTTTTGGCCTATTTCAAGCCTAAGCGGCACTCCCTTAAGTTCCCATTCATTGAATTTCCATCCTACGGAATAATCTTCCCTGTTGTCGATATAGACCCTAAAATCCTTTTCGAGTTCCGACATTATTTTATTGGAGTATTCCAGAATCCGGCTCTTGTTTTGCTCTTTGTATATAGGTATTATAACTACCTGTATTTTTGAAAGCTTCGGCGGTATTACGAGCCCCTTGTCATCGCTGTGCACCATCACTATAACGCCAAGTTCCCTTGTGCTTATTGCAAAAGTGTTTTGGAACGGGAATTCTATTTCATTGTTTTTATTTATGAAGGATATTTCGAAGGCTTTCGCGAAATTCTGGCCGTCGTTGTGGAAATCGGGCCCCTGTATCGCATGGCCGTCTGGAACCATGTGTTCTATGCTATAACTTGCAAGCGCACCGGCAAACTTCTCATTATCAGTTTTCTTTCCCAGTATCCCCGGCAATGCCAGGTAATTCTTAAGCACGTCGTTGTATATTCCCAGTATTACATCACGCTCCGCTTCTGCTTCCCCTTGCGTGGCGAAAACAGTATGGCCCTCGTTCCACATGAATTCCCTGCTTCTCAGCAACGGGGTAGGGTGCTTGAACTCCCACCTTATTACGGTATTCCACTGGTTGAGCCTCAGAGGAAGGTCCCGCCATGAGCGTATCCATCTTGCAAAGCTGTCGTACATTATCGTTTCTGATGTTGGCCTTATTGCGAGCTTTTCGCTTAGCTGCGAATCCCCGGTTTGTGTTACCCATGCCACTTCAGGAGAGAATCCGACTACATGCTCTTTTTCCTTCTCTAGGAGTCTTTGCGGTATTAGCATTGGGAAATATGCATCGCTTATCCCCGCTTTTATAAATCTCTCGCTCACTGCCTTCCTTATTGCGTCCCATACAAAATAGCTTATTGGCCTGAACACTATGCATCCGGAAACTGCGGTATAATCGACAAATTCGGAATTTATTATTACCTGCGTATACCATTCTGAAAAATTTACTTCTTTCTTTGCGGTTAACGCCCTCTTTTCGATATCTTGTTCCATAATCACACGCTTTGATTTTCAAGCAAAGATTTTATTATTAATTTTAAATGCCCTGCTTCTTTAAGCCTTCTGTACGAATATGATACCCAGGAATCGCCGAACGGAAGGTAAAGCGATACATTATTTCCTTCCGACGCCATTCTTGCTGCTTCCCTGTTTCTTATTCCTTTGAGCATCGCATAAGTGACATTGCGCTTATATTGCTTATTCAACTCCTCAGAGATTTTTATCATGTTGAGGTCATGGGTTGCTATCGTGAATTGCGTCAAATTTAAGTAGAGTAACTTCATCAATTTTTCATAGTTATTTGTGACCTCTTCCCTTGAGCTGAAGCCCCTAGACTTGCTTGTAGAATATGCACCCTTTACCAGTCGTATTACTCCGCCTGATTTTGATAATTTTTGAATATCGGATTCTGTGCGCTTGAGATACGATTGTAGGCATATCCCAGTAATGCCGGTATTTATTTGCGAATTGTATATATTGATAGCGCTATCTACTGTTGGCTCCTGCTCCATGTCAAGCCATACAAATATGCCAGAGGACTTTGCTTCGGTGACTATCTTTGAGTAGTTTTGCATTGCCAGGCCCTCAGATATGGATAAACCGATTTGTGTAGGCTTTAGCGATATATCGGATCGTGCTCCATAATTCTTTATAAACCTTATAAGCCGCATGTAGGTATCTACAGAATTATTGACTTGGTTTTCTTCAAGCAGGTCTTCCCCTAAGTAATTAATTATAGTTTTTATCCCCAACGAATTAAATTTCTTAGAGTCGCTTATGGCGTCTTCTATTCTGGCGCCCGCCATCCATCTTCCTGCGGCCATTTTTTCTAGCATTGAATTAAGCTGAATAGTCATTTAGGCACCTGGTGTGCATACTGTTTGATACATGTTTGAATTATATCTACTCAGAGTATATATACTTCTTGCCCCTTAATGCCGATGCCGCGGCCGCCACAAACGACATTAGCGCCCCTACGTATAATACAAAGGCCAGACCGTCATGGAATGGTTTTGATAATAGTGTCGGAAAGAATACTTTGCCTGTAACGTATGTTTCGTTTGCCACAGGTATTTTGTTAAGGATTGAATGATTCACCAAGGAAAGCATTGGATTGTACCCTAATAATCCAGCAAAGAGTGCAGAAGTCGGCGGTAGGGATGCTACCCTAGTGGCTTCGGAAACTGGGATCTGCTGGTTTATTAACCCCTGGTAGAGCGATGAACTTAAAGTTCCTGATATACCTACAATCAGAAGCGTAAAAAATATTGCTATGCTGAATATCATGGATACGTTTGTAAATGTTGCACGCATGCCTGAAGCCCTTCCGCGCTGATCCGGAGGTACAGAGTTCATTATTGCTGTGGTGTTTGGTGCCGCAAACATTCCTTGCCCAACCCCTATAACGAACAGCAATAATGCGAATAGCACATAGTTAAAATCTGCAGGAAGGAGAGCCAGAAGCACAAAGCCTACGCCGTTGATTAGCATGCCTAAAGTGGAAAATAGCCTTGCCCCATATTTGTCTGATAAATATCCAGAAATCGGGCCGAGTATCAAAAATCCTATGAGCAATGGCAAAATGAGAATGGCTGCCTGAAATGGGGTTTGCGAAAATGATACGCCGTGGAGGGGTAACCAAATGGCTTGCAGCCATATTATTATCATAAATTGGAGACCGCCTCTCGCTATGCCTGCCAGCAATAAGCTCAGGTTACCGAACAAAAATGCCTTTATTTTAAAAAGGTACATGTGAAACATTGGGTCCGCTACTTTTGATTCTATTATGCCGAAGATGACCAGCAAAAGCACACCGGCAACCAGTGCGGTTATGACGTATGGATTTGTCCAGCCCATGAGATGCGTTCCGTATGGCAGAAAACCATAGGTCAAAGCAAGAAGTACAAGCACCAATCCGATGCCGAATGTTACGTTTCCAGCAATATCGAATTTCTGACCCTTTTTTATTACGGCGAGTTCATGCAATGCGAGGTATGCCCATATTGTGCCTATTATGCCTATCGGCACGTTTACAAGAAATATTAGGTGCCAGTCAAAACTTGAAAGTATTCCGCCCAGTATTAAACCGAGAACACTGCCGCCTATACCTGCTATTTGGTTGAACCCTATGGCTTTGCCGCGTTCGTTTGATGGAAACGCGTCGGTAAGTATTGCAACACTGTTTGCAAATAGGAATCCGCCTCCAACCGCTTGAACCAGCCTCAGTATTATAAGCGACAGGGCACCGTTTACCCCGGTTATGTAGAGAGAAGATATGTATAATGCTATAGACCCTAAGGTGAATATCGCGAACCCCAAGTTGTAAAGCTTAACCCTTCCGAACATGTCGGATAGGCGGCCTATTGTAACAACTATAACCCCGGAAACAAGCATATAACCTAGGAGGAGCCATAGAAGGAGTGCAATGTTTGACGGAGTAAGGGGGTTTATGCCGAGGCCCGAAAATATGGCCGGCAGCGATATAATAAGTATTGTCCCGTTTATCGCAGACATTAGCGCCCCCAAGGTTGTGTTAGAAAGAGCCACCCATTTGTAGTTTTTGCCAAACCTGCTTTCACGCTCGCGCTCTGATTCGTCGTATGAGCTTTTATCAACAATAGCAGCTTTTGCCTTGTGGGTTTTTTTTGATGACAAGCCAGAACCACCTTTTAGTTGCTCGATGCCTCTCTCAATATTGATAGCTCTTCCTCTGTGAGGGACTCCTCTGCAAGGCGTTTGTCTTTTATGAAGAACGATAATATTTCAAGCCTTTTATTGTCTTGGGCGTTCATTGTTGATTTTAGTATTTCTGACGGTTCATTTGATTTTATCTGTTTGCTTGCGTCGTCAGCCCATAATCGCAACTCCCTCGCGTAGTCCATCAGCAAGGACATTTCTTGTACAGATAGTATGAATGATTTTAAATCTTCGAAGCGTTTGGCAGTTTTATCGTCAAGCTTCTTACCTTTTTGGCTTTCTGCATATTTAGAATATTCTTCCTGCAGCCTGCCGGAATCGTCAATGAGGTTATTTATCAGGTATAGGGATTCTTCCAGATTGCTGCTGGCTTCGCTGCTTGAGAGTACACTGCCCTCTAAATTTATATGGCCTGCATCAATTTCTTTATGCAGTAGCGAGATAGCCCTGCTTAATAGTTCTTCCCTCATTTTTACAAGCAAGTCTTCGCACGCTATCCAGGCGGGAAGCCCTTGCAGGTCTACACTTGAATCCTCTTTAGGCATAATCATACAACCCTAGCAATAGTTTAATTATGCTTTAGGTAAAAAAGTATAAATTATGAGGGTTAATTTAATTGTAGACAAATATTATGATGAAGGCGTTGCCGGCTTGAAGGCGAGATTGAAAGAGCATGGATTAGAATTGTCGCAAAGAAAGTACGACATTACCATTTTCGTCGGGGGCGACGGCACTTTTGCCGACAACGCAATAAAGTTCATTGAAAAGCCAGTGCTTTTAATAAGTAAGAGGACTGATGGAGCGAACGGCAGCGTCGGTTATAATTCTGCGGCTGAATTAAAGGATTTGGGGATTGTGGCGGAAAAGCTTGCGAAGGGCAGCTTTTATATTAAAAAAGAGCCTATCTTAATAGCAGAGTACAATGGCAGAAAATACAGGTCAGTATACGATTTTTTTGTGGAACGCCAAAAAACGAAGGAAGCATTAAGATATTCAATTAGCGTTTTTGATGGAAAAACGCTTTTAGAGTCTGATGCAGTGTCGAATGGGTTTATAATCACTACCCCGATAGGCTCTACAGGGTATTATTCCTACCCTAATCTGATAATGGGTTCAAAAAGGCACAAGATATCCGGAATGGGCTTGTGCCACATATTGCCAGTGAGGATTAGCGATTTTGTACAGGGGAAAAAATTACGGCCTAAGATCCAGCGTGTTTTTAGCGGTAAATCGGCAGTAACCGCCATGATAAGCAGAGAAGCAGGGCAAATGCTCTTTGGCATGCCTGGAAGCAGTGGGATGCCAATAAAGGCAGGCAAAAAGATAAAGTTTTACTTTGACAGGCATAGTTATTTGAAATTAATTAGGTTCAGATAGCTAAATGTTTGAGCCGGTAATTATAGCTGCAATTTTTCCCTTTGGCTTCAGCTTTGCTATGCCTGCAAACACCGCAACAGAAGCTAGTTCCGCCATTATCCCATAATCCTTATAGAAGCGTTCCTGCTCGGATGCCATCTCTTTTTCCGTTACAGATACAGCAAAGCCTGAAGTAGACTTTATTGCTTCTATGCCCTGCGCGCCGAATGTCGGTAATCCAACTGCTATTGCATCAGCTTTTGTCTTCGGTTTTTGGTATCTTATCCCTTTTCCAGTATGAAAGGATTTTACAATAGGGTCGCATGCGGAGGCCTGGACCGCTATTATTGCAGGCATGCGCTCCATGCCTGAAGTCTGCTTTAGCTCTTTCATAGCCTTATATGTGGCGCTTAAAAGTGTCGCGTTCCCTACTGGCAATGCGACCGCTTCGGTCTGACCCAGCTGGTGGTAAATTTCATGCATTATTGTTTTTTGGCCTTCCTTCCTATAGCAGTAGTCACCAGTGAGAAAGCTGGTGTGATGCTTGGAATACGATAGAGCCATGGCCTGCGCCTTTGTAAAATCGCCATTTACCCTGGTTATCTCGGCGTCGCCTACGCTTTTTATATCCTTTATTTTATCCGCATTGGCATTCTGGCTTATGAATATCCGCGCCTTTATGCCATACAGTTTCGCGTAATATGTTATGGAATAGGCCATATTGCCAGTTGAGGCGCATACCACCTCTTTGAATCCATATTCTGACGCTTTGGCAATCTCGATTACCGATCCCCGGTCTTTAAAGGAGTTTGTTGGATTCCGCATTTCCAATTTTGCATACACTTCTCCGCTGCCGATTTTATAAACCGGTGTAGACCCTACAACAAATTCTTTGTACTTTGAATCCGGCAGTATGGGCTTGAGATCCCAAAATTTTGAAATAGACCTTATCTTGGGCAATTTTTCGTCGTAGACTACTTCCAGTATGCCGTCGCATTTTCCGCATATCTGGCTGTCATAGGAGCTTTCGTATATAGAGCCGCATTTGACGCATTCTAAGTGGTATTTCATTTTTGCACCGTAAGCCATATTTGTTTATGATGTTTTATTTCAAGCTGTGACATCCTCCCACCCGTAAACGGTGTGGGCTTCCTTTGCGTTCATGCAATCACTGCATCCTGCGAAGGATGTGTTTTATCGGTTCTCAGTTCATTAAGAACTGCCTCCTGTTGAGGCCTTACATTCTTTCCCTGGGCGTAACTTCCCTTCTGCCCGAAGGTAGCTCTTTTGAGTATATTTATTGATGCGTTTATGTCCCTGTCAATCTGCAACCCGCACCTGTTGCAGACGTATTCTCTCACGGAGAGTGACATATCCTGTATGTTGCCACACTGACTGCATGTCTTCGACGTGTTCCTTGCATTTACCTTGATTACTCTCATACCAGCACTTTCAGCCTTGTATGAAAGGTATTGAATAAATTTATTCCATGAAGCATTATGAATTGACTGTGCAAGCCTGTGATTTTTTACCATGTTCTGTATCTGCAAATCCTCAACTGCAAATGAGGTGTATCCTGATTTTATGAGTTTGTCAGAGAGTTTGTAAGCGAAGTTGTTGGACTGGTTGGTTATCTGCTCCCATTCTCTTTGGAGATGAAGTTTGGAATCTTCCCTACTATGCGATCCTTTCTTTCTTCTTGCGGTTATATTCTGCCATTTGGCAATCTTCGGCTTTCTCTGATTTAGGAATTTAGGTTTTTTGATAGTAGTTCCGTCGGAGAGAGCAACAAAGTTATTGAGTCCCATGTCTATTCCGACTGGATTGGTGTTCTCTACTTCTGGAATCTTGATTTCGTTTATTGTTGTGAAGATTGCATAATACTTATCAGCATCCTTCTTGATTGAAAGGGTCTTGATTGTATCTTCTATCTTTCTGTGCGTCTCTATTGGCATCGTTCCTATCCTTGAAACCCTAAGTCGTCCTTTATGAATTGAGAAAGAACCATTGTCCTGCAGATAGGTTATTGATTTGCATCTGTCTCTTGACTTGAAACGTGGGAATCCGACTTTCTGTTTCTTGCCTTGTTTCGTTTCCTTTACCCTACGTAAGAAGTTCTGATACGCCTTCATAAGTCTGTATTCAATCTCACATCTTGTCTGTGAATATAATTTTAGATACTCCTTGTCTTCTACGATTGTCTCCTTTACGAGCCTGTTGAATTGTGCCATTGATACTTTATGATTGCCGTCCTTGTATGACTGGATTGACTTCTCAAGAAGTTTGTTGTAGAACTGCTGCGCAAGGATTAGCCTTTCGTCTATCCCCTCCTGCCTTGTGACATCAGGATAGATCCTGAATCTGTAGGCTCTTGCCTGTTCCATCACATTCCCTCTTTTATATCGTAATTTGTCTTTATATGCATTTATACAGTTCGCTTTCATCCCACCGCTAAAGCATGTGGGATTTCCCGCTCACGGTGTTAAATATTCATAGTTTATAATGGCCCGCATCCGCGTTTTTGCAGCGGAGGCATATATAAAATGAACGCGGTGCTATGCATGACAATGCAGAACCGGTTATGCTTGCTCCTATTGCCATAAGGCTGCGATATTGGCCCACGCACGCGTTTAGCTGCTAGAGGTAATTCTTTTTAGAACGTAATTTAATATCCCGTTGGCTTTGTAATACTCAAGCTCTATGGGCGTATCTATCCTGCTTTTGACCTTGGCGGTTTCTTCATTGCCGGTTTTTGTGCTGAAATAATGCACTGTGATTATATCCCTTGGCTTCATGCTGCTTGAAATGCCTATTGTTATGGGCCTTTTGTAATCTATGCTTAGAGTGTTGTAATCTTCGCCTGCCATGAACTCCAATGGGATTATGCCCATCCCTATGAGGTTGCTCCTGTGTATGCGCTCGAAGCTTTTTGCTATCACAGCCTTTACGCCTATCAATGCCGGACCCTTCGCAGCCCAGTCTCTGGAACTGCCGGCGCCATACTCATTCAAAGCAAGCACAACCGTAGGGGTACCCGCATCCCTGTATTTCATCGCTGCGTCGTATATAGGCATTTCCGTATTGTCTGGCAGGTATATTGTATAACCGCCCTCCTTGCCGTTAAGCATCAGGTTCTTTATCCTGTTGTTTGCAAAAGTCCCGCGCATCATAATTTCATGGTTGCCGCGCCTTGAGCCGTAGGTATTGAAATCCTGCGGTTTTACGCCTTTAGAAATAAGATACTTCCCGGCAGGGCTGTCAGCGCCTATGGCGCCGGCTGGTGATATATGGTCCGTAGTTATGGAATCGCCGAACACAGCGAGTACGGCAGCGCCCTTTATCTCATTTATTTTATTTTTACTGCTTTCAAGCCCTTCGAAAAATGGCGGGAGGCGTATGTATGTGCTATTTTCTTCCCATGCATATGCTTGACCGCTTGGTGTTAGCAGCTTGTTCCAGTACGGGTTCACATCGTATATGTTCTGGCCGTATTCCTTTTCGTACATGTCGACGCTTATCGCTTTGTGCATTGTGTCGGCTATCTCTTCGTTTGAAGGCCATATGTCCTTGAGGTATACCGCTTCGCCTTTAGCGTTCATAGCTAAGGGCTCCTTTGTAAGGTCCTTCAGAACGGTGCCGGCGATGCCGAACGCTATGAGAAGCGGAGGCGACATGAGGTAATTGGCTTTTACATCCCTGTGTATGCGGGCCTCGAAATTCCTGTTGCCGGAAAGCACTGAGGCTACAGAAAGCCCATACTTGTTTATAACGTCGCTCTGCTTTTCTATCAAAGGGCCGCTGTTGCCTATGCACGTTATGCAGCCGTAGCCTACGAGCTCATATCCAAGCTTTTCCAGCGGCTTCATAAGCCCGGCGCTTTCCATGTACCTTGTCACAACCCTAGAGCCCGGGCCAAAGCTTGTCTTCACTTTTTTCGTGTTTACCCTGAGGCCCTTGGCCACTGCATTGCGGGCCAGAAGACCCGCAGCTATCATCACAGAAGGGTTGCTGGTGTTGGTGCAGCTCGTTATTGATGATATCACTATATCGCCATCTGACAATATTTCGGTATGCCCGTCCGCATAGGATATTTTAACATGCTTTATGCCTGTATCGTCCCTGACGACTTCCTTTATGGGCTCGTTTTCTGGACCCTTGCTTTCCTTAGACCACTTAGCGTAGTCTTCCATGCTCATCTTTCCTTCCTTGCCGCCAGCGACAGGTTTTAAGAAATAGCCAGTAAACTCAGACCTTATATCTTCCAACGGTATCTGCTGCTTCGGCTGGCTCGGGCCAGAAACGCTTGGCACTATGGAATGCAGGTCAACCCTTATTGTGTCGCTATATTCTACCTTCTTGTAATCTATGTTGAATGACGCTTGGGCTTCATAGTACTTCTTAATAAGCTCTACCTGCTCAGGCTTTCTGCCAGTGCTTTCCATGTACCTGAGTGTTTCCCCGTCAGGCGGGAATATTGCTATTGTCGCGCCGTATTCCGGGCACATATTTGACAGGGTCGCCCTGTCAGGGAGCGATAAGGATTTCAGCCCGTCGCCGAAGAATTCCACGAACGTGTTGACTACCCCGTAATCCCTCAATATTTTTGTAAGGGTCAATGCGAAGTCCGTTGCTGTAACGCCGTCGTTTAGCTTCCCTGACAGCTCTACGCCTATTACCTTAGGGGTTGAAAATGACACTGGCTGCCCAAGCATTGCAGCTTCCGCTTCTATGCCACCTACGCCGAAGCCCACAACGCCCAAGCCGTTAATCATTGTCGTATGGGAATCTGTACCTACTAGCGTGTCAGGCATCGCAAGATAACCATTATTCTTGGCTTCCAGCCTTACGCCTGTTGCAATATATTCCAGGTTTACCTGGTGGCATATCCCTGCAGAGGGCGGGAACACCTTGAAATTTTTGAATGCGCCGCTGGCCCATTTCAGAAATTTGTATCTTTCCGAATTCCTTTCTATTTCTTTTTCCTGGTTTATGGATATGGCTTCCACAACATTGAAAGCGTCTACCTGTACAGAATGGTCTATTATAAGGTCAACGCTTATCAGCGGCTGTATCAGATCTGGAGACCCATTGCGTTTTAATACAAAATCACGCATTGATGCCAGGTCAACTACCGCCGGAACTCCAGTAAAATCCTGCATTAATATCCTTCCGACTTTGAATGGTATGTCTCTTTCTGAAGGATTTTTTGGGTCCCAGTCCAGAAGTGCTTTTACGTCCTCCATCGTTATGCTTTTTCCATCGGCGTTGCGCAATAGCGATTCCAATACTACCCTGATAGAAAAAGGCAGTCTTGATATACTGCCGAGCTTCTGATTTTCGAGTTCGGGCAGAGAATAATATTTAACTTCTTTTCCGTCCGCCATTTTAAAGGATTTTATGAATGCCGAATTACCAAAGTTATTTTCTGCGTCGGTCATTTTTATGCGCCAAGCCATATTATCCATAAAATTTATAACACCTTCGCGTTTACAACTTTGACTTCAATATTTTATGTGCAGCCCAACCACTATTAATTTTTTCATGTAATAATTACAAGTAGATTAGCATGGAAGGAACAGGCGCACCAGTAATAAATTCAGGCTTGGAGGGCATATACTTTACCGAAACAAAGATCTGCAAGGTCGATGGGGCGAACGGAAGGCTTTGGTACAGAGGTTATTCCATAGAGAGCCTTGCAAAAAACTCAAGCTTTGAAGAGGTGTCATATCTTCTGCTTTATGGCGAATTGCCGAAAAAGGGCGATTTAGAGGATTTCCGGGCAAAACTTTTCGAAGGCATGAGCTTACCAGACAGCATCATAGGTTTAATAAAAGAATTTTCAGGCAAAATGGCTCCCATAGATATACTTAGAACTTCGATATCTGCATTGCCTTCATATGACAAAGGTGTATACCAGAATGAGGATACAGCCAATAAGGAGAGAAGCATAAATATAATAGCCAAGGCTTCAGCGATTACTGCCGCCATAGGTGCAATAAATTCAGGTAAGGATTATATAAAGCCAAAACAGGGCTTATCTGTTCCAGAAAACCTGCTTTACATGATGTACGGGCAGGAGAAGGAGGCTAAAAAAGCCAAAATGCTTGATGCCATGATGCTACTTCACGCAGAGCACGGTTCAAATGCTTCAACATTCTCTACAATTGTCGCAGGTTCAACGCTTGCAGATATATATTCTGCAATTACCGCAGGAATCGCGGCGCTCAAAGGCCCGCTCCATGGGGGAGCGGATGACAAAGTGTTAAGCATGGTGAAAGCCATTGGAACCCCTGATAATACAGAGAAGTATATAGAGGACGCATTGGCAAACAGACAAAAGATAATGGGGTTTGGCCACCGCGTTTATAAAACGTATGACCCCAGGGCCAAGATAATCAAGGCCTATCTGGATGACATATTGAATGGTGCGGATGAACAGGCAAAAAACCTTGCAGCAATAGCGCTCCGGGCAGAAAAGCTGATGATAGATAAGCTTGGCAACAGCAAAGGCGTATGGCCCAATATAGATTTGTTTTCAGGGTTGGTATATTCTTACATAGGCATACCGCAGGAGCTTTTTACTCCGATATTTGCTGCAGGCAGGGCACCAGGATGGTGCGCCCATATGCTTGAGTATTGGAAGAATAACAGGCTTATAAGGCCTTTGGATTATTATACCGGGCAGATAGACACACCATATGTTCCGATAGAACAAAGGAAATGATGTTTCGTTTGTGATGAGACGAGGTATTTCTGATATGTGATGAAAAGAGAGTCTTCTGAAACAATGCATGGCCTTAATGATTCTGCATGATGAGTTGTATTGAATGTTTCATTCATAGCGGCGCAAAAACAGAACATATATAAGGGATTAAAGAACAAAAGAAACCATTTCAATACAAGCAGTAACCCATGGCGCTGCAAAACTTGAAAATTCAAATGAATAGCTCTGAGTGCATGCCCTTTCCAAAATACGCTATACTGATGCTACTTCTAATACTCCTTGTCCCTATTGTTAGCGCGCAATCAAACTCCACGTGCAATCTCGAAACGGGGACGTGCCCGATGATTGGATCTAGCTCTGGAATAACCCCTGTAATAAGCGGTAATGCGATAGGCAGAACAGGCAAGCCAGTCTACATGGCCCTGGCATATGCTCCAGGGTGCCCGCATTGCGAAGCCCTGGACAGCTTCATAGCTAACCTGAGCTCAAAGTACGACATACAAATGACTTACATAAATGCGCTGACGAACCAGACAACGCTTTCGAAATACCTTGATTATTATAAAGTTCCGCAGTCGGATTATGGTTTGGTGCCAATTCTTTTCGTCAACAACACATACTGCGTTGGCGACACCCAATGCATCTCCTTCCTTTCCAGCAACATGGCTTCGTTCGCGGCTAAAGGCACGCCGGTCCTTGCCCCGCATTCCAAAGCCTTAGGGAGCCTGAGCATTTTCGAAATCACAGCGCTTGCGCTGGTTGATTCAGTGAACCCATGCGCATTCGCGGTGCTGATTTTTCTGCTCTCCATGCTTTTCATGAGGGATCCGAACAAGAGGCGCACAATACTGCTCGGGGGCGTGGCCTTCGCGATGGGCATATTCCTATTCTACCTGATCATAGGTATGCTGCTGCTTATGGGCATAAAGGCGGCAGTGGCGTTTACCGGGCTGAGCAACGTGTACATTTACGGCGCGTTCGGCATTTTCGCGGTGGCGCTCGGCCTTCTCAACATGAAGGACTACTTCTCTTATGGCAGCATGGGCTTCGTGATGGAGGTGCCTAGGAGATGGAGGCCCAAGATGCTTGCGACCATGGAGAAGAACGTGCTTAACAGAATAGCATCGGTCCCTGGCGCATTCATTGCAGGGGTGCTGGTTACGGCATTCCTTTTACCGTGCATAACAGGCCCGTATTTCCTTGCCGGAAGCCTTTTGAAGAATCTGCCGCTGGGAGTGGCGGCGCTCTGGCTGGTCTACTACAACATACTTTTCATACTGCCCATGCTTGTGATAACCCTGCTCGTATACTTCAGCTTCACCAGCGTGGAAAAGGCATCCGCCTTCAGGGAGAAGAACGTCAGGAAGCTGCACCTCATAGCGGGGCTGCTGCTGATACTTGTCGGAGCGATAATGTTCTACTCGATTCTTGCTTAGGCTTATCGTAGTTTATTTGTTGATACAATGATAACGCCTTTGATAGTTTATAACGGTTGCGAATTTTACGAGTTTGCGGCGCATTGCATCTGGCATAAAATATGCATATGACTCTGGGACAAAAGTCAGCCGTAACCTATTCTGAAAAGGTTGTGCAGCACTGCGATGCATGTTATCGCTGTGTCAATCCTTTCATATGACTTTTGCCACACCTTCCATCCGAAAGCGCGTTTGTC
>JABEBX010016018.1_pt1 | contig 33479 bp, 37 predicted proteins | sample 7245971 | NCBI WGS metagenome assembly JABEBX01 (sample SAMN14506365, study PRJNA622280) | hot springs metagenome | biome: hot spring [ENVO:00000051]|acidic hot spring [ENVO:00002120]; feature: spring [ENVO:00000027]|sediment [ENVO:00002007]; material: sediment environment [ENVO:01001048]... | reverse complement strand
TGGTGCGCTCGGAGAGATTCGAACTCCCGACCTACTGATTCGTAGTCAGTTGCTCTATCCAGCTGAGCTACGAGCGCGTTGCGGCATAGAATATACTTGGAAGAGGAAGGTGGGTCAACGCCCGCTAGGGGCGCGGCGTTATCCTAGTCCTGGTGGGGGTGGGGTGGAGGGGAAATTGTGGTACAGTCCACGCAAAATGGCGAAGGAAGTGGGATGGCCAAGGCACAGCGTGTTGATCAACGGTTGATGCAGGAAGGGCGGCGCACGCGGGGCGCGCTCTATTTCGGGATCGGGTTGGGGGTTGCGGCGGGGTTGTTGATCATCGTCCAGGCGATATTGTTGGCGCGTGTGGTCAACGATGTCGCTTTTTTGGACAAGACGCTGCACGATGTCATGCCTTTGTTATGGGCGATGCTGGGTATTTTCCTGCTGCGCGCAGCCCTTTCCTGGGGTAGCGAGGTGGTGGCCTTTCAGGCCAGTGCGAAGATCAAGACGTATTTGCGGGAACGCATCTTTTCCCACCTCTTGACGCTCGGGCCGATCCATGCCGGGGGCGAGCGGAGTGCGGACATCGCCAGCACCATGATCGAAGGGGTGGAGGCGCTGGAGCCCTACTTTTCCCGCTACCTGCCCCAGATGGCCTTGGTCAGCCTGATTCCCCTGGCAATCCTGGCATTTGTCTTTCCCGCCGACTGGATCAGCGGCCTGATCCTGGTCATTGCCGGACCCCTCATTCCCTTTTTCATGGTTCTGGTGGGCTATAAGGCCGAGGCCATCAACCAGCGCCAATGGCAGAAACTGCTATTGATGAGCGCCCATTTCCTGGATGCGGTGCAGGGCCTGACCACCCTGAAGATCTTCGGCCGCGCCAAGGATGAAATAGAGATCGTGGCGCGCATCTCCGATGATTATCGCCGGACCACCATGGCGGGACTGAAGGTGGCCTTCATGACATCGGCGGTACTGGAATTTTTTGCCAGCCTTTCCATCGCCCTGGTGGCAGTGTCCTTTGGCGCGCGCCTGCTGAATGACACCGTGCCGTTTTATACGGCATTTTTTGTGCTCCTGTTGGCCCCGGAATTTTTCAATCCCTTGCGCGGGCTGTCCACCCATTATCATGCGCGGATGAGTGCCATTGCCGCCGCCAAGCGCATTTTCGAGATCCTCGATCTGCCTGCCCCGGTCTCCGCGGCCTCCCGGGAAACCCTTGCTCCCGGGGCGCAAATCTCCCTTTCCTGCCACGATCTGCATTTTGCCTATGAAGGGGGCCGCGTCGCCCTGGACGGCCTGGATTGCGAGATCCCGGCGGGCAAGGTCACCGCTCTGGTGGGGCGCAGCGGCGCGGGCAAGAGTACCCTGGCCAACGCCTTCCTGGGTTTTGTCACGCCGCAATCCGGGGAGATCGTGGTCAATGGCCGGATCCCCCTCAACGCCCTGGAGCGGGAACAATGGTGGCGGCACCTGGCTTGGGTGCCGCAAAATCCCCGGCTTTTCCATGGCAGCATTGCCGATAACATCCGTCTGGGCAAACCCGGTGCCACGGAGCAGGAGCTGCGGGAAGCGGCGCGGCAGGCCTATGCCCTGGAATTCATCGAAGCCTTGCCCCAAGGCTTTGGGACCATGGTGGGTGATCTGGGGCAGGGGCTTTCGGGAGGGCAGATCCAGCGTGTGGCCCTGGCGCGGGCGTTTCTCAAAAACCCGGACCTGCTCATCCTCGACGAGGCCACGGCCAATCTCGATATGGAGAGCGAGGCGCTGGTGCTGGACGCCATCGACCGCCTGGCAAAGGGGCGAACCGTAGTGGTCATTGCCCATCGTCTGGCTACTGCGGAGCGCGCCGACCATATCTTGGTCCTGGACGAGGGGCGGGTGGTGGAAGCGGGTTCGCATCAGGGATTACTCGCGGCCGGCGGGGCCTACACCCGTCTGGTCGCCGCTTATCGGGGGGACCATGGGCGAACTTTGGCGTCTGCTTAAACTTTTTGCTCCATACCGTGCCTGGATCCTCAGCGGCGCCTTGCTGGCCCTGCTGACCATCCTCTCCAATTTCGGCCTCCTGGCGCTTTCGGGCTGGTTCCTGGCCAGTGCCGCCGTGGCGGGGCTGGGAGGTATTGCCACCCAGAATCTGTTCAACTTCTTTACCCCCGCTGCCGGCGTGCGCGGCTTTGCGACGGTTCGCGTCGTCTCCCGCTATCTGGAGCGCATCGTTACCCATGAGGCGACATTTCGCTTGCTGTCCCGCCTGCGCAGTTGGTTTTATGCCCGTCTGGAGCCCTTGGCCCCTGCTGGCCTGCAGGGGTATCGGGCAGGCGATATTTTGTCCCGCATTGTCGCCGATATCGATACGCTCAATAATTTTTATCTGCGGGTGTTTACGCCCTTCCTCGTGGCTGGGCTGGCGGCCTTGATCATGGCAGGGTTTTTTGCCCTGTTCTCCTGGACGGTGGGTCTGACCTTGCTGCTTTTCCTGGCGGTGGCGGGTCTGGCCTTGCCGCTGCTGACAGAGCGCCTGGGCGCCAAGCTCGGGCGGGAGATGACCCATATCAATGCGGACTTGCGCGTGCAACTGGTGGACGGGATGCAGGGGATGGGGGAAATCCTCACCTACAACGCCGGGCCGGCCGTGCGCGCCCATGCCGCAGCCCTCAATGATCAACTGATTCAGCGGCAGGGCCGGATGAGCGTGATTACCGGCTGGGGGAGTGCGGGTATGGGCCTGCTTACCAACCTGGGCATGTGGTGCATCGTGATCCTGGCCATTCCGTTGGTCGTGCATGGCCATTTGTCGGGTCCGGAATTGCCCATGCTCGCCTTGGGGTCCCTTGCCGCCTTTGAGGCCATTGCCGCTTTGCCCCTGGCTTTTCAGTTTCTTGGGCAGACCAAGGAGGCGGCACGGCGTATCTTTGAGGTGGCGGACCAGCCCTTGCCCTTTGCCGATGCCCCTGGCCCTGCGCCGCAGCCCGGGCGTCTGGACCTCCGCCTGACGGACGTGCGTCTGCGCTATGCCGATAGCGCGCGCCCCGCCCTGGACGGCGTTGACCTGGAACTTGCCCAAGGGTCGCGGGTGGCGGTGCTGGGGGTGACGGGGGCGGGCAAAAGCAGTCTCGTGAATCTTCTATTGCGCTTTTATGACTATCAGGGCGGGCGGGTGCAGTTTGGCGGGCATGAGTTACGGGATTATCCGGGAGATGACCTGCGCCGTTATTTCGCGGTGGTTTCGCAGCGCTCTTATCTCTTTCACAGCACCGTCCGCGATAATCTCCTGGTGGCCAAAGGCGACGCCACGGAGGATGAACTCTGGGAGGCACTGGCGGTGGCGCAGTTGGATGAATTTGTGCGGGCGCAGCCGGCTGGGCTGGACACCATCGTCGGCGAGGGCGGCGTCAAGCTTTCCGGCGGGCAGGGGCGGCGGGTGGCCATTGCGCGGGCCATCCTTAAAAATGCCCCCTGGCTGATCCTGGATGAACCGACCGAGGGGTTGGACCCGGTAACGGAAATGGAATTCCTCCGTGACCTGCAAGCGGTCATGGCGGGCAGGACGGTGCTCTACATCACCCATCGCCTCATCGGTCTCGAAGCGATGGACAAGATCTATGTCCTGGAGGACGGCCGGGTTCTGGAATCCGGGGATTATGCCACGCTCTTGCGCCGCGGCGGCCAGTTTACCCGCTTTGCCACCTTTCGCGGCGCCTTTGAGGCACTTTCTGCCCCCCAGAGCTGATGGCCCCCCAGGGCTTAATGCCTGCCCGCAGCGCCGGAGAGGAGTTCCTCTTTGAGCCGCTGACTCTGCTGGATTGCCGACTGGCAGGCGGCGCTGGCGGGGTTTTGCAGACATTGCAGCTCATGGCCGAGGAGTTGCGTGGTGGCCTGCTGCAGGTGTTGCCGCGGGACCCCGGCCTCGGGTTTGCTGGTGAGCCACGAAACGCCATAGCCCAACACGGTGGACAAGGCCGTGGCAATGAGAAAGACCAGCATCGTGCGGGTAAAGCCGGACGGCAGGCCCTGTTCTTCCAGACGGCGGTGGCTATACCAGGCGATGAACGGATAACTGGCGATGCCCGCAAGCAGACCCCACATTTACGGTTCCTTGGGGGTATCTAGGGGCAGCGGGTAGGGTAGATCCAGGATCGTCAGGGGGGTCCCTGCGGCCTTGCCCGCATGGAGGATGTCGGCGCTGTTGGCGGCACGCAGCACCGCCAGGGCCTCCCAGCCGCTACCGCTGGCTATGGCATTGATGACCAGACCAATGGCCTGATCAGGCAGGGCGTCGGTGTAAATCTCTTCCCCTACGGTCAGTGGGGCAGCGGCCTGTACGCGATAGGTTTGATTCTTGAGGCGGCCCAGGTAGTGTGACCGTGCGACAATTTCCTGGCCGGGATAGCAGCCTTTGGTGAAACTGATGCCGCCCAAGGGTTCCAGGTTCAGTTCCTGGGGAATGACTTTCTCCGTGGTGGCAAGGCTGATCAATGCCACTCCGGAACGAATGGCCAGTTCCTGCCAGGCCCCATAATCCGCGGGCGCCGCGCCCTCTGCGGCGAGGCTTTGGCGCAGGGCGGCGGCGGGCTGGGCGCGGACGATCAGGAGATAGGCTTCACAATCGGCCCAGGGCAAGCGGGTGCCAATCCAGTCCTCGCTGGCCACGCCGGCATTGGCTTCCGCCACCATGGCAATGTCCAGGATGCGGGAGAGCAAGGCGCCGCTCCCGGGGCCGGCAACGCCCAGGAGATCCCATTGGGGCTCGCCACGCTCCAGTTCGACCTTGGTCATCAAGCGGAACTTGCGCAAACGCTCCAAGACCGGATCGGCCAGGTCCCGCGCCAAGCTGAGCCAGAAGCCCTCCCTGTCGCGCTGTATATAAAAATTGGCAATGATCCGCCCCTTGGGGGTGTTGTAGCTGCTCCATTGGCCGCAGCCCACTTGCAATGTGCGCAGATCGTTGGAAAACTGGCCCTGGAGGAATTTTTCCGCCTCTGCCCCAGTGGCTCTGATGATTCCCTGTCCGGTGCCGAGAGGGGTGAAAAAGAGGGTGCTAGAAGGAGACGGCATGACGGTAAACCCCCAAATCGTGGCCCCACATCGTGGAGCATAATTTTTGTGATCATACCCCTTCGGCGGGTCTGGACAAAGCCATGGACCGCTTGGATCTGCCTGTAGGCTACGGCCGCTCTCTGCTCTATGCGTTCCCCTACCTGAGCGCCGCCGGTGTGGCCCTGACCGTCGCTTTCCAGGATTGGTCCTGGGGCCTCGGGCTGCTACTGGGCCTGATCCTGCCGGCCTATTGGTGGCAATGCCCTTTGCCTGGAGCACGGCGGGCGGCGGACTTGCCCGTAGCCCTGAGTTTGGCGGGGTCGGGCGAGATCTTGTTGCACTTGTCTGATGGCAGGAGCGTTGCCTGCGTTCTGTCCGGGGCTCCCCTCCTGCGTCCCCGCTTTGGGGCGGTGCAATTGCGCAGGACGGACGGGCGCTGCTACAGCATCCTGGCGTTCTTCCCTGCACGTCATGGGCCCTGGCGCCATTGGCGCCTCAGGCTTCGGGCGGAATGGGACGCTGCCGCGGGGCGGGCCAGTCGCACTGCATGATGGTGTCCAAGGCCTGGCTTGCCCGCTGGGGATGATCCTCGTTGTAGTGGCAACCGCGCGATTCCCGCCGGGCTATGGCGGATTGCGTGATGAGCATGGCCGTTTGCTGAAGGTTGCGCAGTTCGTGAAAGGCCCGGAGTCCATGGGATGTTTCGGCAAGATCCTGTAGTTCGGCGCCTATGCCTTCCAGTTGCTTACGGGCCTCCTGCAACGGGGCATCCTGGCGCACGATACCGACCGCCCTCCACATGGTCGCCTGGATCCTGCTCCGGAGTCGATGGAGGGCATCGGAGGGGGTGGCGCTGGCGCGGGACGGTGGTGGAGGAGGGGGGGGGAAGGAGCCCGGCTGGGGGCGATGGGCTGCGGAAGCGTGCAGGTCGGCGACGATGGCGGCGGCAGTGGTTATGCATTCCAGGAGGGAATTGCTGGCGAGGCGGTTGGCGCCGTGCAGGCCGGTGCAGGCCGCTTCGCCGGCGGCATATAGTCCCGGCAGGGTGCTGCGGCCATGGCTGTCCACTACCACGCCACCGCAGGTGTAGTGGGCGGCGGGGACCACGGGGATGGGTTCCCGGGTGATATCTAGCCCCAATTCCAGGCAGCGCGCGTCGATGGTCGGGAAGTGCGCCTTGATCATGGCCGCGGGCTGATGGCTGATATCCAGCAAGACGTAATCCAGTCCGTGATGCTTCATTTCGGCATCGATGGCGCGCGCGACGATGTCCCGGGGGGCCAGTTCGGCGCGCGGATCGTAGCGCTCCAGGAAGGTCGAGCCATCGGGTAGATGGAGTTTCGCGCCCTCTCCCCGTAAGGCCTCGCTGAGCAGAAAGGGCGTGGAGCCCGGATGGTAGAGGGTGGTGGGATGAAACTGCATGAATTCCATATTGGCCACCTCGGCGCCGGCACGATAGGCCATGGCGATGCCGTCTCCCGTGGCGACGGGGGGATTGCTGGTATGCAAGTAGACCTGCCCCGCGCCTCCCGTCGCCAATATCACCGTCCGGGCCGGCCACCTTTCGATCTGACCGCTCTCCGGGATCAGTACCGTCGCCCCGCGACAAATGCCGTCCTCTACCCAGAGATCGATGGCAAAGTGCCTTTCACCCAAGAAGATGTCGGGATGCTCCCGCACCCGCTGCAGCAAGGTTTCTTCAATGGCGCGCCCGGTGGCATCGGCCGTATGCAGAATGCGCCGGGCGCTATGCCCTCCCTCGCGGGTTAGGTGAAAATCGCCCCGCTCATCGCGAGTGAAGGGCACGCCCCAGGCGATCAACGAACGGGCGGCGGCCGCCCCGTGTTCCACCACTTGGCGGACCACCTGCGGATGGCAGAGTCCGGCGCCGGCATTCAGGGTATCCTGGATATGGGCGGCAATGCTGTCCGTATCCTTCATGACGGCGGCCATTCCACCCTGTGCCCAGAGGGTGGCCGAATCCTGGCCCTGATCCTTGCTCAGGACCGCGACCCGTCCGAAATGGGTTAGGCCCAGGGCAGTGGCGAGCCCGGCGGCACCCGAGCCGATGATGAGAAAGTCCATTGCTTTCATGATGGTCCTTAGGAAAGATGCCCGTGGAGAAATGGTGCACGCCGCGAGAAAGCACGGGTCTCCAGGGTGTGGAACCCTTGGCGTTGCATCGCTTGCGGGAGGTCATGATACGATGGGCGCTCTATGAGGTGAAGTCAGCGAAAACAAGGGCAGTCCATCTGGCTGCTTGGTTCAGCATAAGGAAAGGCCAAATGGGCAAAACGTCGGGGTCATCCGATCCCGCTAGCCACGAATCGGGGGCGAGCAGTGATCTGCTTCTGGTGCAACGGGTGCAAAAGGGCGAAAAAGGGGCCTTCGATCTGCTCGTCCGTAAATATCAGCACAAGATATTCGCCTTGGTTTCCCGCTTCGTGCGCAATCCCCAGGAGGCCGAAGATGTCGCCCAGGAGGCCTTTCTCAAGGCCTACCGGGCCCTGCCCAATTTCCGCGGCGAGAGCGCTTTTTATACATGGCTATATCGGATTGCCGTCAACACGGCCAAAAACCATCTGGTGGCCCAGAGCCGGCAGGTGGTCCTTGCGGATGTGGACAGCGAAGATGCGGAACAATTTGCCGGTGCGGATGGACTAAGGGAATACGATACTCCGGAAGGATTATTGCTGGGCCGGGAATTGGCGGAGCATATTGATGCGGCCTTGTCGGCGTTGCCCGAGGATTTGCGCATGGCGGTGACTTTGAGGGAGTTCGAGGGCTTGAGTTATGATGAAATCGCCCAAGCGATGGACTGTCCGGTGGGTACAGTACGATCCCGCATCTTTCGCGCCCGGGAGGCTATCGGCAAGGCATTGTCACCATTGTTGGAGCGGAAACTGTCATGAACGATGAAACGCAAAAAGAATTGATGGCGTTCATGGAAGGTGAACTGAGCGGTCTGCGGGCCAAACGGCTGATCAGCCGCCTGCAGTCGGAGCGGGGCTTGCGGGATGCCTGGGAGCGGCAGCACAGCGTCGCGCACCTGCTGCAAATGCCCACGCCCCGCCTCGCACCGCCAGGATTTGCCGACCGGCTGGTCCAGGCCATCGCCCTGGAGCCGAGCATCCTGGCACCCCAGGCGCAACTGCATAGCCGCCCGTCACGCTGGATCAAGGCGGGCTCCATTGCCGCCGTTCTGGTGGTGTCCATAACGCTGGTGGGACTGTTTCCCCGCAACCCGGGGACGCCGCAGCCGGCGTCATTGGCAGCGCTGCATCCCGTGCAGGCATCGGCTTCCCAAGGGGAGTTGGTGGGCCCCCAAAGCTTTGCCCTGCGGCAAGTGGATGTGGTAGCGGAACCAGGTGCGACCATGGATGGGTTGATTCAGCGCGATATCCAGCGGCTTTGGGTGCCGGGTTACGGCGCTTATACGGGTTCCGCCTCAGCGGTGCATCAGGGGCGCTCGCACCCGGCCGGTACCTTGAGCGCCACCTATTCCGTGACGGAGGGGATCAGCAACGAGCCGGTAGCTTTTTCCCCTGGTAATCCCTAGAATTTCTAATAACGTAGGTCGTCGTACTTGCACACCATTCAAGAGTGAGGGGGAGTCGTGTTGAAAAAGTGCCTGAAGGATGGAGCTCATATTGTCGTAACGCTGATGCTGGGCCTTGCCCTGGGCATGGGGGTGGATGCGTCGGCGGTGGCGGCGAGCGGCCAGGATTTGGTGGCCCTGCCGGACTTCACACCCATCGTCAAGCAGTTTGGTCCGGCCGTGGTGAATATCAGCACGACCGAAACCAAGGTGGCGCGTGGCGCCGCATCCCCATTTCCGCCCAATTCCCCCCTCAACCAGTTTTTTGCACCTTTCTTCGGCGGGCCCGGAGGCGGTGCTCCGGGGGCCGGCGGACAGGATCAGAAATACCAGGTGCAGTCGCTGGGTTCCGGCTTCATCGTCAGCCCGGACGGCTACATCGTGACGGCGGCCCATGTGGTGAAGGGGGCGCAGAAGATCATCGTGAGCCTGACCAATCATCAGCAATACGTGGCGCAGTTGGTGGGACTGTCCACGCGGATCGACGTGGCGCTGCTCAAGATCGATGCCAACAACCTGCCGACGGTGCATCTGGGTGACTCGGGCAAGCTCGATGTCGGCCAATGGGTGCTGGCGGTAGGCGCGCCCTTCGGTTTCGAGAATAGCGTGACCCAGGGGGTAATCAGCGCGGTGGCCAGGCCCCTGCCCGATGACCCCTACATTCCGTTCATCCAGACCGACGTGCCCATCAATCCCGGCAATTCCGGTGGGCCGCTCTTCAATATGCGGGGCGAGGTGGTCGGCATCAACGATCAAATCTACACCAATAGCGGTGGCTACATGGGTTTGTCCTTCTCCATCCCCATCAACATTGCCATGGATGCCGTCAAACAGCTCAAGCTGCACCAGAAGGTGCACTTCGGGTGGCTAGGGGTGATGATTCAGGATGTCAGCATGGATCTGGCCAAGTCTTTCCATATGAAAGAGCCCGTGGGCGCGTTGATTTCGCAGGTGGTACCCGATGGCCCGGCCGCCAAGGCCGGCCTGCGTCCGGGTGACGTGATCGTATCCTTTGATGGTCATGCCATCTACAATTCCTCCGAATTGCCGCCGCTGGTGGGTAGCTTGCCGGCTGGTTTCGTGGCGAAGCTCGGCGTCATCCGCGATGGCAAGCCCATGGCGGTCAAGGTCACGGTGGCGAGCTTGCCCAATGACATGGATGGCATGACCGTCCCGGCGACGGGACAGGTGCAGAAGGGGGAAATCAAGCGCCTCAATATCCAGGTGGGCGCCCTCACTCCCGAGGCCAAGCAGCAGCTCCATGTCAATACGGGGGTTCTGGTCCTTGGCGCCGGTGTGGGTCCAGCCGTGGAGGCGGGTATCCGCCCGGGTGACGTGATCCTGCAGGTGGCGCAGCAGACCATCACCAGCGTCACGGAGCTGCAGAAGCTGGTGGCCAGCCTGCCCGCGGGACAGCCGGTGCCGGTGCTGATCCGGCGTGGCGAGGGAAGCTTCTATCTGGTGATCACCTTGCCCCACTAAGGGTAACACCGGATGATCTGTGGGGGGCTGGAATTACCGCCAGCCCTCTTTTTCTGTATGCTGCGATGCGGCATGATTTTTCGCTTGTAACCACTGATGATGGAATATGATCGATCAAAAACGGATTCGGAATTTTTCCATTATTGCCCATGTGGACCATGGCAAGTCCACGCTGGCGGATCAGTTTATCCGTCTGTGCGGTGGTCTTAGTGACCGGGAGATGTCCAGTCAGGTCTTGGATAGCATGGATATCGAGCGGGAGCGCGGCATTACCATCAAGGCTCAGAGCGTGCGCCTGGGCTATCGGGCCAGGGATGGCCAGGAATATATTTTCAATCTGATCGATACGCCCGGGCACGTGGATTTTTCCTACGAGGTCAGCCGTTCCCTGGCGGCCTGCGAGGGGGCATTGCTGGTGGTGGATGCTTCCCAGGGGGTGGAGGCGCAGAGCGTGGCCAACTGCTATACGGCCCTGGAACACGACCTGGAAATCATCCCCGTATTGAACAAGATCGATTTGCCTTCGGCGGACCCGGAACGGGTAAAAAAGGAGATCGAAGAAATCGTGGGCTTGCCGGCAGAGGATGCGATCCTCGCGAGTGCCAAGGAAGGGATCGGCATCCGCGAGATCTTTGAGCGCGTGGTGGAGCGCATTCCCCCGCCCCAGGGCGACATGAATGCGCCGTTGCAGGCCCTGATCATCGACTCGTGGTTTGATAACTATGTGGGTACGGTGGTCCTGGTGCGCGTTGTCAATGGCGCCATCCGCCCCGGCCAACGGATCATGACCATGGCCGGCCAGCGCGCCTATGTCGTCGAGAAAGTGGGGGTCTTTACCCCCAAATCAATGCAGATGCCTTCCCTGGACACGGGCGCCGTGGGCTTTGTGATCGCCGGTATCCGCCATATCGAGGGGGCGCGTGTGGGTGACACCCTGACCGAACAGGATCGCCCGGCTTCGGCCCCTCTGCCCGGATTCAAAGAGGTGAAACCCCAGGTTTTTACCGGCCTTTATCCCATCGATTCGGCCGATTACGACAATTTCCGCGAGGCCCTGCAAAAGCTGCGCTTGAACGACTCTTCGCTGCAATTCGAGCCGGAAACCTCCCAGGCCCTGGGTTTCGGCTTTCGCTGCGGATTTTTGGGTCTTTTGCACATGGAGATTGTCCAGGAGCGGCTGGAGCGGGAATACGGTCTGGAGCTGATCAGCACCGCCCCGACGGTGATCTATCAGGTGGAAACTACGGATGATCGCGTTCTGGAGATCTCCAATCCGGCGGAATTACCGCCTGCGCAGAAGATTCGTGATGTCCGAGAACCCATCATTCAGGCCAATATCCTCACGCCCGAGTCCTATCTGGGTCCGGTCATCGCCCTTTGCGAGGAACGGCGCGGCCGGCAGAAAAATATGCAGTTCACCGGCGGCCAGGTGATGCTGACTTATGATCTCCCTCTGAATGAAGTGGTGCTGGATTTTTTTGACCGCCTCAAATCCGTCAGCCGGGGCTATGCTTCCATGGATTACGAGTTTGCCCGTTTTGAAAGTGGCCCGCTCATCAAGATGGATATCCTGATCAATGGCGAAAAGTTGGATGCCCTGTCTTGGATCGTCCATCGCGATGTGGCGGAGCGGCGCGGCCGGGAGCTGGTATCCCGCCTGCGCGAACTGATCCCGCGGCAGATGTTCGAGGTGGCCATTCAGGCGGCAGTGGGCGCCAAGGTGATTGCCCGGGAAACAGTCAAGGCGATGCGCAAGAATGTCCTGGCCAAATGCTATGGCGGCGATATATCGCGCAAGCGTAAACTGCTGGAGAAGCAGAAGGAAGGCAAGAAGCGGATGAAGCAGATCGGCCATGTGGAGATTCCGCAGGAGGCCTTTCTGGCGGTGTTGAAAAGCGAAAAACGCTAGCAGGCAACGAAAGGAAATCGGTGGATGAATTTTACCTTATTGTTATTTCTGGCAGTAGTGCTGACGGGCCTGATTTGGCTGGTGGATTTGCTTGCCTTGCGGCGTCGCCGCGCGGCGGGGCAGCATGAATCCTTGGTGGTGGATTATGCGCGGAGCTTCTTTCCGGTCCTGCTCATCGTTTTTCTCATCCGGGCCTTTCTCTTCGAGCCTTTCAAGATACCGTCGGGCTCCATGATCCCGACCCTGCGCGTCGGTGACTTTGTGCTGGTGAACAAATATTCGCTGGGGCTGCGCTTGCCTTTGATTCATACCCAGCTTACCCAGGGTGGTTCGGTGCAGGCGGGCGACGTGATGGTATTCCGCTATCCGAAAGATCCGCGAGAGGATTATATCAAGCGCGTAATCGGCCTGCCGGGAGACACCATCGAGGTAAAGGGCAACGATCTCTATATCAACGGCAAGCTCATACCGCAGAAGTATGTGGGGCCTTTCACCTATCATACCCATGAGGGCTATGCGATCCCGACCAAGGAATACCAGCAGGAATTGGGCGGGCACCGCTTTCATATCATCGAGTTCGACACCCCGGAAGCGCAGATGGATTTCGGCCCCTATAAGGTCCCGCCCCATTGCTACTTCATGATGGGAGATGATCGGGATAATAGCAACGATAGCCGTTTCTGGGGTTGCGTACCGGAGCAGAACATCGTCGGCAAGGCCATGTTCGTATGGTTTTCCTGGGATGCGAATGATTGGTCCATACGCTGGAATCAGATTGGCCGGAGTCTTGACTGACCGGGCTGCGGGTTTTTTGAGGAGGGTGCATGATGCGCATAAAGGATCGGCGCCAGGCCGGCATTTCATTGCTGGGTCTGCTGTTCTGGATGGTTTTGCTGGTATTGATCATCGCCTTCGTGGTGAAGATCATGCCCGTGTATTATGATTATTGGTCTCTGGAGAGTATCGTCAGCACCCAGGCACGGGAGGCGCGGCCGCAGAGTAGCGAAGATGAAATCCGTTATGACCTGAATCGGCGGTTGGGGGTGGCGATGATCAATATCCCGCAGAAGGATATCCAGATCGTCAAGGATGGTAACGCGCAGCCGATTATTACCGTGGATTATGACAAGGTGGTGCCCCTTGTGGGCAATGTCAGTCTCCTGATCCATTTTCATACGGTAGGAAAATGACGATCCGGTATGCGCTAAAATAAGGTTTTATCGCCCTGTAGAATAATCGAGTGAATGATGAGTAGCATGGAGCAGTTGCAGGAACAGTTAGGATATCATTTTCGGGATCCGCAGTTGCTGCGGCAGGCCCTGACCCATCGTAGCGCGGGTGGTCAGCACAATGAACGCCTGGAATTTTTGGGAGATGCGGCGCTGAATTTCGTGGCCGCCGCGCAATTGTTTTCCCGTTTTCCCAAGGTGAGCGAGGGCGACCTGTCGCGCATGCGGGCGCGTCTGGTGCGCGAGGAAACCCTGGCGGAAATCGCCGGGCAGATCGATTTGGCGGATGTCTTGATCCTGGGGCCTGGGGAACAGCGGAGCGGCGGGGCACGGCGTCATTCCATTCGCGCCGATGCCTTGGAGGCGGTCCTGGGGGCGGCCTTCCTGGATGGTGGGTTTGCCGCTGCCGAGGGTATCGTATCGCGCCTGCTGGAGAGTTTGATGACTGAACACCTGGGCGGAGAGGAATTGCGCGACCCGAAAACGCGTCTGCAGGAATATCTCCAGGGGCGCGGACGTGCCTTGCCTATCTATGAACTGGTGGAAGAAAAGGGACAGGCCCATGAGCGGCGTTTTGTGACCCGTTGCGTGGTGAGCGGGGCGGATGAGACGCGGGCGGAAGACAATAGTCGGCGTAAGGCCGAGCAGCAGGCCGCTGCCCTCATGTTGGCGCAATTGCAGGGCGATGCCCAAGGGGCCGCTGGCCATGGCTGACGCGGAGCGGGACGCCGTTTCCCATCGCAGTGGCTATGTGGCCTTGCTGGGCCGGCCCAACGTCGGTAAATCCACCCTGCTGAATCATCTGGTGGGGCAGAAGGTCAGCATTACTTCACCGCGTCCGCAGACGACCCGTGATCAGATCCTGGGTATCCTTACCCGGCCGGATGCCCAGCTCCTCTTTCTGGATACGCCGGGTATCCATCAGGGCTATCGCTCCTTGAACCGCCACCTGCTCCGGGCGGCGCGCGGGGCCCTGGAGATGGCCGACGTCGGCGTGCTGATGGTGGAGGCGCTGGTCTGGGGACCGGAGGATGAGCAAGCCCTGCGCTGGCTCTTGCAGGCCGGGATCCCGCTGGTGGCGGTGGTCAACAAGGTGGACCGGGTGAAGCGCAAGGAGCGTCTCTTGCCCTTCCTGGTGGATCTGGGGCGGCGGGGTGATTTTGCCGGGATCCTGCCCTTGTCGGCGCGCAAGCCCGCCGATGCGGGGCGTCTGGCGGACCTGATCGTGCCCCTTTTGCCGCCGGCGCCGGCGAGCTTTGCCGAGGATCTGGTGACGGATCGCAACCTGCGTTTCATGGCGGCGGAGATCATCCGGGAACAGTTGTTTCGGCAACTGGGGGAGGAATTGCCCTACGATACGGCCGTCGCCATCGAGAGCTATCAGGAAACGGGCGCACAGCAGCGGATAGAAGCCACCATTTACTGTCGACGGCCCGGTCAGAAGGGGATCATTCTGGGTCAGGGCGGGTCGCGCTTGCGCAGCATCGGCGAGCGCGCGCGGCTGGCGCTGGAACAGTTGACCGGCGGCTCGGTATGGCTGGGTTTGTGGGTGAAGCAGCGCGAACAGTGGGCGGAAGATCGGACGCTCTTGCGTGAGCTCGGCTATGACGGCGACCGCTGAGGGCGGCGAACGGGCCTGGGTGCTGCATCGTTATCCCTACCGCGATACCAGCCTGGTCTTGGAGCTGTTTACCCGGGAGAGTGGTCGCCTGGGGGCAGTGGCGCGGGGCGGAAGGCGGCCGCGTTCCCCATTTGCCGCCCTGGAGGCGGGGCGGTCCCTGTGGGTGCGCTGGCGGGGACGGGGAGACCTGGTGACCTTGCTGCAGGCCGAGGAACAGGGGGAAGTGCTGGATTTTACCGGCATGAATGGCCTGATCCTGTTTTATCTCAACGAACTCCTGCTCCGCCTGACCCAGCGGGGTGACCCCTTGCCGGAGCTCTTTGATATTTACGAGCAGACCCTGCAAAGCGTGGCGCTGGCGGGCCGTCAGAGCTGGGCACTGCGCCGCTTCGAGCGCCGCTTGCTGGAGATTCTGGGTTGGGCGCCGGATTTGCAGGTTTGCTATCACTGTGGGCGCCGCCTCCGTGGAGACGATGCCGGAACCTGGCATTACTGGCCGGAGCATGGCGTGCTCTGCCCCGACCATCGACCCGCCCCCGGGACCATCGCCATGCCCGGGGGGGCCTTGGCCTGGCTGGCGGGGGATATGGCGGAGGGGCCGTCCTTGGCTTGGCTGCCGGGCCTGCGCCGTTGCCTGGAAAGGGAGTTGCGTGGACATCTCAGTGCCCGGCCACTGGAGAGCCATCGCCTGCTTGCGGCATACTTGGCACAGGCCGGGCAAGATCACGATCAAAGGAGCACTGGATGATTGCTTTGGGCGTAAATATTGACCATGTGGCCACCCTGCGCCAGGCACGCGGTACCCGCTATCCGGACCCGGTGGAGGCAGCCTTTGTTGCCGAACGGGCGGGGGCAGACGCGATCACCGCCCATTTGCGGGAGGATCGTCGCCACATGCAGGACAGGGATATCGAGATCCTGCGTCAGACCCTGCGTACCCGCCTGAACCTGGAGATGGCCGTGGACGAAGGGGTGATGCGCATCGCCGAGCGGATTCGGCCCGCCGACTGCTGCCTGGTGCCGGAGCGGCGCGCGGAACTGACCACGGAGGGTGGCCTGGACGTGGCGGGACATGCGCAGCGGATCAAGGAGGCTTGCCAGCGTCTGGGCGCGGCGGAAATACGGGTTTCGTTGTTTATCGATCCCGATCCGTTTCAGTTGGAAGCGGCGGCGGATACGGGGGCGCCGGTGGTGGAGCTGCACACCGGACGCTACGCCAATGCCGGCAGTGCCGCCGCACGCGCTGACGAGTTGGCCCTCATTGCGAGCGCGGTATCTTTTGGAAAGAGCCTGGGGCTGCAGGTGAATGCGGGCCATGGTCTTGATTATCATAATGTCGAAGCCATCGCCGCCTTGGATGGGGTGGCGGAACTCAATATCGGCCATGCCATTGTGGGCCATGCGCTCTTCGTGGGCCTGGGGCCGGCTGTCGCGGAGATGAAGCGCATCATGCGACAGGCCTGTGAATGATCGTGGGTTTGGGCACCGACATTGTCGATGTCGAGCGCATGGCGGGCCTTTACGAGCGTTTTGACGGGCGTTTGGTCGCTCGTTTGCTGAGTGCGCAGGAGCAGGGTGAACTGCCGGGCGGCAGGGCCGAAGGGGCCGCCTTCCTGGCGCGCCGTTTTGCCGCCAAGGAGGCGGCCCTCAAGGCCCTGGGTAGCGGCTTGCGCGCTGGTATCCGCTGGTCCGATCTGGAAGTGGGCCACGATGTCCTGGGGGCGCCGCAACTGGCCTTTTCCGGTATGGCGGCGGCGGCGCTGGCGCGGCTGGGTCAGGGGGTGGGCTCCTGGTTGTCCATCAGCGATGAGCGGCGATTTGCGGTGGCGGTGGTGATATTGGAAAAGGCAGGGTACGCGGATGAGTAGGGATAACGGCTGGCGCAAGCCGGGCATGAGCGGCCAGATGGGGGGAGTCTTTCGATGAAAATCACGGTGGTCGGTACCGGCTATGTGGGTCTGGTCACGGGGGCGTGCCTGGCGCAGGTGGGGAATCACGTCCTTTGCATCGACGTGGATGCCCGCAAGGTGGAACAGCTTTCCGCCGGGATCGTGCCCATCCATGAGCCCGGGCTGCCGGCCATCGTGCAGGAGGGCATGGCCGGCGGTCGCCTGCGTTTTGGGACGGACATCGCCGCCGGGCTGGCCCATGGCGATTACCTCTTCATCGCCGTGGGGACGCCGCCCGATGAAGACGGCTCCGCCGATCTTCGCCACGTTCTGGCAGCGGCCGAGGCCATCGGCCAGCACCTCGACCGCTACTGCGTCATCATCAATAAATCGACGGTACCCGTGGGTACGGCGCAGTTGGTCCGGCAACGCATTGCGGCGGCCTTGCAGCGGCGTGGCGTCGATATTCCCTTTGACGTGGTATCCAATCCGGAGTTTCTCAAGGAAGGCGCGGCGGTGGAGGATTTCATGAAGCCCGACCGCATCATCATCGGTGCCGATCATCCGGCCGCTGCCGAACGGATGCGCGCCCTCTATGCCCCTTTCAACCACAATCATGATCGCTTGATCGTCATGGACCCTCCCTCCGCGGAACTCAGCAAATACGCCGCCAACGTGATGCTGGCCACCAAGATCTCGCTGATGAACGAGCTGGCGGGCCTGGCGGAGCGGATGGGCGCGGATATCGAGCAGGTACGGCGCGGCATTGGCGCCGATCCGCGTATCGGTTACGCTTTTATTTACCCTGGCTGTGGTTATGGGGGCTCTTGTTTTCCCAAGGATGTGCGCGCCCTGGAGTATAGCGCCCGACAAGCGGGTTATGCGGCGCCGCTCTTGGCCGCCGTCGAGGACGTGAACAATCGCCAAAAGCGGGTTCTGGAACGCAAGGTGGTGGCGGAACTGGGAGAGGATCTGTCGCCTTATGACGTCGCCGTCTGGGGTCTGGCCTTCAAGCCCAACACCGATGATATGCGCGAGGCCCCCAGCCGGGTCCTGCTGGAGGGCCTCTGGGCTCGCGGAGCGCGGGTGCGCGCCTATGATCCGGCAGCAGGGGAGGAGGCGCGGCGGATTTATGGGGAGCGGTCGGATCTGCAGATCTGTGAAGACCCCTATGCCGCTCTGGAGGGGGCCGACGCGCTGGTGATCTGCACCGAATGGCAGCTTTTCCGCAGTCCCGATTTTGACCGGATCCGCGCTCGGCTGCGGCGGCCGCTCATTGTTGACGGTCGCAATCTCTATGATCCCCAGGCCGTAAGGGCGGCCGGTTTCCACTATCATGCCATCGGCCGCCCCTGATATGATGCCGTCCCTGGCCACATTGCTCGGACAGCGGGTGCTCGTCGTGGGCGATGTCATGCTGGATCGCTACTGGTTCGGTAGCGTCGAGCGCATTTCTCCGGAAGCGCCGGTCCCGGTGGTGCGGGTGGGGCGGGAAGAAGAACGGCCGGGCGGTGCGGCCAATGTGGCCTTCAATGTGGTGGCCCTGGGCGCCCGCGCCCATCTCCTGGCACCGGTGGGCGATGACCAGCCAGGCCGGAATCTGGCGGCATTGCTCGCCGCCGCCCAGGTGGAGTCCACGCTGATTCCCGGCGCCGGGTGTCCGACGACCGTCAAGCTGCGCGTCATCGGCCACCAGCAACAATTGCTGCGCATGGATTTTGAGGCCAAACCCAGCGCCGATCATCGGGGCGCCCTTCTGCACCAGTGTCCGTCGTTGTTTGCGGCGGCAGGGGCGGTGATCCTCTCGGACTACGCCAAGGGTGCGCTGCAGGATGTGGTCCATTTCGTGACCATGGGACGGGACCTGGGTGTGCCGGTCCTGGTGGACCCCAAGGGCCGTGATTATGATCGCTATCGCGGTGCGACCCTGCTCACGCCCAACCAGGCGGAATTTCAGGCCGTGGCCGGCCCCTGGGAGGATGAGGGCGAATTCCGGGAGATGGGCCAGCGTTTGCGCCGCCATCTTGAGCTGCAAGGGTTGCTGGTGACCCGGGGGGAAGGCGGGATGACCCTTTTTACGGAAGCGGGTATTTACCATCATGCGGCCCAGGCCCGGGAGGTCTTTGATGTCACCGGTGCCGGTGATACGGTGATTGCCACCCTGGCTGTGGCCCTGGCCGCTGCCTGGCCCCTGGATCTGGCCGTGGATCTCGCCAACCGCGCAGCGGGGATCGTGGTCGGCAAACTGGGGGCCGCCGCAGCCAGCCGGCAAGAGTTGGAGGACAGCCTTTCCGGGCCGGCATGAGTCTATCTGTTTCCAATGACGGCCCGAGTGCTGCCCCCCGGCTAGATGTACCGAAACTGCTGCTGCGCCGGGTGGGCCGTGCCCTGGCCGACTTTGCCATGATTGCACCGGGAGACCGAATCCTCCTGGCTTTGTCGGGAGGCAAGGATTCCCTCACCCTGCTGCATCTGCTGCGCGCCTTTCAGCAGCGCTCTCCGGTGTCCTTCAGCCTGGGGGCGGCCACGGTGGACCCCATGAGCCCCGACTATGATCCGGCGCCCTTGCAGCCCTATCTGCGGGAACTGGGCATCCCCTATTTCCTGGAGCGGCAGGATATTGTCGGGCGTGCCAAACGCCACATGGATCGGCCATCCTACTGCAGCTTTTGCGCGCGCATGCGCCGCGGCGTACTCTATCAATGCGCCCGTCGCGAGGGCTACAATGTGCTGGCCTTGGGTCAGCATCTGGACGATTTTGCGGAAAGCTTTTTGATGTCCCTGTTTTATAATGGTGAACTGCGCACCATGAAGGCCCACTACCGGGTCAAGGATGGCGATTTGCGTGTCATCAGGCCTCTCGTTTATTGCCGCGAGCGCCAGACGCGGGCCTACGCCGAGGCCAGCGACCTACCGGTCATCATGGAAAACTGCCCGGCGTGTTTTGGCGCCCCCACGGAACGGCAGCGGATGAAATCGCTTCTTGCGCTCCAGGAAGAACGCGACCCTCGTCTTTTCAATCACTTGCGCCGCGCGCTGCAACCCCTCTTGCGTCAGGGGCTCGATGGCGTGCCCTCAGAGGATGGCCATGCCTGATTTTTCACAACGTTTTCACTGGGAAACCCTCCCCGTGCGGGGTGCGTTCTGCCGTTTGGACGAGACCTATGGGCGGGTGCTCCGGGACTTCCAGGGGCCGCCGCCCGTCGCCCGGCTTTTGGGAGAAATCCTGGCTGGCACGGCCTTGCTGGCCACGACCCAGAATTCCTATGAGCGGCTTATTGTCCAGGCGCAAAGCCAGGGGGCCTTGCGCCTGTTAGTAGCGGAGATCAGCCAGGCGGGGGGATTGCGCGCCTATGTCCGCTGGCAGGAAGGAAAGCCGGTGGATTTGGCCACCCTCCCCAATGCCTTGCTGGCCATCACGGTGGATCCTGGGTTGGATAGGGAGCGTTATCAGGGGCTGGTGACGTTGCGGGATACCGTGGCGGAATCCCTCAACGCCTACTTTGCGGAATCGGAGCAGTCACCGGCCTTTTTCCGCCTTATGGCGGATCCCCAATCCTGTCAGGCGGCAGGATATTTTGTCCAACGGCTGCCAGGGGTGATGGAGGCCGCCGACTGGCAAATGCTGACCCAGTTTCTCGCTGTCGGGCCCGATGCCGCGCTTTTCAATATGGCGCCCGAGGATCTGTTGCCGCAGGTATTCCCCGGCGAAAACATACGTCTCTTCCCGCCGCAAGCCCTGCGCTTTTCCTGCTCCTGCTCCCGGCAGCGGGTGGCCGACATGCTCCGCGCGCTGGGCCAGGAGGAAGTGGAAGAAACATTGGCAGAACAGGGTGTTATCTCTGTTACCTGCGAGTATTGTCGAGAATCCTACCGCTTTGAAGCGAGCGACGTGGCCATGCTCTTCAAGGAGGAAACCGATGGGGCACCGCTACATTGAGGCGAATGTCACCGACTCTAGTCGCGGTAGTATGAATGGGGATATACTAAATATGTAGCTCATGCGGCGGATGCAACTTTTTCTGCAAATGCCGGTCTTAGTTAGCGTACAGTAAATCAGGGGGCGACCGGCTTCGACGCAGGTCGCGAAGCCTTCGGTGCATGCAGAGCTGCGGTTCGCTCTTAAAACTGGTCGCAAGTCAATAATTGCCAACGACAGCAATTACGCCCTCGCTGCTTAAGCAGTGAGCCCTCCGCCCGGATTGGTCCGTGGGTCCGGTGGCCGCAAGGCCTGCGGGGGGTCGACTCACACGGAATCGTGGTCTCCCTAGCCTGTGGGGCGACTGCTAAAACAAAGCAGGATCGCCAAACCGAAATCTTGTTTGTCAGAGTTCGGGGCGGTTAAAACGAAAAGACAAACTATGCATGTAGATCCGGTGGTCTAGGTACTGCGGACGCGGGTTCAATTCCCGCCGCCTCCACCAATAACAAAACCCCAACCATTCTCGGTTGGGGTTTTTTCTTGCCGATCGCGCCGGTTCCCGCGTGTTGTTGGGGGGTTCCTGCGGACTTCGCCGGCCAGCCTCTTGCCGTGTCCTACAAACTGATTCTGAATGGACTCTTTCTTGGCATACGAGATTCTCAGATTCCATGAACTCGCTGCCAAAATGCCATACGTGAGCGGATTCATCAATCATAATACGTTAGTGTATTTACTAAAACCGGCACTTATGGTTGAGCGGTGCATTGGCAGCGGCTGTTGAAAACCCTGCTGCCAAAGGGGCGGCAGGGCAGGAACTACTTCGCCATTTGACCAAAGCGGCCGCTGTTGAAGTCAGCAAAGGCCTGCTTGATTTCCTCCTCGCTATTCATGACAAAGGGGCCATAACCGACGATGGGCTCGTCGATAGTCTCTCCACTCAAGAGCAGGACGGCGGCATCGCTGTTGACTTCAATGGAGATATCTTGACCGGCTGCATCCAGCACCACCATTTGTGCCTCACGAACTACGGTGTCGGCATTCACCTGCACGATTCCCCGCAGCACAATCAGCGCGACATTCCAGCCATCGGGCACGGATAACGTACTCACACCGCCCGCCTTCAATTGCAAATCCCAGACCTGCATCGGCGAAAAGGTGTTGGCCGGACCGCGCTTCCCTGCATGCTCACCCGCGATGACCCGCAGCGTTCCGGCGGCGTCGGGCAGCGCAATCTCCGGGATATCCCGATTGGGAATGGCTTGATAACCGGGCGCGGTCATCTTGTCCTTGGCCGAAAGATTGACCCAGAGTTGCACCATCTCCAGCTCGCCGCCTGCCTTCGTGAAGGCCGGGGAGTGGAACTCTTCATGCAGGATGCCCGATCCGGCGGTCATCCATTGCACATCCCCAGGGCCAATAACCCCGCCCTGCCCGGTAGAATCCCGATGCGCCACCTCCCCCTTGTACACAATCGTGACCGTTTCAAAGCCGCGATGCGGATGCTGACCGACACCCCGCGGCTGCTGTGTTGGCGTAAACGTCATGGGGCCGGCGTAGTCCAGCAGCAGGAAAGGGCTCAATACCTTCCCGTGGCTTTGGTACGAGAACAGGGAGCGCACCGGAAAACCGTCCCCCACCCAGTGGGGACGTGGCGCATCATATACACCCAGCACTTTTTTCATATCCATCTCCTGAATAATAGGGTTTAACTACTGCACGGGAATAACTATAGATATAGAACCAATGCGGAAGTAGTCTGCAAATTTGGCTATCAGCGTACCGTTTTCAGAACGATGAGGATACTAGGCAAGACCTAAATGACCTCTACTACGTCCAGGCCGTCGATCATGGCGGCTTCGCCCCTGCAGGTCGGGCCTTGGAAAAAACCTCTGTGTTGTTCAGTTACCTCTCCCCGGAGCAACAGGTCCCGCAGGATCATCCGCTGCGTGCCATCCGGGTGATCGTGGGCCAGTCTTTGGTGGAATTGGAGAGCCATTTGACCGTATCTACTCCGGCCGTCCTTCCATTCCTCCGGAGCACCGCCTGCTGGCCTTGTTTTTGCGCCACGGACTACAATATCCTGCGTATCGCCCGATTGGGTGTGGTCTGATGGGGGAAGTTATGTCCAGAATGCACAAAACCGCAGAAAAAAACGTCAAGAACCACGAAAATGAGCACAGAACGATCGTAAAAACGTTATTTTTCTGAGATTTTCGGTCACGTCCGCCAGTTTTAATGACGGTTTCTCAGCAACCTCCTAATGCTTGCCCCCAGTAGAGAGGATGGCCAGGTCCTTGCGGCATCCGGCTGATCTAACCGTCGGCTTGCGGAGTATTACAGGAGCCGGCCGGCGGGTTCCAGTGCCTGGCTGTGTTCATTGGGGTTTTGCGCTATGGATAGATGGAGGGCGGCCGCCCGGGGCTTCTATTCGCGATTGCCAAAAATCTCCAGCAGGGCCATGAACAGGTTGATGATATCCAGATAGAGCCCCACTACCAGCAGGACGGGCTCCTGCATACCGCCGCGGACCATGCGTTGCGTATCAAAAATGATCAGTCCGCTAAAGACCAGCACCAGCACGCCAGCAATGGCTAGCTGCAGGACCGGCAGGTGCAGCAGAAAGATATTCACCAGGGAAACCACGATGGCCACGATCAGGCCGGTCAACAGGAATCCGCCCATCTGGCTGAAGTCGCGGCGGGTAGTCAGGCCATAGACAGACAAGCCCACAAACATGGCCGCCGTGGTGCCCAAGGCTTCGGCGATAACGGTCGCGCCACCGGGCATGCGTAGATACATTTCAATGGCCGGACCCATCATCATGCCCATCCCGGCCGCAAATAAAAACACCAGGGGCACGGCTACGGGGCTGTGATGGGCACCGGTATATTGAATGACGAACAGCAAGGCGAAGGATCCGATCATCAGGATGAACGGGTGCTCGTAGGCAAAAGGGGAATGCATGCCATAAAAGGAGGCCACCGCCGAAACGGCCAAGGTGGCGGCGAGGAGGGCGTAGGTCTTGCCCATCAGCGCGCCGATGGAGCCCGCCGCGGCCCCCTGCGTGGGTGGCGTCATGCTATCGGGAAACTGGGTTTGGTTTGGATTCATCGATTTTCTCCTCGGGTGCGGGGCGTCATACCCAGCGTTATGCTAGCTGTTATAGCAGAGATTCCCGGCCTGCGTCTTGCCGCTTTGCCCAGAATCTGCATGATTGGACCGCCAACCCGGGCAACAGTTCGAAGCGCGGCTTGGGGCGGGCGAAAGCTCCTGGCGCTTCATCCGGTGACGGCCGTCCGGCAGGGTGAGCTCCTGGTTAGAGGCCCTTGCCGGCGGGATCCGCCGCCGTTCCCGCCGTGGGATCGGTGCTCCCCCGTTCGCGCCAGGGCCCCATGGCCGTTGTCCCAAGGTACACCAAAAAACTCAGGGAGGCGATCCAGGTGCTTGCCGGATAGCCTATATAATAGGCGCAGCCGATACCCGCCCAGGTTTCGCCAACGCCCAATGCCACCGCCGTCAGGATGCCGGTGAGGACATTTTTGCTGAGTAACTGGGCGGCGGCGGGGGGCCCTACCAGGAGGGCAAAAATCAGCAAGGCGCCGATGATGGGTACGGCGATGGCCACGGTGATCGCCAGCAATCCCAGGAAAAGGGTATTCAGCCATTTCACCGGAACTCCGCGTCCGGCAGCGGCCTCTTCATTGAGGCTCATATACAGTAATGGCCGCACCATGGCCGCCAATAGCACCAAGGCACCGATGGCGACGCCCACCGATAACCAAGCCTGGCCCGTGGTCACACCCACGATGCTGCCAAAGAGGATGCTCATGGCGGCCTGGGCATTGGCGGTGTAAAGATTCAAAAAAAGGACGCCTAACCCGAGGGAAAACATCAGGATCATGCCCACGCCCACGTCCCTTTCGCTTAAGCGCTGGCCCGACCAGGCGAGTCCTAGGGCCGCTAGAAAGGTGATCACGAAAAGGCCCACGTAAGGATCCAGGCTCAAGAGAATGGCCCCGGCGGCGCCCGCAAAACCCACATGAGATAGGGCGTGGGCCGCAAAGGCCTGGCGCCGCAATGTGACGAAATAGCCGACGGCTGCCGAAACCACCGCAATGGCTGTTCCCGCGGCCAGCGCATGGCGCATGAAGGCGTATTCCAGACCCATGATCATGGCTGGGCTCCGTGGTCGTGGCAATGGTGGCTGGTTTCGGGAATGAAACCATTGCCCACGCGGATGGAGAGCATCCCGTCATGCTCGCTGACCGTGACCGGGGTGCCATACAGCTCGCTGAGCATTGGCGTAGTCAGGAGATCATTGACCGTTCCCATCCGTCCCTTGCCGTTGGCCAGATACAGCACATGATCCATAAACGGCAGCAAGGGGTTGATATCATGGGCGGTCATGAGGACGGTCATGTTTTCCTGCCGGGTGAGGGTTTTGGCCAGTTGCAGGACTTGTTGCTGGGACTGCGGGTCGAGATTGTTGAGGGGTTCGTCCAGCAGGAGTATCCGGGCGGGATTGACCAGGGCCTGGGCAATGCGCACCCGTTGCCGCTGTCCGCCGGACAAGGATTGCAGGGGGCGAGACGCCAGGTGATCTGCATTCACCCGTTCCAGCGCCGTGCGAACGGCCTGATGCAGGGCCGCCAAGTGCCAGTTGAAGCCCCAGCGTTCCCCGCGCCACGCCGCACCCACAAAAGCCGCCACGCTCAGCCGGCCCTCGGCCTCTTTGGGTTCGGACTGGCTCACATAGCCGATCTGCGTGCGCGCCCCGCGCGCATCCCCCCCCAGGATCCGCAGCGTGCCATCCTGAAGGGGAATCAGCCCCAGCAAGGCGCGCAGGAGGGAAGTCTTGCCGGCGCCGTTGGGGCCGAATACCCCCACGAAGCCGCCGCGAGGAATCTGCAGTTGCAAATGGGCAAAAACCACACGGCCGCCGAGTTGGCAGGTCAGCTCGGCGCCATCGATGACAGGCGTGGAAGTCAAGGGGTCCTGTTTCCTGTTGTGCTCGCCAGGGCCTTGTCCAAGGCCTGTAGGGTTTCCACCTGCCATTGTACATAGCCGGTATGGGGTGGCACAAACTCATCGACCCCGACGATGGGCACACCGGCGTCTTTGGCGATGCCCTTGATACGCTGGGTGAGGGGGTCGGTGACCTGTTCATTATAAAAGAGTACGGCGACCTGATGGCTGCGCAGGCTGTTGTCGAAGCGGGCCACCTCTTTGGGAGCCGCTTCGGTATCGTTCATCACGTTGAACTGGAATTTCTCATTGATGCTGTCATAACCCAAGTATCTGAGCATGTAGCCAAAAACCGGCTCGGTGGCGGTCACGGTCAGGGCGGGATGTCGGGCTATGACCGCCTGGGCGGCGCTATAGATCTGCAGCAGGGATTGGGAAAAGTTTGCGAAGTTCTGCGCAAATTGCGGCGCATGGGCTGGATCGTCCTGGGAAAAGAGCCGGGTCAGGCGGGCGGCCGTGAGCAGGGCGACGCGGGGATCATAAAAGATATGGGGATTCTTGTCGGCCATGATGAGATGCGGATCCAGATCGGCGGCGACCAGGACCTGTCTGCCGGGCACCGGGTTGGCGGCAAGGAGTTTTTCCATCCACCGGTCATAGCCGAGGCCATTGAGCACCACGACCCTGGCCTGCGCCACTTCCCGCGCCACGGCCGGATCGGCTTCGAAAAGGTGGGGATCGACATTGGGATTGCGGATGATGCTTTCGACCCGGACATAGGGGCCGCCAATGGCCTCGGCGATCACTCCGTAGGTGCTTTCGGCGGCCACCACGGAAAGGGGAGCGGCCTGGGCGGCGGCGCTGGCCCAGGACCAGAAAACGATTTGGGAGACGATGATCCAGAAATGGTGAGATTTGAGCATGGATATCCCCGGTAGATGCAACCTTGTTGCGATTATTGAATGTAGCCGCTCAACAGTCAAGGCGGGCAAGGCCATGCTCGTTGGAGTTGCCCGCCGGGGGAAGGACGCTTTGCCTGACGTCCTGTATGATAGGACAATGTCGTCAGGCGGATGGCCGGGGAGAAAAGCATGCAGGGCAAGGCGGTGCAGGAGAAAACGCGTTACGCCGCTTGGGGAACGGTGGTCCTGCTGCTCATTTATGCCGGGGCTGCCTATACCCTGAGCCCTTTTGCCGGGCCCCTGTTGATGGGTGCCGTCCTGGCCACGGTGGGATGGCCATGGCAGATGCGCCTGGAACGCCATTTTTTTCTGCCCCGCTGGCTGAGCGCCCTCATCCACGCGCTGGCGTGGGTAGCCATTATCATCATTCCCGCCGTGGTGATCGTGGACGCTTCGGCGCCGCGTCTGATCCTCCTCGCCGCCCGTTGGCAATCGGGGGCTCCCCTCATCCCCATGCCCCCGCAATTGGAGCAGCTTCCGTATATTGGACACTGGCTCGCCAGCCATCTGCAGCAGTTGAACGGGGCCTATATTTCGACCCTCCTCAGCACCCATTCGGACTTGATCACCAATTCCCTGGGGCAACTGTGGATCTTTGTGCTGCATACCTTTTTCGCGGCCTTGACGGTTTTCGCCCTGTCCCTGCACGGGGAGCGTATCGGCGAGACCCTGCGCCTGCTGGTGACCCAGCTTTGGGGGCGGGACCGCGGCGACCGTTTTTTGCGGGCATGCCGGGAAGCCGCACGATCGGTGCTGATCGGCTTGATCGGGGTGGGGGTCGTCGAGGGGGTATTCATCGGGGTGGCCTATGCCGTGGCCGGCCTGGGGATGTGGCCCTTGTGGCTGGTGGCCACGGCCATTATTTCGCCGTTGCCCTTCGGCGCAACGGTCGTGGTGGCTACGGCCACCTTGTGGCTGGTCCTGACGGGACATTGGATCGCCGGTTTTCTGGTGCTGGGCTGGGGCTTGCTGGTGATTACCGTTGCGGACCTGGTGGTGCGCCCCCTGCTGACGGGATCGCAAACCCAGGCACCGTTTTTCCTGGTGTTTTTCAGTATATTGGGCGGGGCCGAGGCGTTTGGATTGATCGGCCTCATTATCGGGCCTATCCTGGTACTGCTGGCGCGGGGGGTCTGGCGGGTCTGGGAGCGGCGGATGCGCCTGGAAGAGCAATGACCGGGAACCAAAAGGTTACCCGGTTTCTCTAAATGAGCGATGGAAAGGATACGTCCCATCGGCCTTCAGGGGCGGCCACGCCGCCATGGGACGCGGATTTTTCGCTAAGGTTTTGGGTAATTACGGATCACGATGAAAGGAGCAAGGCTTGGATTATCAAATGCTGGAACAGCAATACAACCAGTTGCAACAGCAGAGCCAAAATAACCTCCAGACGCTGCAACAACTGGCCGGGCGGATTCGTGCCCTGGCGCCCGATGATCTGACGGCGCGGGAGTTGACCATGGATTTGCGCGGACTGGCAATGAGCTTGCAGCAGCAGAACCAGTCCATCGCCCTGATGATGCAGCAAATGGCCCAGCGCCTGCAGCAAATGGAGATGCAGATGCAGAACATGGGGCAGGGCGGCATGAATCCGGGCATGCAGCAGCGGCCCTGGGGTAATCCGGCGGGTGCGGGCATGGGCAGCGGCCTGCTGGGTAGCGTCGTGACCGGCTTGGGGCTGGGCGCGGGCTTTGCCGTGGCCGATAACATCGTCGACGATATTTTCGACGCCTTTTGAAAAAGGGCGCAAGACAAGGGACAACTCGACGAACGTGAGAGTGCGCTTTTTTAAACATCCATGGGAGGGGGAAACAATGCATCAGCAGCGCATATACCTGGGACGGGGCGTGTGGATATTGGCGGGTCTTCTCGCCCTCGGCGGCTGTGCCACGCCCGGTTATCAAAAGACCGAGACGGGGGCTACCGTGGGTGCCTTGGGGGGGGCCGCCCTGGGTGCCATCATCGGCAACCAGACCGGCAATCCCCTGGCGGGGGCGGCCATCGGCGCGGGCGTGGGTGCGCTGGCCGGCGGGGCCGTGGGTTATGCCATGGATCAGCAGCAGCAGGAGTTCCAGCAGCGCCTGGCGGCTCAGGAGGCGGCGAATCAGGTGGCCATCCAGCGGGTCCAGTTGGCCAATCGTCAGCAGGCCATTAATCTGCGTTTGAGCGGGCAGGCCTTCTTCAAGACCAACTCCACGGAACTGGCCACCAACAACAGCGCGGCGCTCAACAACATCGCCCAGGTGCTCAACCAATATCCCAATTCCCGCGTGCTGGTCACCGGTTATACGGACAATACCGGTTCCCCCAGCTACAATCTGCAACTCTCCCGGGACCGTGCCCAGACCATGGCCAACTATTTGATGACCCAGGGCGTCGATCCTGCGCGGATCCAGGTGGTCGGCATGGGCGAGGCCAACCCCATTGCCAGCAATGCCACACCCGCCGGGCGGCAGTTGAACCGGCGCGTAGAGATTACCGTCATTCCTCAGCAAAACGGCTAGGTACCGATGGATCGGGCGTGCGCCGCACTGCCGGCATCACCCGATCCGGCCCTGCTGGCCGGGTTGGAGCTACGCATCCTGGCCTGGGGGAAGGGGCATGGCTGGTTTCTGGAGAGGACCGGCCCCCGGCGCCGCGGGCAGCCCTGGGCAGGCCGCCTGGAGTTCATCAAAAAGGGAGTCCTTAGCCCCGAGGCCTGGGGCGAAACCCTGCAGTCATGCACGATTTTTGTGGAGGTCGTTGCGGAAAAGCGGGAGGCCAAAAGCGCCGAGGGTATTCGGGTGAAGTTTTTTCAGTCTCCCGGCGAGGTCTTCGGCTTTGCCCAGCTTGCGCACACCGGTCCGGCGGATTTTGTGGCAGCGCTGCGGTCGCGCCGGGGTTGGGATCAGGCGCCGGCCGAGGATGAGCGGGCCGCCCTGGCTCAGGTGGGTTTGCCGTGGATGGCCCCCGAGCACCGCAGCTTGGGGCGCCTGGGCGCGCCGGGCCGCGCCCGGGGCCCCCAGGATCAAGGGCGGGCCCCATCATGAAGGCTAACGAGGGCCTGGACAGCATTTACGGCCTGCATGCCGTGGCGGCGGCCCTGGCCGCCGGTGAACTGGCGGAACTCTGGGTGGTGTCGGAGCGGCGTGATGAGGCTCGGGTAAGGGCCCTCGTTGATGGGGCCCAAGCCATGGATCTGCCTATCATCGAAAGCCGCAGCGGGGATCTGATGCGCAAGGTGGGCAGCGACAAGCACCAGGGCGTGGGCGGTCTGCTCCGTCCCTTGCCCATGCTGGATCTGCCGACCCTCCTGGCCGGTCTGGATGGAAAGGCCCCGGCCCTGTTTCTGATTCTGGACGGGGTGCTCGACCCCCACAATCTCGGGGCCTGCCTGCGCAGTGCCGAAGGGGCCGGGGTAACGGCGGTGCTGTTGCCCAAGGACAATGCCTGTCCGGTCAATGCCACGGTGCGCAAGGTGGCCGCGGGCTCGGCTTCGCGTGTGCCGGTCATTCCCGTGACTAATCTGGCGCGCACCCTGGGCCTCTTGCAAGAGCATGGCTTTTGGGTGGTGGGGATGGCGGGGGAGGGGGATAAAAGCCTCTATGAACTGGATCTGCGCGGCCCCATGGTGATGATCCTGGGCGGCGAGGAAAAGGGCTTGCGGCGTCTGACCCGGGCCCATTGCGATTTTTTGGCGCATATCCCCATGGAAGGCCACGGAGGGAGCCTGAACGTTTCGGTGGCGACGGGTATTTGCCTCTTTGAGGCCTACCGGCAACGCCATGATGTGGGGTGCGGCGTCGGAACGGGGCACCCGCCTGGCAAGGGAGAGGCGTAAAGGTGGAGGAGCTAAAAACGCCGATGATCGTGGATTCCCATTGCCATCTGGATTTTGCGGACTTTGACGCGGATCGCCCGGAAGTCCTGGAGCGGGCAGCGCGGGCCGGTGTGGCGCAGATCCTCGTCGCTGCGGTTAGCCAGGCGCATTGGCCCCGTTTGCTGGATTTGGTGCATCGGCACCAGACTCTCTGGGCGGGAATAGGGGTGCATCCTAACGAGTCGCCGGAGCATACGCCCAGCGAGACAGAGCTCCTGGCCGCCGTCGAGCAGGAAAAGGTGCTGGCGGTGGGCGAGACCGGCCTCGACTATTTCCGCGGCGGAGAGGCCCCTGCCTGGCAAAAGGAGCGTTTTTCCCAGCATATCGAGGTGGCAAAAAAAACCGGAAAGCCCCTGATCGTCCACACCCGCCAGGCGGCCCAGGATACCCTGGCCATGCTGCGTGCCGAGGGGGCGGACCGGGCTGGTGGAGTTATCCATTGTTTTACCGAGGATTGGGCCTTTGCCGTTGCGGCCATGGATTTGGGATTTTACATTTCCTTTTCCGGCATTGTGACGTTTAAAAAATCCGTTGATTTGCAGGATATCGCCCGGAGAGTGCCCATGGATCGGCTGCTGGTGGAGACCGATGCGCCCTATCTGGCACCCGCGCCGCACCGCGGGAGGCGGAATGAGCCGGGCTATGTCGCTGACGTGGCACGATACATTGCCGAGCTTCGCGGGATTCCCTATGCCGATCTGGCCGGCCAAAGTACGGCCAATTTTCACCGGCTCTTCCGGGTGCCGGCAGCGGATGGCACATGAGGATTACCTTCCTGGGGACGGGTTCCAGTGCCGGTACACCGGTCATGACCTGCCAATGCCCGGTCTGCCGCAGTCAGGACCCACGCAACCAACGCTTGCGGGCCAGCATCCTGGTGGAAGAAGGGGATCTGCGTCTGCTCGTGGATACGGGGCCGGATCTGCGCCAGCAAATCCTGCGCGCCGGCGTCCTCGGCATCAGCGCCGTTCTGTTCACGCATTTTCATGCGGATCATATCAACGGCATCGATGACCTGCGTGCCTTCAACTTCGCCCAAAAAGAGATCATTCCCTGCTTTGCCGACGCCCGTACGGCCCAGGAACTGGTAGAACGTTTTCGTTACTGTTTCCTCCCTCCCGATGCGGCCTGGGCGAAACCATCCCTTTCCATCACCACCATTGCCCACGCCTTGGATTTCGGACCATTGCGGGTTACGCCCATCACGCTCCTGCATGGCAGGCTGCCTATTTTCGGTTATCGCTTCAACAATGTGGCCTATCTGACCGATTTGAAAACGATTCCCGCGGAAAGTCTGGCCCTGCTGGAGGATCTGGACCTCCTCATCATCGATTGTCTGCGCTATGAGGAGCATCCGACCCATCTCAATGTGGAAGAGGCTCTGCTGTGGGCACGGCGAATCGGCGCGCGCCGTACCTATCTTACCCACATGACCCATGATGTGGATTATGCCCAATTGGCTGCGCTCCTGCCGCCACAAGTCCTCCCTGCCCATGACGGCCTGGTCCTGAGTGCGTGAACAGCTTCCCGGCCTTGACTAGGGAGACAGCGCCGCGCTTGCCAAGCCCTGTTCCCGCCCGACGGGTGGAAGGCCGCATCTCCGTTGCCCCCATGCTGGACTGGACGATTAAAAATAAAAAGCATTTATAAAACAATATGTAACGATATGTCGTTCTGCAATGTTGTACTCATGTTGGATTTTTCCCTTGAATCCGTCCTGGCAGATACCCAGATGTCGAGCCAAGGTGGGTACGGTTGATCCACACTAGCGGCGCCGTGGCATGAAAATTGCGAAATTTCTTTCATTCAGTTTTTAATTTGCTGTATGATTCCAAAATTACGGTGTTATTTACGCAATCTAAGGAGTCTATGGTGTTGGATAAAAATCATGACGACGAATATCTGCAAGATGTATATTTTTCAATTATCAAAAAGCTTGGGATCAATGATCCGCCAACGATATCGTGGAAAGACTTGGAAAAAGTCGGTTTGGATGGTTTGTATGATCGCAGAAGAAACATCGTATCTGTCTCGACCAGATTGAAAGAACAACCAGAACCTCTGACGATAACTATCGCTCATGAAATCACACATTTTCTACTGTACAAGGAAAATTATGGCGAAGGAGCGCATGGATGGCCGTTTCTTACTTTGTGTGCACTGATATCTTATAAGATTGATCTGGATTTTTATTATATTATTAATGATAACATATCCAACTGGCGCAGAAATGTGAACGTTGAAAAGTGGCGAAGACACTTTTTTATAGCAAGAAACTTGATCGACAATGAATTAAAGGATAATAACTGGAAAAATAGCTCCGCGCATGAATTAACTTCTAAAATATTAAAACATAATCTAGTGCCAGCGTCATTCTTTCCAAGGGTGGTCAATTTCAAAACGCACAAATATTTTGCACGAACTGATGGGGACATTTTCTTGCTTAAAGATTCCTCTGTGTTTTTTATTGTTCTATCTATATCTTTTGCTTCATTAAAACTCTCTGCTCCATTCTTTGTATCTTTGTTTTTTGGTCTTGTTTATTATGGTATTTATAAATATCTATTGAGGTTTAATTCTAGATATCGGTTATCTGTATTTTGGGTAAGAAAAATAAAAAATAAATATCTACATCCTGTGCTCGCAAAGTTTCCATGGAACAAGAGCTGATACCATCACAGGCGCTACATTGATGTGCGCGTATATGTCACTCAACGATTTTAGAATTTCCATAGCTTCGTCCATGTTTGTTGTCAGCCACGGCGTTTGGCTGTCCTCATCTAGAACATCTTTTCTTGTCAGGAGGAAATTCAAGGAAGGTAATACTGGCTTTTTGTTGTACAATCCATAAAACATACTATCTCTCCAAGTAACTATTCACCAGGGGTACGGTTACCCCATGGTGGGTTGCGGGGTTTTCCGCGCGCGAGTAGCTAATGGCGCGCAATCTGCCGCGCCTCCCAGTCCTGTGCGGACTTCTTCCGTGCGGAATCCAAATACCCAGCCAGATCAGTG
>JABEBX010000544.1_pt1 | contig 33531 bp, 35 predicted proteins | sample 7245971 | NCBI WGS metagenome assembly JABEBX01 (sample SAMN14506365, study PRJNA622280) | hot springs metagenome | biome: hot spring [ENVO:00000051]|acidic hot spring [ENVO:00002120]; feature: spring [ENVO:00000027]|sediment [ENVO:00002007]; material: sediment environment [ENVO:01001048]... | reverse complement strand
GGGCAGCCGGGGAATTTCAAGCGCCAATCAATGCCGTTACCGGCAGGCCGTATCACGGTGTCAATTACGAAATGCTGACGATGTTCTCCCCGGATAATTCCGACCCCCGTTGGATGACACTAAAGCAAGCCAACGCTCAGGGCTACAAGATCCGCAAGGGTGCCCACGGCGTTTCTATTGAAGTCTGGAAACCCTACGAAGCCAAGCGCACCCCGGAACAGATTGAGGCAATCAAGGCGGCCCGTGCTGATTCCAAGAACAGCAAAGTGAAAGAGGGCGAGATTGACGAGAAGGAGCAGCGCATAGCGGTCAAGTATTACAAGGTGTTCCATGCTTCGCAGATCGAAGGTATCCCGCCGTTGGAGCGCCCAGCAATCGAGCGCCCGGACGGTTTTGGGGAGATTGACCCCCGCCTTGATGGCTTGGCAAAGAACATGGGGCTGGAAGTGGTACACGGCGGCTCCGGGGCGTATTACCGGCCCAGCACAGACAGCGTACACCTACCGCCAGTAGATCAGTTTGAATCTGCTACAGCGCATGACACGGTGGCGCTGCATGAATTTTCCCATTCGACCGGGGCAGCGCACCGCATGAACCGTGATATGAGCGGCGGCTTTGGTAGTGAAAAGTACGCCATCGAAGAATTACGGGCGGAAATGTCGGCGGCAATGACGGCTGCAAAGCTGGGCATTGGCTGGGACCCTGACGCGCAAAAGCTAGAGGAAGGGCGCGAGCAAAACAGCGCGGCCTATCTTGCCGGTTGGCTCAAGGCCCTGCCTGACAAAGAGCGCAAGCAGACCATGATGCAGGCGATCAAGGATGCCCAAGCGATCAGTGACTATCTGATCGAGCGCACCCCCGAGATCACCGTGGAAAAGACGCAGGATGTTGATAAGCAACTGGCCGCCGAGGTGGTGAAAAAGGCGGCTGAGGTGGCGAAGAAAAGTCCTGAAAAAACCGCTGTTGTGCTGGACGTGACGAAAATGATCCGCGACGACCAGAAGCCAAAGATCGAGCGCCCGGAGAAAAGTCGTAGTGGCGGTTTAGGGATTGGCGGGTAACAGGGAGATTGGCATGAGTACCTATCACTATGAAGAAGATCGCAGCGGCGGTATTTTGATTACCCGCTCCCGCAACGGAATTGACGAGGCTGAGGTGTATTTGCAGCCCGGCGATGATGCCAATTCGTTGCGCCCTGACTTGGAGGCCGCCGAAAAACTACCAGATGGCAGGCGCGAAAAAGTGATCCAGAGTTTGCTGGATCAGTATGACGACGTGATGCGCCCCGTACAGCAAAAACAACCTGAATTGGGCGACTTGGTTAGATTCATCCCTAACAAAGAAAACGTCATCACCGATCCTGATTTCACCCCCGGTAACGGCGCGACATATTCCGGCCCCTTTTCCGGTCGAGTCACGGAAAAGTTGAGCACGGCAGGCGGCGATTACCGCTACCAGCTACGCGCCGAGAGCGGCCCGAATAAGGGGGCTGTGGCAAGGGCTTATGGCCGGGATGGTGTTTTCGAGAGCATCGGGCTGGAACAAGCCTATGGTTTCGAGAGTAACAGGCAGATCGAGAAGCCCCCGCTTGAGAAAGTAGCCATGTGGCTGAGTCTTTCGCAGCGGATGGCTACCGAGCAGGCCGTGGCAGGCGAGGATGGGCAGTTTTTCCGTGACAAAATGGCAGAACTGGCTGGCATTATCGACAAGATGCCCAAGACCTATGAAACGGACGGCCTACCCGATGCACAGAAGCCCGTTAGCCTGCGCTACTTTGGCCCCGGCGGGTCCCAGTGGTTCATCATTGAAAAAGACCGTGGCGACCCGGAAACCGACGGCCCACATGGCCCCCGGCAGTTGCAGGCGTTTGGCCTTGCTGATTTGGGGCAGGGCTTCCCGGAAATGGGCTATATCAATATCGAAGAAATCACCAGAAACCCGCTGGTCCAACTGGACTACCATTTTGAGCCGACAAATCTCTTGGAGATCAAAAAGTCGCATTACCCGGAGTTGATCCGGCCTGATCCAGAGGAACAGGCATTGACAGGCCCGGACAAGGTTGCGGCAGTAGAAGAGGGCAAGAAGCAGCGCGAGGCAGACATTGCCCGCAATCGGCTGGCCGCAGCCTATAAAAAGTTGGACGGTGTTCGTGTCCAGATTGACGAACCGGCCCACGGCGGGGTTGTGACCGTGAGTGGTCAAGAGTACCTGCATATCAAGGTGTCCCACGGTACGGACCATGTGTACGCAGAAAAGCAGGGTGCCGCAGTGGCCTACCGCCTACGCAACTTGGAGACAGATGTAACCAATGGGGTGAAGGCCAAAGAGTTCAATGAGTTTGCCAAGGCAACACTGGCGATTGCCCCGGACGGTGATGTCCGCAAAGCCTTGAGGCATATCGGAATAGTGAGCGCAGACAAGGCCCTGTCCGACTTTCTGCGGGAGCGGCAACGGGTGCGGCATCACGAGCACCCAAGCTACTCCGGGCTAGGAGATTCTCTAGCCAATGCAGAGGATTTCGAGCGCAGGACTGCTTTGCAGGACAAAGCGAAGGCGCGGGACTGGGCTAAGGAATTGCGGGAGCGCACGGAGCTATACGGCAAAGTCGCCGGGCTATCCCCAGACAGTGTCCGTGCATTGGCAGGGAGGTTGGAAAAGAGTGTGGAGCAGGCGGTATCCCGCCCACAAATCAAGCGCCCAAAACAGGACTTGGGGAATGAAATCAAGAGCGGTAAAGGAATAGGAGATTGAAAGATGGCTACAAAATATCGGCTGACCCTCACCAATGACGAAAAGCTACAGCCCCTAGTAGTAGATGAAGGCAGAAACACTGTAAAGACAATACCCGTCACTTTTTTATCGGGAAAAGTCGATAAGAGTACCGGGGTTTATTACGCTGCGGGGAAGCTAGAGCCGGGTGTACTGCGGTTTGACACGGAGGAATATGGCGTGGTTGCTCTGAACACCAACCTGCCGCACCTCAATAAAGATGAGAAGTTCGAGGGTATTCGCAGAGAGATCGATAAGTCCTTGCGCGGCGCTGAGGTTACTATTTTTTACAGCAAAAATGGCGATTTATTCTTTAATGGGGAATCCGCTAATGCTGGGGAGATTGTCCCTTTCGATCTCTTTACGAAGAAAGAGAGAGAAGCGATTGGGCAGACTGGGTATATCGAGCCCAAAAAAATGCTTGATTATCTCAAAAAAGCCCCGGAGAGCAGAGATGTGCAGGAGCTTGCTGGTAATCGGAGAATTGCCAGAATCAAGCGAGACAGTAACAGCCAAAGCAAAGGGCTTGGAGCATAAAGGAGGCTAGTTATGGAACAGCATAATGGAACAAATCGGCTGATGCAGCGCAACAATCTGGCAGATGCTTTTTTGCTGGTGAATGACGATGCCACGGAAAAGGCACTGGCGGAGGCCCGCGCCGAGGTCGGGGATGCAGAGTGGAAAAAGGGGTTTTCTCCCGAGACCAAGAAAATCGTCCGGGACACCTTGCAGGCCCACGGTGTGCGCTACGAAGAAAAGCTACAGGGTAAGTTACTGGACGTGCAAACGGCGGAAACGCAGGCCAACGGCGAGAAATTCCAAAAGCTGCGGGTGACGCTGGAACAGGACGGTCACAAGACTACGCTGTCGGCAGACCTGAATTCCGAGTTTGCCCAGCGGCTACTTGCCAAGTTCGATACCGCATCAAAGGAACATGCGGGGGAGGTAGTTACCCTTGGTGGTTTTGCCAGTCCGGTCGAGCGCAACGGACGGGAGTTTGTGAACCATGTAGCGACCCTCAAAGATGCCGAAGGGCAGGAAATCCCGGCTGCCCAAGGACATTTTCAGGCGGCACAGGAGAAGGCACGGGCCGCGCAGGAGCCCCTCAAGGCTGCGGGGATCGCAGACAAGAAGGTGCTCAATTCGATTGCCGAGACTACCCGAGAGACCTATTTCAAGGAGTTGGCTGACAGCCTGCACAGCCACTTTGTCGAGAAGGGGATCGCACCCAAGACGGCGGAGCGGGCCAATTACCCGGCCCTGATTGCTGGTGTCAAAGACGAGCAGGACCGTTGGTACAACGTGACGGCTTATGCCAGCCGGGAAAACCCCGACATGCTGGTTGGCACGTTGCAGCGGCGGGACCCGGTAACGGGCGAGTACGAAAAAGCCCAGATTGAGTTCAAGCAAATAAAAGGGGATCGCCTCACGGCTTTGGCCGAGTTTGAAAACGGCGAAAAATTCGTTGCCGCGTTGTCTGCCAGCCAGCCCACTGAAAAAGGCTATATCAAGGTGGACTACAACGTAAGCCGCATTGAAAAAGATGACAAAGGTAAAAACCATTTCGTCCGAATCAACGAGAAGCCCGGCAGATTGCGGGAAAATGAGGATTTAGCGAGGAAGCCAGAGGCCCCGGAGCGGGCAATCATCGAAAAAACCCTTGGTGTTGAACCCCGGATGCTGAAACCGTATGACGGGCCGACACACAAGAGAGCACCCGCAAGAGCACGGGAGCAGGAGCGAGTGCGGTAAGGCTATCCGGCAAGGCTCCGGTCTATACCTGCTTATCTCAGGCATCCACGGAGCCAATCATGCGTTTTGGCAAATCCTTTTTGATCACAGCGGCGACCATGGCTGCCATGGCTTCGCCGTTTACTTATGCCGGTACGCTGGAACAGGACAAGGCCGCTTTGCAGTCCGTCAATGCCGCATTGCAGCAAGCATCGAGCCAGTGGCCCCTAGTACAGCAAGCAGCGGCGAACTATGCCCAGTTTGCGAGCTACGCAGGCCGTGCCGGTATTGGCCCGACGATCACGATTGATCCATGGGGCATTGCTCAATGCCACAACGTCCAGTGGGACAACATGATCAATCAGCTTGTTACGGGTGGGTTGAACATCGGCGGCGATGGCGAAGCCGAAGCCTACGCCCTACAAACCTTGGCGATTCAATGGGTAACGGATGCCCTGAATGTAGAAGAAGATCAGACACAGGTCATGGTGGACAGCAGTACGGGCAATGCCGATGCCTACAATCAGCAGTTGCAGCAAATGTCCGCCCTGTCCAACACCCTTGATAATCTACTCAATGCCGTAGCCAATCAGATTGCCGCAGCGATGGGGCCGAATTCGACGTTGCAGCAGTTACCCCTCAATCAAAATTGGATGGCTGGCATTGGGGATTACCCGAACCTAGCAGCGGTGCAGTGGATCGCAGGGCCCAACGATGGACTGCCTATTGGCTGGGAATATCTGTACCCGCTCACTCTCATCGAGCAGCAGGAGGACGGCACCCCGCAACTAAAGAATTTGTGCCCCACGGGATCGGCCAGCATCCCCATGGAATCCGATGCAGGCATTTTGCAGGCGGCCAATACGGCGGTGCAGGTACAGCCGGATTTTGCGCCCCAGTTGCAGAGCTTGTTGAGCGGATCGCAGTGGAGCCTCAACGGACAGGGGTACTACCCCGGAAGTGTCTTGAACATGGATACGGGGTACTACCAGACGCGCCAAGGCTTAGTAAGCACTTTTGGCTACGACGAGGGGCAAATCAGCAATTACATGATCCCCGTCAATGCTGATGTAGCTACTTTTGCTGCGGATGCACAGCAGTTGACTACCGAAATTCTGAACAACGAGGGCTAACCATGAGTATTGCAAACGATTTGCTGATCTGGACCGAAGAGGAACTAGGGCACACCAAGGACAACGGCAAGGCCGCAGCACTAGAGCGGTTACGCTGGCAGTTGGAGCAGTTCCCCGATCCGGCGAGCCTCCCCGTGGGTAGCACCATGCGGCAACTGGCGGAGCGCCGGGTATCTAGGCTGTTGCGGAAAGCTGAGGCATTGGGCTACGAGACCCCAGTCAAGGCAGTGAAAAAAGAGGTAGGGCTGCATCTGGCCGGTAAAGTGTTGGGGATTGGGCTATGAGTGACATGGACGATTTACTCGCAGGGCTAGAGGCTGATGCAGCGCAGACAGAAGCAGCTTTGACCAAGCCGGAACCGCCCAAAAAGCCAAAAGCCAAAAAATCAGACGACGTGGAGGCTACTACGCCCGACAAACCAGCGGCGGGGCCGGAATCTGATAAACCGGCAGAGCCGGAGTTGGCAAAATCGGAACCGGCACAGCCGGAGCCGAGACAGCCCGAGGGCGAAGGTGAGAGTGAAGATACCCCGCCGTTGTCTTGGCTGCAAAAGCAGCAATCCTTTGACCCCGAACAGTTTTTGTCGGCATTACAAGAACTGCGGGGGCTGATTGAAGAGCGCACCAATGCCCTGTCCGAAGAGTTGGCGGCGGTACGCGATGATGTGAATACGTTGATGACGACCGATGAAGAATTCATCGACGACGAGATCATCCAGAAGCCAGCCCCGGCCAAGCCAGAGACAGCACAGCAGGAATCAGTCAAGGAACCAGCGCAGGCAAAGTCCGCTTCATCGGCCAGCACCGATCTTGGTATACCGGCATACCGTGACCCATGGTTTGCTCTCTTGGTGGCCGGTGCTGCCATGCTTTGCACTCTGGCCGTGGGTGTTGGCTACGGGTACATGCTCTCCGACAAGCATTTGCCCTTTTGGGGTTGGCAGGTATTGAGTGCCCCAGCAGGGTTGTTGCTGTTCCCCTTAGCCGGAGCCGTGTTGCTTTGGCATGGCAGCGCCGTTGGTACAGCAGGCGACGAAAAGCTGGTGAAGAGCGCAGGCAAGTACCGGAAATCTGGCGTTGCGTTGGTCCTCATTGGCCTGCTACTGGCCGTTGCTGTCTTTTTCGCGTAGGGGTGAGCCATGCGCCCACTAAGCAGCACGGAGACCATTGAGGACCGGATTAAAAAGATCAAGGAAAAAGAGCTTGAGCGCGAAGCCCAAGGATGGACCAGCCGTGGCCGGGCGCAGGCATCACGGGTAGTAAACAAGGTCGAGCGAGCCAAAGGCGGCGGCAGTAAAGCGATCCGGGACATGATCAAAGCATTGCTGCCCCGGACGGGTAATCAAGCAACCGCAAAGCCCACGTCCAAAGGCCCGGCTGTCAGGCAGGCGGCGCGGCGCTGCACGGTCAAGGTGCAATATACCAAGAACCGCAAGCCCGGCCAGTGGGCGGCGCACGGCAAATACTTGGAGCGCGAGGGCGCACAAAAAGAGGGGGAGAAGGGACTAGGCTTTGATGCGTCTAGCAATGAGGTCCCGACCCATGAAACTCTCCAAGAATGGCAGCTAGAAGGCGACCCCAAGCTGTTCAAGGTGATTCTGGCCCCCGAGGATGCGTTGCCGCCCGAGTCTTTGCAGGAGTTCACCCGCAAATTCAACAAGAAAATTCAATCTCAGCTTGGCAAAGACTACGAGTGGGTAGCCGTTGACCATCACAACACCAGCCACCCGCACGTCCACCTGATGATTCGCGGCAAAGCGGACCTAGAGCTATCCCCGGACCTGATCCGGCGCGGGATGCGTGAGGCGGCATCGGAGATTTTGACGGAAAGCCTTGGGTACAAGACGGAAAAGGAAATACAAAAGGCCAAGGAGCTTGAGATTGATGCACGGAGATTCACCGGCATTGATCGGGACATTCAGGGCCGGGCTACCTCCGCCCCGCAGGGCTACTCGGTAATCACGGAGCCGGTTGATCTACAAAACCGGGAGGCTAGGCGGCTCCGCATGGCCCGACTAGAGGTGCTCGCCAAAGTAGGGGTTGCCGACAAGATCGGGCCGATGACATGGCGGTTGGAGCCAGGCTGGGACAAGGCCCTCAAGGAACTACAGATTTTGCAAACCCGCACCAAGATGGTTGCAGAATCCAGAGCACTGATGACCGAACCACGCTGCCCGCCCCAAGTGACCCGTCTGCAAGCGGGCGACCGGCTGGTGGGCCGGGTGCTGGGTACGGGCCTCGATGAGGACAATGGCCGATCCTATATTCTGCTAGAGGGTGTCGATAACCGGGCGCACATCGTCTATCAGACGGCCAGCGTCGAAAAGCAGCGGGCGGCGGGCAATTTGAAGCTGCGGAGTCTGGTGGCATTAGAGCACCTTGGGAAAGGGGTAGCGGTCAAGGATTACGGCATCGAGATTCCAGACAATGCTTGGAAAAAAGCCAGTATCCCGGAGCAGGCATTGGACGATGACGAGGCATGGCGGCAAAAGCACAACAAGCCAGAACCGGAGTTGCCGACGACGGGCTTTGCTGCGTATTGGCACCAAAAGCGGCTAGAGCGGCGCGAGCGTTTGAAGAAGCAGGCCGAGTTGGCAAAAGAGAGTGCTCGCAGCAAAGAGCAGGAGAAGTCACGGGCCAAGCGTGCAGGCAAAGGCAGAAAGCAGGACGAAATAGAGTGACGGGGATATGAAAATAAGTCCGCTAAAAAGGCTTGACATGATCACTAGAGATCATTATAGTACCCTACATGGACAGAAGGCATAGGGCCTGAGTCCCCATATAGGAGATACTAAGATGGAACCAGCAGAAAAAGTGATGGTAGTAACGCCCGTCATCACGGGGCCGGACTGGATGGAGCCGGGGGAGAGGCTAATCGTCACGGGGACGACCACGAAAAGAGCGGCACTAAAAGCCTTGCGGAAGGCCGGGCATCGTGTCATGCACATGGGAGGGGATCACACCGCGCTCTGCAAAAGCGTCGAGAGCTTTTACAGCGGCGGCTTTGACACTACGACAGACCAAGAGGACAGCCGAGAGGTATACCATGCCCTGCGCCGTATGGGGCTTGATGACGATACCGATGTGCTAGAGTGGGGCATCACGGTCCACCAATAGGCGCATAGACAACCGGAGCCGCCCGTATAGGTGGCTCCTTGACAGGGTGGGGTATGGAAAAAGAGAAAAGACGGGCTCAGGTGCGGGAAGCCAACCGGGCGTATCGACAAAAACTGCGGGCGTCGGGGCTTAAAGAGATTGCTCTGTGGGTGACACCTGAGCAGGAAAAAGCTATTAAAGAGATCATCAAAAAGAAGTAGCCACTTTTTGTGCTGCGCCGCCCATGTGGTGAAGGCGCAGCCCCGTAACAAGGCTACCGGGTAGGGATTCTCTATCCCCCAAGGCATCGGTCTATACCACCCCAAGAAATCTTTTTTGGAGTGGTTATCATGACCGTACCCGTTACAGCAACCATCAAACTCACGGGCCCCTATGCCGCAATGCTGCGCGAAGAGGCCGCGATCCGGCGTATGTCCTTGGCGGCTTTGGCGGCGGAATATGCCATGCGTGGCATGGACGCAGAGCGCGACGACGAGACCCAGTTAGCCGGTTTTGAGCGACGCATTGGCGCAACGGTCCTCGCCATGCGGTCCGATCAAGAAACCATCCAAGCCGAGATCGACACCGTGGCCGCCATGCTGGACACCTTCGTCAAGCTTATGCTGGTCCACCTGCCCGAGCCGGGTACGGAAAAAGAGGCAGTGCAGGCTTCGGCGTTGTCCCGCTACGAAAAATTCATCCAGACCGTAGCCAACAATGGCTTTGAGGGCGACCGGCCTTTGGCGTTGCAAAAGATTGGGCGGCTGATCCAGCAAAAAATCCAGACGGCGGATGCGAACAGGTGAAAAGGAAGGCCCAAAAATTGGCTTTGCTGATTGCCCTGTTCTTTGCGATAGAGGCTGCGATGATCCTCACCTTGGATCATCTGATTCCTGCCCCGCAAACTGCAAATTTGTATAAGCAAGGGAACCGACATGACTATCGAATTACACGCGGATAAGGCAGCACGAGAAGCCCACGAGCGACGTATCGAATCCATGCGGCGGATTCTGGGCGACCAGATGGTAGCCCTGTTCGATGACCCGCTGGTGGTCGAGATCATGGCGAATCCCGACGGTACGGTCTTTGTCGAGCGATTGGGCCAAGGTGTAGAGAACTTCGGGAGCATTGACCCCCAGCGGGTGCGGTCGTTTCTGGGGTTGATGGCGGACTATTTAGGCACCACGGTTGGCCGGGAAAAGCCCATTGTCGAGGGTGCCATGCCCATTGAATTTATCCGCTCCCGCTTTGCGGGCACGATCCCGCCCTTGGTGGAGGGCGCGAGTTTCAGTATCCGACTGCCAGCCCGCAAAATCTTCACGCTGGATCAGTATGTAGAAAACGGGATCATGACTGCGGAGCAACAGGCCCGAATTTTACAGGCAGTTACGGATCGGAAAAACATCTTGGTGAGTGGCGGGACGGGATCAGGAAAAACCACTTTGCTCAATGCGGTTGCCGATGTGATTAGCCAGCAATCCGGCCCGGACCAGCGCATTGTCGTAATCGAGGACACGAGAGAAATCCGATGCACTGCGCCGAACACCGTACAGTTTTTGACTGACTCAGATTCCGAGATTGATATGACCCGGCTGTTGAAACTCACCCTGCGGTATCGGCCAGATCGAATCTTTGTGGGTGAGGTCCGCGATAAGGCGGCCTTGGCTTTGCTCAAGGCATGGAACACCGGCCACCCCGGAGGATTGGCAACACTCCATGCAAACAATCCAGAAGCGGCTTTGTTGCGGCTCGATCAGCTTTGCCAAGAGGCGGGCGTACCTAGCCAAGAGGCATTGATCCGGGAGGCGGTCGATCTGGTTATTCAGATCGAGCGGGATAAATCGCACCCGTCTGGGCGGCGGATTTCGGATATTTTGAAGGTTGTTTGAGGTAGCCTAGGTCTTGTGGACACTCCCGATTGGATACAATGGATCGAGGAGGATGTTATGACTAGGAAAGTACCGCCGTACCCGAAGGAGTTTCGGGCAGAAGCCGTCCGGTTAGTTTTAGAGCAGGGATTATCGTTGCGGGAGGCATCCCAGCGGTTGGCAGTTGCCAAGGGCACACTGGCGGGCTGGGTGGCCAACGCTCGCGGTCCCCACGCGCTGAGTGCGCCAGGATCTCGCTCTGTGACGGAATTGGAGGACGAGGTCAGTGTTCTTCGCAAAGAGCTGACACGAACCCGCATGGAGCGAGATATCTTAAAAAAAGCAGCGGCGTACTTTGCCAAGGAATCGCTGCAAGGTACGCGTTCATGAAGGCCTGGCGAGGCCAATACCCCGTGCCTGTGATGGCTCATGTCCTGGAGGTATCTAGGGCGGGGTTCTACGCTTGGTTGAAGCGCCCGCCCTCACAACGCGCTCAGGAGGATGAGCGGTTGAAGATCGCTGTGCTGGCTATGCACCGAAAGACGAGGGAGACCTACGGTACGAAGAGGTTATTGGCGGAACTCCGCGAGGACGGCTGGAATCTGGGCAGAGATCGCCTCGCCCGCCTCAGAAAAGAGCTCGGGATTCACTGTCGACAGCGGCGGCGCTTCAAGGTGACCACCGATTCCAACCATGGTCTGCCCATTGCCCCCAATTTGCTGGAACAACGATTCTCGGCAAGTCGGCCAGATGAGGCCTGGCACGGTGATATCACTTACATCTCCACTGACGAAGGCTGGCTCTACTTGGCTGCCCTGAAGGACCAGTACACCTGCGAGATCGTTGGCTATGCGATGGGGGCGCGAATGACGCAGGATCTCGTCACTGCCGCGCTACAAATGGCGCTGTGGCGCAGGCGGCCCGCCCCAGGGCTGATTCACCATAGTGACCGAGGGAGCCAGTATTGTGCCAAGGACTACCAGGCTCTGCTCAAGAAATACGGAGCCCGAATCTCCATGTCCCGCAAAGGAAATTGTTACGACAACGCCCCTATCGAAAGCTTTTGGGGAAGCCTCAAGAACGAAATGGTGCATCATCGACCCTTCGCAACCCGTGCAGAGGCCGAAGCCGCCATTCGGGAATACATCGAGATTTTTTACAACCGCCAGCGTCGCCACTCACGACTTGGCTACTTAGCACCGGCTGTCTTCGCCCAGTCCTACTGGAGGTCAGCCGCTTGAAGCGATAGTGTCCACTATTGCCAGGATACCTCAGTTTAATGGGGGTGTGTATCCCCCAAAGGCGCGGTCTATACCTACCCGTCGATGGTTCTTTTCTTTAGGAGCGACACATGAAAAATCGTATTCGTAAGGTTTTGGTTGGGCTGGGCCTGATTGCTGCCCCCGGCGCTGCCATGGCATCTACCAGTGGCGGTGTGTTTTCGCCCATTACGGGGCAATTGAACACGGTACTCACGGGTATGCAGGACATGGGCGGATTGGTGGCTGCTGGCGGTGTGGTAGCTACTGGTCTGGCTTGGTGGAGTGGTGGTGAGCACAAAAAGGCCATGATGATTGGCCTGGGTGCTACCGTGGGTGGTATTGCCATGGCAAATGCAAAAAGCCTCGCTACCAGCATCACGGGCGGTGCAACCATGGGGCATGTCTCCACTCTGTCCCTGATTGCCGCACACGCTGCCCACTTGATCGGGATGTAAGAGATGGCGGAGCAGACACGTCGTTTAGTGCTGCATCCGTCACTCCACAGGCCGCTACTGGTGGCCGGTGGAGAGCGGGACGCTACGTTTGCGCTGTGGTTTGTCTGTCTGGCCGTGCCAATCCTGATGGGGCTTCTCTATGTACCCATTGGGATTGTCTTTGCTTTGACTGGGCAGATATTTCTACGGGGTCTGGCAAAGTCCGACCCACAATCATTTGGTGTCATGCGGAAACATTGGAGCCAACAGGCTTTTTATGCGAGCCAGTCCACCCCGTTTGTCCCACAGCCGTACAAAGCCCCTGCCGAGACTGGCGCACCTTTGGCGCATTTGCTGATGGCCGGATTATCAAAACTCTTTGGTAAAGGGAAATAACCATGCTGAGTTTGAAACAGTACCGCGACAAGGCAAAGTCCTTACCGGATTTGCTGAACATTGCCTTTATGATTGATGAGTTTCAATCAGGTGTGGGGGCCATGGCGATTGCCCTGCAAAAAGATGGTTCTTTTCTAGCTGGCTTCGAGTTTAGAGGGCCGGATATGGAATCTCTATCTGCCAGAGACATTGAGTGGTTGTCGGCGGTTTGGAATAACGCTTTGAACCGCTTAGGGACGGATTGGGGTGTGCATATCACGGTGATTCGGGAGCCAGCAGGTGAGTACATTGACGATACCGAGTGCTTTTTTGAAGCGCCGGTAGCACGGTTGATTGATATGGAGCGCCGGGCAGTGTACGGCAATGAATCACATCATTTCGTGAGCCGCTATGCAGCGACGATCTACTGGCGCACCCCCGTAGATGCTGAGGCCGCCATGGGGCAATCCTTGGTGCAGCGTGGTTCTGCGGTAGACCATCATAAATCCACGGAAGAAGATATTTTCCGGGACCACTTGAACAAGTATAAACAGACCGTGGGCGTTTTGCTGAATATCCTTGGTTCGCAGTTCAAGCACAGGGCCATGGATGCAGATGAACTACTCACCCATATTCACGAGTGCTTGACGGGTGATCCGCACAAAATCAATGCGCCCCGGATTCCGGCTTATTTGGACGCTTTGCTTGGGCATCATGATTTGATTGGCGGCTTGGAGCCGAGCATCGAGGGGGTCCCCTTCAAGGTGGTCACGGTGCTGGGCTACCCGAATACGAGCTATCCAGAAATGGTTGAGGCGATTCACTCCATGCCATTCCAGCTACGGTATACCGTGCGCTTTTTGCCATTGGATCAGGCCGATGCCGTCAAAGATATGGCGAAGCTCCGGGACAAGTGGTTTGGTAGTCGGCAAAACCTGAAATCTTTGGTGGCAGAGAAATTCACGGGAGAGGGTGCGGGGACACTGGCCGCCGATGATACGGTAGTGAATCTGGCGTATGACGCCAAAGCGGCAATTCAAGAGGCGAACAGTGGCGCGGTCAAGTTCGGCTTTTTCAGCCTCACGGTGATTCTGCGGCATGAGGACCCCAAGGTCCTTGCCGAGCGGGTCAAGTCGGTACGGGCATTTTTCGATAATGCCGGATTTGTGGCGCATGTCGAGACAACGAACACCGTTGAGGCTTTTCTAGGCTCCCTGCCCGGCCAAGTCTGGGAAAACGTGCGCCGTCCCTTGATGCACACGGAGAATTTTGCAGATTTTGCGCCTAAGACAGCGATCTGGGCGGGGCAGGAGCGATGCCCCAGCCCGTTGATGGAGATGACAGATGGGCGCAAAGCGCCGCCATTGCTATATGCAATGACGACTGGCTCAACCCCATTTCGATTGAATTTGCATGTGGGGGACGTGGGGCATAGTCTGCTTATTGGTACAACAGGGACCGGAAAATCGACGGCCTTAGCTCTTTTGGCCGCACAATGGCAACGCTATCAAGGCTCCCGCGTTATCAGTTTTGACAACACGCGAGCTATGTATGCGCTTACCGAAGCCTGCGGCGGTCAGCACTACGATATTCTGGGGCCTGATTCGAGCTTGGCCTTTGCGCCGTTATCCAAGGTGGATACCCAAGGGGACCGGCTTTTTGCTGCCGAATGGCTAGAAGGCTTGGCGGTGTTGCAGGGCTTGGCGGTGACTACCTTAGAGCGGTCCACTATTCTGCAGGCCGTGGATGCCTTAGCCCGCGAAAAAAGCCGATCCATGACGGACTTGGTGCAGTTCACGCAGGACAACAAGCTCAAAGAGGCTTTTCGCTACTACTCTATGCAGGGCCCGATGGGCCGATTGCTGGACGAGCGGCAAGACGGTCTGGATATGTCCGCCAAGTTCCTAACCTTTGAGTTGGAGCACCTACTTGGTGGTTCTGATTCCAAGAAAATAACGGTTCCGGTATTGCTGTATCTGTTCCATCGTATCGAGCAAATGCTGGACGGGCGACCTACGCTGATTCTACTTGATGAGGCTTGGGTAATGATGGACGACCCATTATTCATAGAGAAGATCAGGGATTGGCTCAAGTTATTGCGTAAGAAAAACGCGGCAGTGGTATTCGCCACACAATCGCTGAAGGACTTGAAAGAAAGCCCACTGTTGCCGATTCTCATGGAATCCTGCAAAACCAAGATTTTCCTGCCCAATCCGGAGGCAGGGTCAAAAGAGTTGCGGCCTCTATACACAGATTTTGGCTTAGGGGATCGGCAAATCGAGGTGTTGATGCACTCCACGCCCAAGCAGGATTACTACTTGTTCACGCCAGAGGGCCAGCGGCGAATTCAGTTTGGCATGGGGCCAGTGACGCTGGCTTTTTGCGGTGTCTCTGATCCACGGGAAATTGCCCGTATCAAGGAACTCAAGACGCAATACGGCAACGGCTGGCAGGTTGCATGGCTGCGGGAGAAACTACCGCCACATCTCCACGACTGGGCTGATTTGTTGGAGAGTTTACTGTAACCATCGACGGTTACACCCAAGGGGCTTCGGCCCCTTTTTTGTTTATCCCTACCGCTCCCGGTCTATACCAGCATAGTGATTTTCGGCGGGAGAGGTATGCCATGAAAAAGGTATTGATTACGGTTGTTACAAGCGCGGCTTTGGGTGTGGCCCCGGTAGCTTTTGCGGGCGGTGCCGTGACAGGCGGCGCGACGTTGCCAGAACAGATTGCCCAAGAGGTGACTGCGACTAGCCAGCTTGCGAAGCAGGCGGAGGAAGTCAGCACCCAGATCGAACAGTACGCCAATATGATCCAGCGTTATGAAAACATGGTGCAAAACACGCTGGCGTTGCCGCAGGCTACTTTTGACTCCATCTGGAATCCGCTGATTGGTTCCATTCAGAAATTGGAGGGTATTTACAATCAGGCACAGGCACTTGGCTATGCCGGGCAGAACATCGGCAATCAGCTTGCCCAAGAATACCAAGGTGCCGGGCAATCGATCATGAACCTGTCCCAGAATTATTCCAACTGGAATAACTCGACTAACACGGTGATGCAGGACACCTTGGAATCCTATCATCTTTCGGATCAGCAGTTCGCAACGGAAGATCAGGTCATGAATACCATCCGGCATGACGCGGCGACGGCTAAAGGCCGGGCACAGATAGCGGGTGCTGCGGTTGCTGCGGCCAATGTGACGACCAAGGCAATCCAACAACTCGCCCAGATCACGGAAAATGGCAGCCGTGCGGTATTGGCTTTCAAGCGTCAGCAGAAGGCACAGCAAAACGCAACCACGGCTGTGATGCAACAAAGCCTTTTTGGCGGGTTCAACAACACAATTTACTAAGGCGGGTGTGAAATGATGCGATATTTCCAGCGGTTGTTACCAAGTATTTTGGTGTTGTTGACGACGCTATCCATGCCGGAATTGGCTTTTGCTAGTGGTATGCCGTCGGTACGGTCACAACTACATACGGCAATCGACAAACTCTTCAACCCGCTACAAACTGCGACCAAAGATTTATTCTTTGCATTGGCGGCGGTAGAGATTGCCGTATTCTTTTTGAACCATGTGCTCAAAAATCGGGGTCACGAGGAATTTTTTAGCGGAATTATCAAAAAAGTAGTCACGCTGATGTTCTTTTTGACGATCATCGATCAGGCGGGTGTCTGGTTGCCTGCCGTTGTCAATGGCATAGGCGGTGCTGGGTCTGCGCTAGGCGAGGGAACGGTAACGGCAGGTACTATCGCTGGATTTGCTGGAAAAGCCTTTTTGGACATTTTAGGTGCTCCATTTGCTGCTATTGGTAAAAACGCAAGCACTTTTGGTAGTGATATTCTCAACCTGAATATCTCTGGTGCATTTAGTGCCCTCGGTAAGGCCATAGCGGGAGCAAATCCGGTGGAGATCGCCATTGAAGAATTGATGGCTCTGGTGATTGGCCTGTTGGTCGGGCTATCTATCCTCTGGCTGGCCTTGGAGTACATCATGGTGCAAGTAGAGAGCTATTTAGTCCTCACCTTTGGGGTAATCATGCTGGCCGGTGGTGCGCTGCGGTGGACTACCAAATATGTGAGCAGCTATTTTGACTACGCCGTCAACGTCGGTGTTCGGCTGTTCCTGATTACCGTTATTGCCTATCTGGACTCTACCATCGTGATCAATCAGATCATGGTTCCCATCCTGCAAAACGCTGGCTCCAACTTTTTGCAAACAGGGTTTGAAATGCTCACCTTGGGTGCAATCATGGCTTTGTTGCCCAAGCGGGCATCCAGCTTTGCCAATTCGATCCTGTCCGGTCAAAGCACGGCTTCTGGCGGCGACCTCGGGAAAGGCATGATGCAGGTTGCCGGGGGTACTGCATTGGCGGGCGCTGCGGTTGCGGGTGGCGCAGTCCTTGGGGCTGGTGCGATTGCGGGTGCAGCGGGTAGCGCAACGGCAGGCGGCATGGGCGCTGCAAGTGCTAGTTCCGCAACTACCGCTAGTGGCGCAGGCACAATGACTACGGCAGGGGGTGCTGGCACAAGTACGGCTACGAGTGCGAGTAGTGCTACGGCATCCCCGCAAACAGCCTCGCAAATTGCCAGCCAAGGTGTGCCTGCGCCAAAACTCTCTGAGGCGGGGGGTAAATCTGGCGGCCATTCGGCACCTGCCAACTCTGGCGGTAATTCTGCACCTACCAAGACTGGCGGCGGGGCCGGTAATACCGAAACTACGTCTGGCGGGGGCTCTGATAGCAGTGGTGGCTCTGCCAATGATGGCGGTGCGCCTGCGCCAAGTTTGGGTGATAGGGTGCAAAGTGCTACTAAGAGGGCGCTACATGGTTCCTACAATAAGGATGGCGAAAAGGTATCCAAAGGTGTACTGGATCACCTACAGGAGCAGGGTGCAAATGTTGTCCAAGAGCATATTGCACACAAAGACGCGGGTGTTAAAGGCCCCGGTGTAGACTTTAAGCACTTGGAGGACTAGAAAGATGCTTGTTGACTGTGCCCTAGATTGTGGTCTATACCATGAACAACCCAATTTTTGGAGGGCATCAGCATGAGAACCTATGAGATGAGTCATGGGACACAGCCAGACGGAAGTACGCTCATCGTCGAGTACGATAGTGATACTGGTATGGCTGTTAGCCAAAGGTGGATTGCTGCCCGTCGTAAATCATCCAGCGCCGGTGCTGAGATTGTCGGCCTGCTTTTCCGTTTTGTTTTTGACATCGCCAAGGCTTTATACGAAGAGATCGGAAATCAGCGTCGGGCAGCGCGTCTACAAAAACGCGGCTATTAACGCCTAGCCCCTCATAATACCCAAGGCCCCAGAGTGGGGCCTTTTCTTTGCCAGTTATCCCCCGAGGCATCGGTCTATACCACCATGTCACAAAGACTTTTTGAGGGATAACCATGGCAGATCAACCTAAAGTATCGCCGGATTACTTGGCCGCTAAAAGGGAGTGGCTTGAGCGATATGGCGACTACATTTCGCAAGCAAAGAATTGGCGTATGGCTGCGATTTCAGCCATTGGCATTGCCGCCCTGTTCGGGGCGGGCATGGTCTATGAGGCAGACAGGGTGCATGTCGTGCCCTATGTCGTGCAGGTGGACAAGCTGGGTCAGACGGTGGAACTGGCAAAGGCGGTAAAGGCCGGTGCCTTTGCCCAGCCCGTTGTGCAGCATGTGGTGAGCCGCTTCGTGTGGCTACTGTTCACGCAGACGCCCGATGAGGCTTTACAAAAGCATTTCATCGACGAGAGCTATCAGTACATCGCCAACACCGACCAAAGTGCATTAAGTGCATTTTACTCCCGCCATAATCCATACAACGCCTACTCGAACAACACGGGCGGGCAAACAGTGACGATTAACTCTGCGGAGCCGGTTGGCACACCTACGGAGCAGGGCGGTAACTGGATCGTGGATTTCACCGTCAAGCAGTACGGCCAGCATGGCGGCTTAGATGGGGAGCAGCGGTGGCAGGCAACTGTCACCTACGCTGTGGTGCCACCATCCGATAATCCGAATGTCCTTGAGGGCAATCCCTTTGGCATTTACATCACGCATTTTGCGTTTAGCCCGGAGGTGTAAGCCATGAGACAGAGAGTTCTGAAACTGGCGATTTGGGCTGTGATGGGCTTTGCCCCGGCATCTTTTGCAGGTGTGGTGACTGGGCTACCACCTATTAAGGGGTTCCCGACTGTCCCTGCGGTAAAAACTGGTAGCCAAGCTATGGCAAAGACGAGCAGTGCGGCTACAAACAATCAGGCGGTGACGAGTGGCCGTCAGAGCACCTACGTCAAGCCCATTGTTCAGGGAGTGGCATTGCCACCCAGCCCTGCGGCAGTGTTCAACCAGATGACGGCAACGCCGCCCCAAGGCCCGATCTCCAAGCGCACCGAGGAATTGATGGCACAGTCCTTGCGGGCTTCTGGCGCTTCGATCCAGAGCTTGCCGGTCCATGCCGGACAGGCAGGCAGTATCAAGGCATCGGCCAATGGCCGCCCGGTCTTGGTGTGTGCCCCGCTGCATACCTGCGTCATTGCTCTACCGGCTGGTAGCAAACCGGCAGTTACGGTGGGCATCAGCAAAGCCGAGTGGAACATCGAGCAGGCCGTGGTGGGCAAAGTCCCAGAGATTTTCCTGTCCCCCAAGTTCGCGGGCCTGCATCAAAACTTGGTGGTAGCGGCAACGCTCCACGGAGCCACCCAAAACTACCAGATTCGGCTGGTCTCGGATAAGACGCAGTACATCCCGGTGTTGCAGCTTCAAAGCCAAAACACGTCGGTTCGGACGTGGGCGGATAGCCGGTCTTGGGCTGATTTGTCGGCCAAAAAGCCCAAAACTCCCAAGGTGTTGCCATTACCCAATGTGAATCTGCGCCATATCAACACCGATTGGAAAATCTCCTGCGGCGGTGGCGGGTGGTTCAGCAATAGCGATTGCGGCCCCATCAAGCCATTGCGGGTGTTTGACGACGGCAAGCGTACTTACATCGAGATGCCAGCGGGATTGGGGAATCATGGCGGATTCCCGATCTTGCAAGCCAAGAACAAGTCCGGCCAGTTGACCGGGGTGAATACCCAGATTCGCGGCAATGAAATGGTGGTGGATAGCGTCCCGCCTGAGATTGTTTTGCGGCTAGGCAAAGAGGTTGTGAACATCAAGCATGTTGGGGGTGAGTAATGATGCTTCGTAAGAAATTGGCGGTATTGGTGCTGGGATTGGCTGCAAGCAGCGCAGTGTTCGCCGGTGTTGCCGGGCAATCCCTGAATGAACAGAACACGGCAACCGCTTGGGAACATGCCGCTGTACAGGTCCCGACGGATGGTGTTCAGGCGGCGATTCGGCAGGCAATCCAATTGTATGAGACTGGGCAGACGGCCAGTTTGCCAGTGATTGCCGAAACGGGCGGTACGGTGTTTTTCCCCGTGGGTGGGGTGATCCCGGTACTGCAAACGCAGGTTGGGCATTACTCACTGATCGTATTCAGCAAAGGTGCGATCCCTGCGGCAGTAGCGGGCGCTCCTGCGGATCAATGGCAGGTCAAGACCCTATCCGTAGCAGGCTGTCCGGCTATCGAGATCATGCCGCTGTATGCAAACGCCCAGAGCAATTTACAGGTCACGGCAACCAGTCAACACGGGCATTTGTTGACCTACACCGTGGAGTTGACCAGTAGCGGGAACAGCTACACGCCGGTTCTCCGGTTTTATCGGTATCGTCCAGTGCCAGTGAGCACCGTAGCGGTAGCGCCTGCCCGCAGCGAGCAGACACCGAACTTGGCTGTGTATCCAAAAGTCTCCGGCTCCGCCCACACGGTAACACCGAAACCCGTAGTCAATGCCACGGCAAACATCAATCCCGACTGGGCCAGCCAGTGCGTTGTCGGTGATTGCAAGGCATATATGCCGAGTTCCGTAGCATCGGCAGGCGGGCAAACGGTGATCCAGTTGCCCAAGGCAACCAAGCAGCCCTTGGTATTGGCCCGCCACAAAAACGGGCAAGCCTATGGCTATGTTCCGTCCAGCATGAGCGGGCACACGCTCTATGTCGGCGCGGTCCCGTATCAGATTGATCTGTTGTCGCCCATGGGTAGTACCGAGGTACGCATCAAGCAGGAGGTACGGTAATGAATCTCGATTTTCTTAAAGGCCGTCCGGGGGCCCGCAAAAATGCCAAGGATAGTGCCGCAGGCCCACAGACAGGTAATCCGCCTTCCCCTAGTGGGGTGCAAACCCCGAGCGGGGACATGAACATCAAGCCCAAGGGCGATGAGTTGGCTACCCGGATCAAAAAGACCCCCTTGTATGTTGCTATGGCGGTCTTGGGCATTGGGGCGTATGGGACCTACGAGTATTTCCAGCACTCGGACTACTTTAGCCATACCTCACATCATCAGTCCCAAAAGATCGGGCCTGCCAAAGAGGGTAATGTCACGGTTCCAAAGCCCAAGCCAGAAGCTAAAAAGCCGGTGGAGCCAAAGAGCACGGTCACGGCAAAAACGGAATCGCCTGCACCCGCTACCGCATCGACACCTGCTACCGCCCCGGCAGCTTCGGGCCCGGTAAAGAATCCCTACGCAGCGCAGGACGCGGCTTTTGCAGCGGCTTTGGGCGGCGGTTCCGGTGGTAGCGGAGGTGGATTGGCTTGGTCGCAGCAGCAGTCGGCCCCTAGCGGGGAGCAACCTTCTACCCAAGCACCTACGGCACTGCCAGTTGTTGCGGATTCCCAAGGCACAAAGCCAGCCAAAAAGAAGCTGCCGCCCTCTTTGGTAACGAGGGAGACCAGCCCCTATGAGTTGTTACAGGGTGCCGTGATCCCGGCAGTGTTGCAGGTGGGTATCAAGAGCTACCTGCCGGGGCAGATCATGGCCGTGGTGTCCCATAACGTCTATTCCAGCGTCAATGGGGCTACTTTGCTGATCCCTGCGGGGGCAAAGCTGGTAGGAACCTACAACACGGCAACCGCTTTTGGCGTAAACCGCCTCATGGTGATCTGGACGCGGGTTGAGTTCCCCAATGGCACCTACATGGACATGCCCGATAGTGGCGCGGCGGGGGGTAGTGGCTATGCGGGCTTTGCCGGGGAGGTCAACGATCATACTTGGCTGATCTTCAAAAATGCCTTGTTACTGTCTTTGGTAGATGTTGGTGAGGCGATTGCCAGCCCGACCAGTTCGAGCAGCAATACGACTGGCGTAACCAGCAATGAGGCTTTGCAGGATGGCGAGCAGTCCTTGGCGCAAACCATGGGACAGGCAGAGTCCCAGTTGCTACAAAAGTACATCAACATTGCGCCCACCATCACGATCCATCCCGGCTACCTGTTCAATGTGGTGGTGAAAAAGGACATGGTGTTTCCGGGGCCCTATAACCCTGCTATGCAGACAGGTAGCGGCGCGGTGCAGGGTGCCATGGCACCCAAGCCCAACCCCTACGGGTAATCAGGAGAATAAGATGCACGGCGCAATCATTGTACGAGTGGAAAACTACGACAAAGGGGATGCCCAAGATCGCAGCCGTCGCATTGCGGCGGCTATTGCGAAAATGGGTGACGCGGAGTTGTACGCAGAGGCCACCCCGAGAAAACGACTAGGGGCGGGCTTGAAGCGGGACCTGCACCCCCTGTCGGTACAGCTACCAGCGGAAACTTTGGCCCGGCTCGAAAAGCTGCGCTCCCGGCAATTCAGCGTTTCGGCGCTGGTGGATCGGATTTTGGAGCGGGAGTACCCATAGATACCCGAGAGTCGGTCTATACCCCCGTATCAGAGTCTTGGATACGGGGGTTCATGTTTGCACAAATGATCGGTTAGGGGTTAGGGCTTGAAGCGGGGGTTCCCGTAGATACCCGAGACCCGGTCTATACCACTGTGCCTGGGCAGAAGGCCGCCATGATCGTACAGAAAGTGGCTATTTTTGGGTTCTGTTTGTTGAAGGGGGTTAAATTATGGATTTTCTGGACATATTAAAGGAATCGGTGTTTTACTCAAAATATGGGGATAGAGTTATGTTAATAAATTACGGAGGAAAAGTTGATCTGGTCAGTAACCTGCCAATTTGTGAACAATCAAAAGTTGTGGATTCGTTGAGTAAAATTAGTAACAATTGGAATAATAGTGGGACAAAGATTGAGAAAATTCTGCTCAGTGACACCGCTATCAATATTTATTTTATTTTATTCTTGATAATTTTTTTCTGCACCTCAACAGTGGTTACGGTTGCTTGCATGGTGTTGATAGCTGTGATAAAAGCCAGAAAAAACTCTATGAAAAGAAGTTGTGTCCCTGCCAAAGAGTTGAAAAACCTACCAGATAGCGCGAGGGAAAAACTCCTATATTTGGCTGAAACTGACCGCGAGCCTATTACTTATAATAGCATAGATATATTATATTGGGTGAACGAACGCATAGCTGTAAAAAACTACCGTATCTCTCAACGTAAGGCGGCCATTGTTAATCAGTTCTCGGAGATGACGGAAAAATCCGCAGGGCTACCAGATAAAATCATACCGACTCGCTGACCCGCCGTCGGTGAGTCGGTAAGTCCCAGAGCGCCGGTCTATACCCCCGTATTGCAGTTTTTGATACGGGGGTTTTCCATGTTTGTACAAAAGATTGGCCGAAAGTATGACATTGCCCTAGAGAAAACGGGGGACTATCTGCTACATGAGCAGCAACGGGAGTTTATCGAGAAGTTGGCCGGTGCTGACCTCAACATTTACACCCAGCACTGGGCTGTTCCAGCGAGTGAGGAAAACAGGAAGGCTTTGGCAGCCGCACAAGAGCGGTTTCCCATCCTTGGCAGCCTTGCCGACTTTTCCCGGCCACAGGTGAAGCGGGCGACAAAAAAGTCCGTGGATCGCGGTAAAGGCGTGGAGATTTAGGCGGCCCATAGATACCCGAGGGTCGGTCTATACCCCCGTATCGCAGTTTTCGATACGGGAGACTTACCATGCAAGTACAAAAGATCGGCTCCAAGTACGACATCGTGGTCGGACGTGACGGAGATTTTCAGCAACAGCTAGACTTTATCAAGGGCTTGGAAGGTCGGCGCTTTGACCCAAGCACCAAGCATTGGACGGTTCCGGCGACGGAGAAGAATACACAGGCGTTAGCATCCGCCCGGTCCCGGTTGCCTATCCACGGCATTGACTTTTCCGCTGTAGAAAAAGAGCAGGAAGCACATCAGGCGGCTTTGGCCGATATGGAGCGCGAGCGGGCAGCGGTAGCTACGGCCCCTATCAAGCCCGGTCTTGGTGGGGAGTTGCGTCATTATCAAGAGGATGGTGTCCGGCATCTGGTAGCTCGTGGCGGCGGGTATTTGGGCGATGAAATGGGGCTTGGGAAAACCGTTACAGCCTTGGCAGCCGTACATCAGTCGGAGAAATACCCGGCATTGGTGCTCTGCCCGTCCATCGTTGCGACGAATTGGCAAAAAGAATCGGAGAAATGGTTGCCAGGTAAAACGGTACAGCGGATCAAATCCGGCAAAGATCGGGTAGACCCCAAAGCCGACGTGGTAGTTTGCACCTATGGTCTAGCGGATAAGCTGGCAAAGCAAGACGGTTTACAGTTCAAGACCCTGATCGCGGATGAGGCACATTACTTGAAAAGCGGCAAAGCCCAGCGCACCAAGGCGGTACATGAGATGGCAAAGCAGACAGAGCAAAAAATCATGCTATCCGGTACGCCCGTTACCCGTGCGCCGGTCGATTTGTATTCGCAGATTGATATTTTAGGAAAAGCCGATTTGTTCGGCGGCTACAAGGGATTCACCAAGCAGTATTGTGGGGGGCACTATGAAAATTTCCGCTATGCCCCCCAGCCAGTTTGGGTGGCGAATAGTGCAACGAATGTCGAAGAACTGGCGGAGCGGTTGAAAAATGATCTTGGATATTTACGGAGGGAAAAGACGCTAGTAGCTAAAGAGTTGCCAGAAAAGACCAGGCAGGTGCTATCGGTTCCCTTAGAGGCGAGCGATTATCGCAATTTGCGGGCGATTGCGGCCAAAGGTGATCCCGAGATTCCGGGGTCGATCCTGTCGTCAATGCAGGGGCAGTTGAGCTATATCGGTAATGCCAAGATCGGACCTGCCAAGGATTGGATAGCAGATTTTGTTGAGGAAAACCCGGAGCGGAAACTGATTGTCTTTGCCCAGCACATCGAGGTGCAAAAGGCGCTGGCGGAGTCCCTCAAAGAGCACGGGCACGGGATTGTCACGATCTTTGGCGAGCACTCCGCTACACAACGTGGCGTCGCAGTAGAGCAGTTCCAGAATGACCCACAGACCCAGATTGCGGTGTGTTCTCTGGGCGCGGCCTCTGTTGGTGTTACGCTCACGGCGGCATCGGACGTGCTGATGGTGGAGCAGGACTGGACCCCGGCTACGCTGTTGCAGGCGGAGGATCGGGCGCATCGCATTGGGCAGAAAAACGCCGTCAATGTGACGTATCTCGTAGCAGAAAATACGCTCGACAGTGAGCGCATGGATGTGATTCAGAGAAAATTGAACATCGCCAATGCGCTCAACCAAAGCGTACAGGCGGAGTTTGTGCAGCGGATGGAACAAGCTGCAAAAAAGTCTGTAAAGCGGAGCAAAAGTAAAGGCGTGGGGATCGCATAAGTAGTAGTTATCGAGGCGGTATACCATCAACTCTTCGTCTATACCCCGTCATGCAATAAGACGGGGTTTTTCATGGCTGAGAAAATTCAATACTGGATCATTCAAGCGGCAGACGGAAAGTGGCTGGTCCGCTGCAAGTTGTTGGGCTTGGAGCCGCACACAGTCGCCGCTTTTGTCACCAAGGACGAGGCCCTAGAAATGCTGGATAGCTTGCGGGGTTCCGCCTAGCTACCCGAGCGCCGGTCTATACCTGCTGTAGCTCACAAACAGGAGATTCAATATGTCAGTACAAGTAATGGGGACGAACAAGTCTGGAAACAGCATTGTCATTGCGGACACGAGTTCACGGGGCGGCGGTGCTTTTGTCCACCCAAGGCGGATACTGGTTGCAGAGTTGCAGCCCGGTACAGAATACACAAAGAGTAACGCAAAAAATGTCATCAAGAGCGTTGAAATCGGTGAATATAACGATAGCGGCACCAAGGGACCAAACAGCAAATACGCACGGCTCATGGAAAAGGCACAAAAAGTCGCCAAGGATGCCATGAAGAAAAAGCGTTTGAGCGTCGGGATGGAATTGTAGACCAAAATGCCATGACCCAGCCGCCCGAGTGGGCGGCTTTTCTTTTCTCTGGCTACCCCAGCACAAAACGGTCTATACCACCTCAACACAGCTTGAGGATTTTTTCTATGAAGCAGCCACAAACAGCATTTTGGATTCTGGTGGGCCTGCTGGTGGCAGGCTTTATCGCTGATTTCTGTATCGGCATGGCCGAGCGGCGGCAAAGAGAGGAATCAGACGCGGCGGATGATACTGCCACGGGGGGCGAGCAATGATCCCTTTTCCCGTGCTCGCCAAGCAATGTGCTCCCATGGTTGCCACACAGACTATGGCGGCTATCGTCAAGGTGGAATCCGGCGGCGATCCGCTGGCAATGTGGGATAACACGGCGAAGCGGGAATACCGCCCGGCTACGGTTACTCAGGCGCAGAAAATCCTATCGGCACTCATGGCGGCTGGTCACAAAGTAGATGTCGGCATCGGACAGGTGGATACGGAGAATTTCGCGGCCTATGGACTGAATCTGTCCAACGTGTTCAACGCCTGCACCAATCTCCATGTGGCGGGCGAAATTTTGCAGACAAATTACCTTGGGGCAGAGATGACCTATGGGCCGGGGCAGGTAGCCCTCTATCATGCCTTTGAGGGCTACAACAGCGGGAAGCTGGTGGGAGACAGTGTGTATGCAAACAAAGTTCTACATGCCGCTGGGTTGCCGGTACAGGTTGGTTCCGACGGTGGACTTCGCTATGCCGTGCGGCAACATCCAGTCAATCCTTTTCCAATGCTGGGGTGGCCGGGGATTAAGACGGTGAGTTGGAAAATTGGGTAGGCCGCATGTCTCGATTCAATAGAACACCCAAAGATCATCGCCCTAATGCACAAGTCTTTGACTACAAGACCCAGCGGTTAGCGCGTGGCGGCGGCCTCAAAACAATAGTCGTCGGTGTTGCGGCTGGCTTGGTGGGCTTCTCACTTGGGGTTGATTATGTCGCCCATAGCCTGTTTCCAAGCTATGCTTGGACCGATGCCTTTATCAAAAACCCTCACGGTTGGTGGTTCACCGTTGACGGCTGGCGGGCCTATAACCCGTTGCTGTTCATCAGGCCAATTCTTTTCAATCTCAAATACCCGGCGATTCACAAGGCGCTCTACTATGCGGGTCTACCTGCGGTAATGCTGGGTGTTTTGGCGGGTGGTATTGTCGGCCTCAAACACAAGGATGCCCGTGAAGCCGTCATGAAAAACCCAGTCCACGGATCGGCACACTGGGCCGCCCGAAAAGATGCCGTGGATGCGGCATTGCTGCCGCCTGCGCCAAAGACCCCGTGGTGGCACTTTTGGGGCGATTACCCAGCACCAGAAAAATTCGACTCCCAGCATATCTGCTATGTCGGCGGTTTTGTGGAAAAAGGCAAAATGGTTCCGCTACAGCATACGGGAGCGGAACATATCATCGCTTTTGCGCCGACCCGATCCGGTAAGGGTGTGGGCTTGGTACTGCCTACTTTGCTTGACGGCTGGCTGGATTCCGTGGTGGTGCATGACATCAAGGGCGAAAACTACCTGCTCACGGCGGGCTACCGGAAAAGCATTGGTAACGAAATTCTCAAGTTCAATCCGGGTGATCCCTCTGAGGACGGTTGCCATTTTAACCCGCTCGATGCCGTGCGGGTTGGTACGGAGTATGAGGTCAAAGACGTGATGAACATTGCCACGATGATTGTGGACCCAGACGGTAAGGGGCTCAACGATCATTGGCAAAAGACCGGCTTTGCGCTGCTTACGTCCGTCATTCTGCATGTTCTCTACGCCATGCCAGACAAGACCCTGCGGGGTGTGGCGGCATTTCTCAATAACCCGGCACTCAAAGAGGTGGATGATGCCTTTTTGATGATGATGAACACGGAGCATGACCCAGACGAGGTGTTTCATTGGCTCGATGGCTTGAATCAGCCTACCAAAGTCCACCCCGTCATTGCCCAATCGGCAAAGGAAATGCTGAACAAGGCAGATAACGAAAAATCGGGTGTGATCTCCACCATGATGAGCTTCTTGTCCCTGTATCGGGACCCCATTGTTGCCAAGTGGACGGAGTACAGCGATTTCAAGATCAAGGATTTGCAGGACCATGAAAAGCCCGTGTCCTTGTACTTAGTGACAAGCCCAGAGGATAAAAACCGGCTCAAGCCGCTGATCCGGTTGATCCTGAATCAGATTGCCTCGCAATTCACGTCAGCGGATCGGCTGGTGAATAGCAAAGGGCGCATGAGTAGCGTTGCCAAGCATCGGCTGTTGCTGTTGCTCGATGAGTTTCCTTCTCTCGGCAAAATGGATGTTTTTCAGGATACCATTGCGTTTCTGGCGGGCTATAACGTCAAGCTGTACCTGATTACGCAGGATATGGCCCAGCTAGAGGATGAGGGCCACGGCTACGGTAAGGCCGGTGCCAAGATCATCATTGGTAATGCCCATATCCGGGTGATCTACGCCCCGAACCAGATTGAAACGGCCAAGTGGGTGTCCGACATGCTGGGCACTACCACGGTGACGCTAGAAAACGATAACCAGAGCTTTGACGGTAGCATATTGGCCCAAAACAAGGGGTACTCGACCAGCGTCAACTACCAGTCCCGGCCATTGCTCACGGCAGATGAGGTGTTGACGCTAAAGGGCCCGGTCAAAGATGGATCAAACATCAAAGTACCCGGTGACATGATCGTCTTGGCGGCGGGCTTTTCCCCGATCTACGGGCAACAGTTGTTGTATTTCAAAAACCCGGAATGGCTCGCACGGGCGCAGATCGAACCACCAGCCAAGAGCGACGTGACCAGTGGCAAAAAAGAGTATGACATGCTCGGCCCGAACAAAGGGGTGTTGCCACAGCCAGAGATTGTCGATGATGACGAGGAAGCCTCGGCGGGGTCTACACCAGCGCCCGCAGCAGCACCAAAACAACTTGAGGACCTACCCGATGAGGCCCTAGCGGCGTCTTTGGACAAAGAGCTTGCGGAGCTAGAGGCGGCGGCAGCCGATGAGGGCGAAAAGCCCAACGGCGAGGGGAAATACGATACCGGCGAGCGGGACAAGGATCGGGAGAGTTTTGGAGAGCTTGTTTGATATGGACTCAAGACCACCAAGCAAGTATCTGACGGCAGCAGATCTACACCGGGGCTTTCCATCCTGGATTTGATAGGATAGTTTACCGTTAGAATCACTGGGGACAGCATCTGTGAACTAATCGGCGAATGATCAAGTGAGTTTATCCGTGGTGCTTATTCAATAGTGACTCTAATAACTGGTCTTTTGATGGCGGTAGCCATAGATCATGAGACTGAAGGAAGGAATGGGGGCCTGTTTTTTTTTGATACGCTCCCTAACAAATTAAATAGGATCATTGTTATGCAATACAAAATCTCTACAACCGCAAAAGCTTTCACGATGCTTGCAGCAGCGTCGCTCTCTGGCTGCGGCTTTTTTATCCCGGATAACGTGCATCCAAAGTACCAAACAACCGCGCAAGTGACACGACTAGATAACGCCAAAGAGGTCAGCTTGTCTGTTCTCGTCCAAAACGAGAAAAAGAGAAAACGCATTTCGGTAAGCAAGAATGGATACGGTCAACCAGGCGCAGGAGTCTACATGCACGTTAGGAAGGATTTCAAGGACGCCTTCCAGCAAGCCCTTGCAGCCAGGGGTTTTCAAGTAACTGCGGATTCTCCTGAGAAGATTCAGGTGGTTGTCCAGCATTTCTACTTAAAGGAATCGCACATGTTCGCGCATCCAACCCATCATGGGTATGCAAAGATGAATGTGTCCATCATCTCCCAAGGCCGCACGTTTTACTCTGGCAGTTTTTCTACCCACACTGATGTGGTCATGGGAACATGGGCGTCTTCTGCCGGCAGAAGCAAATCCACCAGAGTCACCCTCAACAAGATCGTGAACAAGGTAGTTACCGATCCCCAGGTGATCGATGCGATCTTCCGGGCGGCTGGCAAGACGCCACCGCCTGATGTAGCCGGAGCTACGGTTCCGGCCAGCGTCGCAACGGCTAACTAAGGCAGACAACGAGAGGGCGGCAATGCCGCCCATCAAGCGCCGTTTGATAGACATACCCGGCCTTGGCCGGGCCTTTTGTATAGTTCTGGCAGGGTTTTTCGCCCTCTGGCCCATGACCTTGATCTTCGCCTCGTGGTATAAACCTACACAACAAGAGCATTGGGGCCATGGAAGCCCCATCTACCGTTACCGCTGCCACCAGGGATGCCGATGATCGAGCAAGAGATTGAAAATGCCCTTATCGAAAAGCTTACCGATCTCAAATACACCTACCGCCCTGACATTCGAGACCGCGCCGCCCTGGAGCGCAACTTCCGGCAACACTTCTCGGAACTGAATCAGGTCCAGCTTAGCGATGGGGAATTCCAACGACTGCTGGATGAGATTGTAACGGACGATGTCTTTACGGCTTCCAAGCGCCTTCGGGAGAAGAATCACTTTGCGCGGGACGATGGCAGCCCCCTCTACTACACCCTGGTCAACATCAAGGACTGGTGCAAGAACCGCTTTGAGGTCGTCCACCAACTGCGGATGAACACCCATTCCAGCTATCATCGCTATGACGTGCTGCTGCTCATCAATGGCGTGCCGGTAGTCCAGATCGAACTCAAGACCCTGGGCATCAGTCCCCGGCGAGCCATGGAACAGATCGTCGAATACAAGAATGATCTGGGCAACGGCTACACCCGTACTCTCCTTTGTTTTCTGCAACTCTTCATTGTCAGTAACAGGCAGGACACCCTGTACTTTGCCAACAATAATGCCCGACATTTTCGCTTCCAGGCCGACGAGCGTTTTTTGCCTGTCTATCGCCATGCCGACGTTGATAACCGCAAGATCGTCCAACTGGATGAGTTTGCCGAGCGATTCCTCGCCAAGTGTACCCTGGGAGAGACCATCTCCCGCTACATGGTTCTGGTGGAGACCGAGCAAAAGCTCCTGATGATGCGGCCCTACCAAATCTATGCTGTGCAAGCCATTGTGGAGTGCATTCACCGCCATTGCGGTAATGGCTACATCTGGCACACCACGGGATCGGGCAAGACGCTGACCTCTTTTAAAGCAGCGACCCTACTCAAGGACAATCCCGACATCGACAAGTGCCTCTTTGTGGTGGACCGCAAAGACCTCGACAAACAGACCCGCGATGAATTCAACCGCTTCCAAAAGGGCTGTGTGGAAGAAAATACCCATACCGGCAAACTGGTGGAGCGCCTGTTGTCCGAAGACTATGCCGATAAAGTCATTGTCACCACCATCCAAAAGCTGGGACTGGCCCTGGATGGCAACCACCGCAAGCACTATCGCGAGCAGCTAGAGCCCTTACGCAACAAGCGGATCGTTTTCATCTTCGATGAGTGCCACCGCTCCCAATTTGGAGAGAATCACCGGGCTATCAAAGAGTTCTTCCCGAATGCGCAACTCTTTGGCTTCACGGGCACCCCCATCTTTGCCGAGAATGCCAGCTATCTCCAGATCGAGGGAGAAAAGGCATCCCTCAAGACGACCCAGGACATTTTCGAGCACGAGTTACACGCCTACACCATTACCCATGCCATCGAGGACCAGACCGTCCTGCGTTTTCATATCGACTATTACCAGCCCGACCCTGCACAGGGTACAAAACCCAAAGCCGGAGAGGGGATACCCAAAAGGGCCATCGTTGAGGCCATCCTTGCCAAGCACGATGCCGCTACCAACCAGCGCAAGTTCAATGCCCTTTTCGCTACCGCCTCCATCAATGATGCTATCGAGTATTACCGGCTATTCCAGAGTATCCAGTCCGAAAAATCCAGTGATCCCGACTTCCGCCCCCTGCACATTGCCTGTGTCTTTTCTCCACCTGCCGAGAGCAATCCCGATGCCCGGCAACTGCAGGAAGATTTGCCCCAGGAAAAGCAGGACAACCAACAAGCACCCGAAGAGAAAAAGGCAGCACTCACAGCCATCATTGCCGACTACAATGCCCGCTATGGCACCAATCATGACCTCTATAACTTTGACCTGTACTACTTGAACATCCAAAAGCGCATCAAAGAGCAGGAATATCCCAACAGCGATGTCCCCCACAAGGACAAGATTGATCTCACCATCGTCGTGGACATGCTCCTGACGGGCTTTGATTCCAAGTACCTGAACACCCTCTATGTGGACAAGAACCTCAAGTACCACGGCTTGATCCAGGCGTTTTCAAGGACCAATCGTGTCCTCAATGACACCAAGCCCTACGGGAACATCCTCGATTTTCGACAACAACAGGCAGCCGTGGATGAAGCCATCACGTTGTTCTCGGGCAAATCCGAAAAGTCCCCCAAAGAGATATGGTTGGTAGAGAAGGCCCCGGTAGTGATCCAAAAGCTCCAGGAATGCCGCAAAAAACTGGATTATTATCTCCTGTCCCAAGGACTGGAGCCCAAGCCTGATGCCATCCCCAATCTCCAGGGGGATGCCGCCCGGCTCCAATTCATTACGATGTTCAAAGAGGTGCAGCGCCTCAAAACCCAACTGGACCAGTACACGGATCTAACCCCAGCGGACAAAGAGGTTATCGATCAGGTTTTGCCCAAAGAAGAGTTACAGGGATTCCGGGGGGCCTATCTTGATACCGCCCAACGACTGCGGGAAAAGCAGCCCAAGGAGCCCGACCCTACGGACCCCGTCCAGCAACTGGATCTGGAACTGGTGCTCTTTGCCTCCACCGTCATCGACTATGACTACATCATGCGCCTGCTTGCCAAATACTCGGAACAGACCCCGGAGCAACAAAAGCTGAGCAAAGGGGAATTGATCGGCCTCATCCAGTCCGATGCCAAATTCCTCGATGACCGGGAGGAGATTGCCGAATACATCAATACCTTGGAACTCGGCAAGGCCCTCGATGAACAAGCCATCCGCAAAGGCTTCATGCGCTTCAAACAGCAAAAGCAGGAACAGCAACTGGTAGCCATTGCCGAACAACACGGCATCGAGGCAACGGCACTCAAAGGCTTTGTGGACCATATCCTGCGGCGGATGATCTTTGATGGGGAGCAACTCAATGAACTCTTGGCACCCTTGCAACTAGGCTGGAGAGCCCGCACCCAAAAGGAACTCGCCCTCATGGAAGAGCTGATACCGCTCCTCAAAAAGCTGGCCCAAGGGCGCGAGATTGCCGGATTGCAAGCCTATGAGCAGTAACATGGCAGAAAAGAGCAAAAAAGGATTGGTGCCACGACTGCGGTTCCCGGAGTTTAGGGATGCGGGGGAGTGGAAGCCGATAAAATTACGCGACATTTCAACCCCTATTGTTGAGCGTGTTGGAAGCAAGCGGCTAACCACTGTAAGCATCTCTGCTGGCATCGGGTTCGTGCCACAGGCAGAAAAGTTCGGGCGAGATATTTCTGGTAATCAGTATCATCTATACACATTGGTGCGGGATGGCGACTTCGTATACAACAAAGGCAATTCCATCAAGTTCCCGCAAGGATGCGTTTATGATTTGCAGGGTTGGGGCGAGGTTGCAGCACCAAATGTTTTTAGGTTCCTCGACGTTTCATGTGGGTAGTCCCAGATCCATTTTTCCCAGGATCAGGTAAGCCATGTTGATGAAGTTCTTGTTGGTACGGTAACCCCGT
>JABEBX010024298.1_pt1 | contig 33558 bp, 31 predicted proteins | sample 7245971 | NCBI WGS metagenome assembly JABEBX01 (sample SAMN14506365, study PRJNA622280) | hot springs metagenome | biome: hot spring [ENVO:00000051]|acidic hot spring [ENVO:00002120]; feature: spring [ENVO:00000027]|sediment [ENVO:00002007]; material: sediment environment [ENVO:01001048]... | reverse complement strand
GAAGATACCATGAACCGAAATAAAATTAATGGGCAATGGTCTGCGACTGTTCCCTCAGGAACTGCTGCAGGTAATAGTAAGAACCCGTTCCCTTCCCGGTGTCACCGCTGAGTTTCCATCCCACGAATGGCTGTGATCCGACCATTGCGCCGGTGGATCCTCCGCTCTTCCTGTTGGCGTATATTGTACCGACGTCTATGTTCCTGAAATAATACTCAATTTCCTCCGGGTCTTCTGAAAATATGCCACCGGTAAGCCCGTAATCCATGCTGTTTATGTCATTTACGGCTTCCTCAACGCTCCTGCATTTTATTACGCTTATTTCAGGCAGGAATATTTCATTCCTTATTATGTATGCATCCTTCGGAAGATCAGTTACAATGGTCGGTTCCACGTAAAAGCCATCTCTCCTGACCGCGTTTCCGCCTGCCAGAATTTTGCCCTTACCGAATTCCTCCCCCAGTTTTATGAACTTATCGTATGCGCTCTTATTCACAAGGGGATTCAGGAATGTTTCCTTCTTTCTCGGGTCGTCCGGTTTGATCTGTTCCGTCCTTTCCTTAAGTTTTGCCATGAATTTATTGTATATGCCTTCCTGGACATAAAGAAGGGAGCATGCGCTGCATTTCTGTCCGGCAAAACCGAATGCTGCCCTGGCAACACCCTCCACAGCCCTGTCCATATCAGCCCTGTCAGAAACAATTATGGCATCTTTTCCTCCCATCTCGGTTATTACAAGCTTGGGGCCGTTTTCAAGTGCATTTCTGTGTATGTCAAGGCCGACATCCCTTGATCCCGTGAAAACTATTCCAGCGACCTTTTTGTTTTCAACTATATGTTTTCCAACTATTTCCCCGGATCCTGAAACAAATGCCAGCACGTTCTTTGGAACTCCTGACTCATGCATCAGCCTTACCCACATGTAAAGCGAAAGGGGTATATCGCTCGACGGCTTTAGAATAACGGCGTTTCCTGTGACAAGCGGCGCAGTGCTCATTCCTACGCCTATTGAAAAGAAGTTGAACGGCGATATAACGCCAAATACACCGTAAGGTTTCATTACGCTTATGGATTCTTCGTTTTTGTAGGCTTTTCCGGTAAGTTTCACGAATCCGTTGTTTTCAATAAGGTTCAGTGCATAATATCTCATAAAATCTATTGCTTCATCAACATCCCCTATAGCCTCATACCGGTTTTTTCCATTTTCATATGTTAGGGCGGCAGCGAACCTGAATTTCGAGCCGCTGAGCGCATCTGCGGCCTTTAAGATCATCATGGCCCTGCCAAGGTACCCGGTATCATACCATTGCCTGTACGATGAGTGCAGCATTTCAACGGCTTTTGATATGGACGAATCTGAAGCCAGCTGGAAGGTTGCCAGTTCCTTTCCGTCTATCGGGCTTATATCCTTTATCTTTTTATTCTCTATAACATCCGAATCAATTATATTCGGATACTCTTTATGAAAATAGCTTTCTATTTCTTTAAGGGATTCCTCATATTTTTTGTCAAATTCAGCTTCCTTTCCAGCATCTTTCATTTTCATGTATGTATTTTCGTTTTCAAACATATTATCACCCGGCCGTTATTTAACCTATTTTATGGCATTTTGTATATATTTCGAAAGCCTATTATCAAATATAAATATTATGTAATACCTGACTTCCGCATGATATGATATACCATTTATTCTACCTGGAGTCCTGATTCAAAATATTTCCTTGTGATCTCGCCTGCCTGTTGTATGTGCATATCCAATGCAGAAAGCCACAACGCTGAAGTATCTTTGCCGGGTAAAACCGAATGGAGACAGTAAGATATACATCTCATCGGAGAGTGCAGAGGCTAAACCGGCCCCGGACTCCATGGGTATTGCTTGCCTCTCCATCAATGAAAGTGCGCATACATAAAGCTAAGGAGATGCAAAGAAAATCAAGGGTTTAAGGGCCAGGCTCTAAACATGAACAATCTATGTCATGCGGAAGCCAGGTTAATAAGCTCGAAATGCTATATTTTCATTCATAATGAGAAATTAAAAGTGAATGAAAAGGTCTTAAAAAGGGCTGAATATGAAATTGGGAACTGCAGGGTAACGGATGGAATCAATCCGGAGAAAAAAGTGTGGGAAAGAAAGGGACGTCCCGTAAAAGAATGTTTTTTACCATGTTAGGCATAAACTTTTAATGATAAGGAATAAAAGCATTATTTCTATAGATGACCTCAGTAAATCCGACATTTTTGAGGTTTTTAACGTTGCTGACGATATGCTCGGAAAGATAGAGAAGGAGGGAAGCACAGGCCTGCTGAACTCAAAGATCATGGCCACGCTCTTCTACGAGCCAAGCACAAGAACCAGGCTGTCATTTGAAAGTGCAATGCACAGGCTTGGAGGATCGGTAATAAGCGTATCGGATGTGAAGACGAGTTCGGTTGCAAAGGGCGAAACACTGGCGGATACAATCAGGATGGCATCTTCATACTCCGATATAATAGTCATAAGGCATCCCCTGGAAGGGGCGGCCCGGCTTGCCTCAAGGTTTGCATCGAAACCGGTCATAAACGCAGGAGACGGTTCAGGCCAGCATCCAACGCAGACCGTGCTCGATCTTTACACTATAAGAAAGGAGCTCGGGAAGATTGACGGAAATACAATAACCATGGTCGGCGATCTGAGGTATGGCAGGACAATACACTCGCTCATAATGGCCCTTTCATCGTTCGATGTTAAGATAAACCTTGTATCGCCGCCCATTCTCAGGCTGCCGGAATACGTTTACAGCATGGTGCCTGACAGGAGCAACATAAGGGAAGTCGATTCCCTCTCAGACGTCATAGGAGATACGGATGTTCTTTACGTAACGAGAATACAGAAGGAGCGTTTCTCGGATCAGAACGAATACCAGAGCGTTATCGGATCATATTCAATAACCTCCGAGATGGTTGCGGCCATGAAGGAAAAGAGCATAATAATGCACCCGTTGCCAAGAATAGATGAAATTTCCCCTGAAATTGACAGGAAACCTCAGGCGCGCTACTTCAAGCAGGCTTATTACGGGGTGCCGGTGAGGATGGCCCTGATATATATGATACTGGGTGATTGAAATGGATACTACACTTAAGATATCTAAAATAAAGGATGGAACGGTTATAGACCATGTGCCTTCAGGAAAGGGCATAAGGGTGCTTTCAATACTTGGAATAGACGAAAACATTGAAAACACCGTCAGCGTCGGCATGCATGTGCCAAGCAGGAAATCGGATTTCAAGGACGTCATCAAGATAGAGAACAGGTTTCTTGACAGGAACGAGATAGATATGATCGCACTGGCAGCCCCAAACGCGACCATAAGCATAATAAGAAACTACGAAATCAGTGAAAAGTTCAACGTTGAGTTTCCTGAAAAGCTGATCGGCGTGGTGAAGTGCAAGAACCAGAACTGCATAACAAACACAAGGGAACCGGTAAAAACAGAGTTTGACATCGTCTCGAAACATCCGCTTATAATAAGGTGCTCATACTGCCAGAGAACAATGAATGAAAAGGATATATTCTCCTAATTCCTGCATATAACCCTTTCTATTTTTTCAATGGTTTTTGCGAAATCGGAATCTCCAACGATCGCAGGCTTAATTCCTGACTGTTCAAGGGCTTCCGCGGTCGGGCCGCCTATCGCGAACGCCATTTTTCCGGTTTTTTTCAGTGTCACGGCTGCTATTCCCGCTTCCATGGATGATGTGATGAGAGCCCCGATACAATCATCGGACATGCACATATTTTCAAATTCATTTGATCTTTCTATCACATCATAGGTTCTTACGTCAATGTACCTGACCTTCCCCTCTATAATCCTGTTCAGCTCTTCATTTGCCATTGAGCTTCTTAACAGCAGTGCATATCCATTGCGGCATATCCTGATCATTTTCTCTGCAAGGCCCTTCGAATCCTTTTCATCCGGGACAATGCACTCATGGCCATGCGATCTTATGGCATCCGCTGTATTTTTCCCGATTGCAAGGTACTCCGCAGCATAATCCCCGACGTTTCTGAAGAAGATATCAGCTCCAACAGAACTCGTGAAAACAATGTACCTGACATCGTACTTCTTCATGATGCCTTCATAATCGATATTCAACGGCCTGATACCTGTTAACGGGCAGTTAACGACGTCGAAGCACCTGCTGGAAACTGGCGAGAATTTTTCCGCCGGCCTTGTCGAAATGATATATTTCATAACGTGTACCCATACTCTTCAGGTATTTCTGATCTTATATATGCGATAAGATCGGCAAGATCGCTTTCATCATCAAGACGATAGCGTATATCGGTGAACTCGAACGACTTCAGGGAGTAAAATCTTGATATTATCGAAAATCCTGATCCTCTGGATGTGCACAGTATCCCGACGGGTGTGGAACATCCGAGCTTCAGTGATCTCATGATGCTTCTCTCTATCATCGCAATTCTATAAGTTTGATCATCGTTTATTTTTTTCATGGCATCTTCTAATTTTCCATTCAAGCCCACAACAGCTATTATGCCCTGATTCGGTGACGGCACGAATTCTGCCGGATCGAGAAGATAGTGCCGGACGTCTATCTCCAGCCTCTCTATGCCGGCTTCCGCCATAACTGCGCCGTCAAGTGATCCGTCTGTTACCCTGCCTATGCGTGTTTCTATGTTCCCGCGGAGGTTCTCTACAATTATGTCATCCCTTGCCGTCCTGAGTTCGTATGTGCGCCTTAAACTTGAGGTCCCGATTCTTGAACCGGGTTCAAGTTCTTTCAGCGGTTTTTCCGAAACTAAACAGTCGGTATATGGCCCGCGTTCAAGCACGGCGGATATTGAAAGGCCGCCCGGCATGTCGTAAGGTATATCCTTTGCGCTGTGCACGGCAATATCGATTTTCCCCTCAAGTATCAGGTCATTCAGTTCATTGACAAAAACGCCTGTCCTGTTTATGGAATATATTGGTGTTGTCCTGTCAGCATCTCCGGTCGAACTGTGCTTAACAATTTCAGTTTCGTATCCAAGCGCCCTGATCCTCTCAGAAACCATCGTGGCCTGAATCACGGCAAGCCTGCTCGGCCTTGTGCCTATCCTGATCATCACATCATCCTTTCAAAAACTGTATCCACGGCCCTGATCGTTTTGTCTATATCATTTTCAGAATGTGCAAAACTCACAAAATTTGTTTCGTACTGGCTTGGCGGAAGATATACGCCCTCCCGGGAAAGCATCCTGAAAGCCCTGAAGTATGCATTTTTGTCGGCTGTGAGAGCATCTGCGTAGCTTTTTACGTTTTCTATTCCGAAGAACATCTGAAACATGCTTCCGATGCTGTTTACTGCCAGTCTCTTTTTTCTCTTCTCCGCAGACCTCAATATTCCCTTAACGAGTTCTTCAGTCCTTTTTTCAAGTGTTCTGTAATCGCTCCTCTGAAGCTCATTCAGCGCCGCAAGGCCGGCAGCCATCGTCAGGGGATTCCCGGAGAATGTGCCGCTCTCATAGACAGATCCGCTTGGCGAAACCATCTTCATTATGTCCTTTTTTCCGCCAAAAAGTCCGATGGGAAGACCTCCGCCAATTATCTTGCCGAGCGTGGTTATATCCGGTTTTATGTTTATTATGTCCTGGTAAGGCGAGAAGGCGAAGCGGTATCCAGTTATGACCTCGTCGAATATAAGCAGGGATGAGTTTTTTTCTGTTATTTCCCTGAGGAATTCCAGAAACCCCGGCTCTGGAAGTATTACGCCTGCATTTCCCATCACAGGCTCCGTTATCACTGCTGCAATCCTGTCGCCGAATTCCCTGAAAATGGATGAAACGCTGTCCTCATCATTGTATTTCGATACTATGACTGTGCTGGAAACCTGTTCAGGTATACCGGGAGATGATGGCCGGCCAAATGTGAGTGTGCCGCTGCCTGAACTTATAAGTGAATAATCGTGTGCCCCGTGGAAACCTCCTTCCATCTTGACAATTATGTCTCTTCCCGTATATGCACGTGCAAGCCTTATTGCGTGCATTGTTGCCTCGGTTCCTGAATTTGTGAACCTCATCATCTCTATATTGCGTGAAGATTCCCTGATCTTCCGTGCCAGCAGAATTTCTGATTCTGAAGGCGTACCGAAAAGGGCACCATTTTTCAGCTGTTCTTCCACAGCTTCCCTGACCTTATCGTTGGAGTGGCCGAGGATGAGAGGCCCAAATCCAAGGCAGTAATCAATATAGGAATTGTTTTCAACGTCATATATCCTTGATCCCTTCCCTTTCTTTATATAAATTGGATTATCAGGGTAGTACCTTACGGGTGAATTCACACCCATTGGAAACAGATCGATAGCCTCTTCAAATAACTTATGCGAATCCATGAAAGGTTATTGTTAATAATGATTTATGATTTACCCATGGAATGATATGTATAACGGGAATTCCCGCAACCGGAAAGACAACCGTGTGCGATTTTCTCAGGAAAAGGGGAATTGAATGCGTTGAAGCGAATGCCCTGGCAGAGATCTCCGGATGCCTGAATGACGGCGAAGTTGACATAGAATGCCTCAGGAATTACCTGAAATCAACGGGTTTCGATGGTATCATTTCATCGCATTACTCGCATCTGCTTGGCTGTGAAAGGGTAATAATACTTTACGCTGATGAAAAGAACCTCAGGGAAAGAATGGAAAGGAGGGGCTATCCTGTGGAGAAAATTGACGAGAATATAGATGCCCAGGATTCGGATGTGATTTACTATGAAGCCCTTGATCTGATGCCGGAAAACAGGATCATCAGGATAAGGGGCGGAAACATTGATGAAATGCTTGAAAATGTCATTAATTCAATCATGGCTGAAAGAAAAAAGTGATCCCTGCGGTGCATTTCATTAAGCTGTGCCTGTGAATAATTGATATAAAAGGTTGGATTGATCCAGTATGCTTGACAGCTACCGTTCAAAGATTGACTGGTTTCTTACGCCGCTTTCGAAGGTTTTTATAAAGCTGAATCCTAATGCCATATCGGTGCTTTCCCTCATTCTGGCGGCTGCTGCAGGGATATCATATTATTACGGGCTTCTCCTTCCGGCCTTTTTTGCTATCCTGTTTTCTGCGCTGTTCGATGCCATAGACGGAAAGGTGGCGCGGCTTCGCAACATATCATCGAAGCGCGGCGACATGATCGATCATACATTTGACAGGTACTCCGATATTTTCATAATACTTGGCTTCTCTTTCAGCGCTTTTGGCAACGTGTATCTTGGATTGTTTGCCATAATAGGTATACTCATGACCAGCTACATGGGGACGCAGTCGCAGGCCCTCGGCCTGAACAGGCTGTACGCAGGCATAATGGGCAGGGCCGACCGCCTGGTGCTGATGATGATCTTCATACTTGTGCAAATATTCATCAGGACCTTTTATTACTCGCCTATCGTCAGCATCACGCCCACGAACCTCATACTGATCATTTTCGGCATCGTGGGTAACCTGACCGCAGTGCAGAGATTTGTGATATCCTACAAAAAGTTATGAAATTCCTATGATAATGAAATGCGGCAATATTTACCTCTGCAGAAGTTTATATATCCCGGAGGCTTAAATTTTGCAGGACTGGATAGATCCTCCCGCATCATTTTGATCAATTCCAGCATCACCTCCATCAGTGTTCTATCGGTTTTTATATCCGCATTTACGGCCATCCTGTCTGCATATCGGAACAATCTGGCGGGCAGATTCCCCTGCACATGGATAATGATGCCCGTGACTTCATTGTCATGAGTTGCACATTGCAGTCTTTCAGTTTTCCTCTTTCATATTTTATTACTGAAACAGTTTCGCGTGATAGTGCCGTTTTACTGCATGCGATCTATTATGCCATAATAACGGTGCGCTATCTCCTCTGCCGCCTTTCTGTCCTTTGATTCCCCGTATATCCTGATTATGTTTTCGGTTCCTGACGGCCTGATGAGAACCCAGCCATTTTTTTCCTCGATCTTGACACCATCTGTTTCATCAGCCTTAACCGATTTAACAAGATTCTTTTTAATAATTTCCCAGTCTATTTTCCGTTCTATCTGAAGTTTCTCCATGTAGTATTGCGGCAGTTCTGATATCAACTCCGATATCTTTCTGCCGGACCTGGCCATGGATTCAAGCATCAGGGATATCGTCATAGCACCGTCACGGCAGTACTGGTGCTTTCCATATATCACCCCTCCGTTTTCCTCTCCTCCGATAATTGCGCTGTTCTCGATCATCGCCCTTGCCACTACCGGGGCCCCGACCCTTGTCCTTATGAGTTCAGCACCCTTTTCCCGGCATATTTCAAGTATTGCGTCGGAGCTGCTTATCGGTGTAACTACTTTATCACCCTTTTTTGCAACGTTTCTGACAATAAGCGAAAGGCTTTTGTCCCCGTCGATGAAATTTCCCGCCTCATCGATGAATACGGCCCTGTCTGCATCCCCGTCATGTGCGATTCCAAGGTCGAATTTACCGGTCTTCATAAGGTCAATAAGACTGCCAAGGTTTTCAGGTTTTGGCTCGGCATTTCTTGATGTGAATTTTCCATCCGGATTAGCATTAAGCGTGACGACAGAGCATCCAAGCTTGCTGAGCAGGTAGGGTGTCGAGAAGTAAGCGGCCCCGTTTCCCGGATCAGCCAGCACCCTGAATCTTCTCTTTTCTATAGCATCTGCATCCACTTTCTTTATAACGCTATTTATATAAAGGTCTATCGCATCATTGACATATGAATAATTTCCTATGCGATTCCACTCAACTTTTTTGAAGTTTCTCTGCCAGTAAATCTCTTCGATCTTGATTTCATCCTTTCTGTCAAGTTCAGTGCCATCATTTGAAATGGCTTTTATGCCATTGTACATTGGCGGATTGTGTGAAGCGGTTATGATAACTCCGTATATCCCGTGGGTTTTGGCGTAATACTGGATTGCAGGAGTAGGAAGAATGCCCAGATCGGTTACACTGTTGCCGGTGGAAAGAATGCCTGCAATTACGGAAGATTTTATCATCTCTCCTGTAGATCTCGTATCGCGGCCTATAACTATACCGCCGTCAAAATATGTGCCTATTGCTTTCCCGATATCCATTGCAAATTCCGTGGATAAATCCTGGTTTGGAATCCCCCTGATGCCATTTGTGCCGAAAAGTCTCTTATCAGAATCCATATATAGCAATATCCAAACATCTTTATTTATATTTACGGTGAAGCCACTTAAGCCAGTGCAATATAAACCACCGATTTTTCCGCAGAATATTTCCTCAGGATGCTAATTTTAAAGGCATTTTGAGGCACAGGCCGGCTTTCAGCGGCGCTAACTGCCAGGATTGGCTTATGATCTGCCAGGCCTGGATGCTGTTGGCGGGATGTTCAATCATTAAACTGTCTGTTAAAACGATATTTCGATTTACCGGCATTTTCAATTTCAGGAGATCATTAAAGCTGTGAAAGAATGTTTTTCTTTATTTTACTGTACTGCAGCGATCATGGCATTGAATGATACAAGCAGTTTTTCCGGCCCGTGCGATAAGCCGCTTGAAAACGCTTGCATGGACAAAATAATATATCAGAACTGGATACGGAAACATGGCATATAAAGAAAACTGTACTTCATGCGGCGTAGGGCTCGTTGATGAAGGTTTCTCAATATTCGAGTGCCCGAACTGCGGTGCTGAGATAATAGGGCGGTGCAAGAGCTGCAGGGAGCATTCCACCTCATATACATGCAGCAAATGTGGTTTTACAGGGCCGTGATTTCGATGGGAGACGTTCTCGTTACATTAAAAGTTCTTCCGAAGGATTCTGATACTGATATAACAGCAATGCAAAAGAAGATCGAGGAAAAACTTCAGGGAATATGCGATATCAATCGTGCTGAGCTAAAGGATATAGGATTCGGTGTAAAGTACCTCCATCTGGAAGTTATAGTTGATGACAGCAAGGGAAAGATAGACAGTGTGGAAAGTGCGATATCAACTGTGTCGGAAGCTGGAGAGATAAACACAGAAAATGTCTCCTTGATATGAACTTTTTTCTGATTTTTTATATTTCGTTAGTTTTGCTTGTCTTTTCCGGGTTTATATATATAGGCTTTTATGACAGCAGGCATGATCCTGCGATAAAAAGCGCAAAGAGATTCAGGACACTTGTTGTGATCCCGTGCAGGGGGGTCGATCATTCGCTCCTGAAGAACCTGAAAAGCATTGCATCCCAGGATTACAGTGCGGATTACATTGCTGTTATTGACAGTGAGGATGATAAAGCCGTACCCTATATAAGGGAAGCGGGAATAAACCACATCATTTCTGATTATCCGTGCGTAAAATGCAGTGGCAAGGTTAAAGCCATTTCAACAGCAATTGCCAGGTACCCCGGTTACGATGTTTACGTCATAGCCGATTCTGATATAACGCCTGATGGAAACTGGCTGGGGTTACTTGTGTCTCCGCTGCAGGATAACAGTAATGGCATATCAACAACCTTCCCCTATTTCTATCCTGTGGGCGGCTTCTGGTCAAAGTTCAAGGCTGTCTGGGGAACTGTAGGCCAGTCGCTGATGGAATCTGAAAGGACAAGGTTCGGATGGGGCGGTTCACTGGCTTTCAGAGGTACATTGATATCAGGCAATATGCAGTATTTTTCAGAAGCCATAAGCGATGATACCGCACTGACGAAGATATGCAAGGGGATGGGACTCAAAATAGCCTATGTCAGGGAGATCAGGCCTAAGGTTGAAAGCCCGGAAAAATTCAGCGAATTTCTGGAATGGGCCAACAGGCAGACTGCATTGTCAATAAATTCATCCGGGAATGTTTTCAGGTACGGGATAATCTACTATGCAATGTATATATTCCTTTTCGTATCTGCGTTTATTCTTTCTTTTTACAGTTTCATCTTCATTTTTTTATTTATTCCCTTTGTGATAGGCATAGTGAAGATGTACCGCAGGACAGTCATAAAATATCCTTCATTCATCATTATGTACCTCATCATGCCGTTCTTTTACCTTGCGAACCTGGTATCTGCCAGGATGATGGATTCAATAGAATGGCGCGGGCGCACCTACATGCTTGATGATTGAACGTGATAGCGCGATTCAGTATAACGAATCGCAATATTTTCTGCAGGAACAGATTCCATAAAAAATACTGTAATCAGAATCTCACGGTCAGGGCAACAAAGAGGAGCGCTATTATTATGGAAACCAGGAATACGTATATATCCCACGTGAAGACTTTATAACCGTCCAGTGGAGGTATCGGAAGGAGATTGAAGAAGCCGAACCAGAAATTCATGGTTGCCGTGTATATAAGTATCGCAGATACTATCCCGACAGGGACCAGTATTCCGGAGATATAAAGTACGAGCCCGACTCCTATGTTGGTTGCCGGGCCAGCAAGGGCTGTCTTCCCTATTTCATCTTTCCTGTATATGCCGCCGATGTTGACTGCCCCCGGCGCCGCAAATATAAAACCGAATACAGATGTCAGGAGGGCAAGCAGTATCCCGAAGGGCCACATCTTAAAATATGCTATTCCGCCGTATGAACGTGCGACATACCTGTGGGCAAGTTCATGAAGAAGAAAAGCCGTTACGGATACGAGGAATGCCAGAGCTATCACAAACAGGGCGCCGTACGGCGATGAAAACCTCAGGGCTATGGCAAACGCTGCTGTGAGGGCAACCACTGAAACCAGTATGTCCTTCTTTTCATTTGAATAGGTGTTCCGGTACATGTTCAAGACTTGTCCTTTTCCTTTAATGCCAAAGTGTTTAATATAGCCATCGCAGTCCTTATTCCTGTGCCCATATTTACTACAATGGATACCGGATCAGCGTTTATGCCTTTCTTGATGGCCTCTTTTGCAAGATTTATGACGTTTTCGTCAGTTGTGGCGGCGATTACATTCAATGAGCTTTTAATATATATGTAAAGATTTCTGGCGGTGACCGGATCAGGTTCGCGCAGTACCCCGTAAATGGTGGATATTTTTATATCATCAATATTTTTTATCTTCCTGTGTTTAAAAGCATCCCTGATCACTGCACCGGACAGGCTCTCCAGATCAGTTTCCACAACGTTCCCGTAATATTTTTTGCTTTCAAGGAAGGCAAACACATCAGGAACAAGATCCTCAGGAATGTCAATTTTCTTTGCAGCTTCAGATCTGTCCATAAGATATCCGCCCCTGTATTCAGCCTTCAGGAGTCGTGAAACATAATGGATGGTTTTATCCAGCCGCTCATATTTCTGTATATCTTCATATATCATGTCTTTCTCCTCCTTACCGATCATGGATCCATAGGAATCTGCAATGTTTCTTGCGTTATCAAAATCCCCGTCATGAATATACGATTTTATAACGTACTGGAGGCTTTCACCGTCAACTACCTTATTTTTCCTGAATGTCTTTATGATTTCGTCATAATTTTTCATTTCATAGTCTATCCTGTAAATTCTTTTCAGGAATTCTCCCCTGCATCCTTCCTCAGTGCATTTTTCTATGAAAGAAAAGGTGAGATCATGCGCTTCTAAGAATCTTCCTGTGCCTATCAGCATATCCAGCAGTGCAATTGCTATATCTGCATTTCCTGGCACGTTTTCGTGGAGGTTTCTTACTATCTTGATTGCCTCATCCACTTTACCCAGTTCGAAAAGTTTCTTTGCGATCATCAGTCCTAACTGCGGAAAACCTTCGGAATTGTAAAGATTCATTATTTCGTCCCGTATCCCGTCATTTTTCCAGGCATTCTGGATCAGGTACTGAAATGTCTGTACATCCATCTTTTTTGTGTTTTTTATAATATTTTTTATTTTTTCGATATCCCCGCTCCTGAAATAAAATTTAATGCCGTATATGCCAGGATTATCAATATTTTTAAGGATGTCAGAGGCCTCGTTGTAGGCCCCGCTTTCTATAAGGGAATCGATGTATCCAGGAATGCTTTTTGGATCGCCACCATTTCGTATTGCATTTCTGTAAGCCTTTATGGCATCACCGTAAAGCTTCTTTTTGTAGTAGTAATCCCCGAGCTTTCTCAGGAGTTCCAGATCTTTTATCCTCTCGATATTTGCTGAGAGGTAAGAATACGCATCCTCCTCTTTCCCGGCCTTTAGAAATATGTTGAAATAGGCTGAGACATCCTTTTCGCTCATCAGATCTTCAGGCAACGAGTGAATGGTTTCCAATGATTCAGAGTATTTTCCTGCCAGGAAGTAATAATCCCTCCTGAATCTTAAAGTATGTTCATTGGAAATACCGGATGAATCAAAAAATGAAATAGCTTTCTCCAGGAAGGCTTTATTTAGGGAATACTTCATTTCCAGATCGTCGAAGGGAATTTCATCTGGATCGATTGATGCCAGTTTTTTCACGTCGTCCATGGCGTCTTCCGGCGATACAAGCAGGTGAAGTCTCAGGAAATCTATATTTGTAAGTATTTGCATGGCCTTTTCAGCGCTTTTCTTTGCCTGGGATACTTTTCCCTCCCTGAAGAAAAGATATGCATAGGTATAGTGGTAAAATGGATCGCCCGATGACTTATCCCACATGGACTGCAGAATCTTCTCTGCCCTTTCATAGTTGCCGGTAGAGATATAGGAAATTGAAATCGGATACAGAAAAACTGGAGCATCAGCATCACTGTTCTGTGCCTGGCTGTGCATTATAGAAGATACAGAATCTGAGATGGCATACACCGGGCCAAGGCAGGCAACAGAAATGGCAGCCCTGATCTTTTCAGTAAGGGTACGGTATTTTTCAATGTAGTTCCATACTGATATCCATGCCAGTGAAAGTGAGCATTTTTCCACGGCATAATCCATTATATAGTCGGTTCCCTTTATTCTTTTTCCAATCAACCGGTCAATGATCACCATCAAATAGCTTTTTTCCGGATTCAACTTCATGAGGGTTTCAATTTGCGAGTCCCTTCTTACAGTGAAAAATACGGCATCAATAAACAGCCCGTCATCCATGAGCCCTGGCCTCTGGCCGACGAACGCCACGGCCTTTTCAATTTCTTCCAGATATATCAATGAAGAGGCGTAAAAACCTGCAAAGTCATTTTTCACATCATCATTCTCACATTTTTCATAAGTTTCGATGAAGCCGGAATATTCAGCATTTTTATACTGAAAATTAAGTGTATATCGCAGGGCCTCACTGTCACCGGGATTGGCTGCCAGCAGTTTCTTATACATTTCATGTTCAAGATCAAGATTTCCTGTAATTCCTGATAGTTTTGCAGCAGCTCGCATAACTTCGGGGTCATCAGGGAACCTTGAAATCGCTGCATTTATGTTTTTGACAGCTCCGTCAATGTCTCCGGCCTTTTCCACGATCTGCGACATACGGATGTAATCCTGCGCCCTGAGGTCTATGCCCTTTATGGACGAGAAAGCATCCAGGAACAGATCGTATTTCCCGTATTCGTATGATATGTCTATGAGCTTGTAAAAAGCCTCCTTATCGCCTGGATAATTGTCAAGAATCTTCTTATATATGTTTATTGCCTTGATCCATTCGTCTTTCTTATAATATGCGAATCCCATCGATTCAAGAAGCGCATAGTTGAGCGGATCCCTGTTAAGGCCTTTCTCAGAAAAAATTATGGCATCATCGTACTGTTCGGCTTTTATGCAGGCCTTTGCAATTTCAACGGCATCTTTAACCTCCCTTATATCTTCAGGCTTAACATGGTTGATTGCGTATTTTAAGGATTCAATATCGTTCTGCCTCTCAGAAAGATCTATGAGATCCGTTATGTAATCAACGTATCTGTCAACAGTAATGAGATCCTTCAAAAATTTTATTGCATACTCATTTTTCCCTCCGTTTATGAAACTGTCAATTATTTTCTTGTTTGTTGAGGCGTTTCTTTCCCGTTCTATATAAGGAGAAAATATCCGCTCATCATATCTTCCACATTCCGATACGAACACGCATGCGTTTTCATATTTTTCGATATAAATCGAGCTCTTTATCAGCATTTCTATTGCATTTTCGGATTCACAGAATGATCTGTCGGATAATATTGTTATTGCGGCATCGCTGTAATCCCCATTTTTGAAGAAATTCAGGGCCTTCGCCTCTTTCAGTGATTTATTTTCCGAATCTATGGTTTCGAGGATATGTATTACTTCTTCGTATACCCTGGAATCAGCTATATTCCTGAGCAGGGCAGATATATAAGGGCCGAGATCCTTTGCATCGATCGCATCTCTCTCCGTTGAATTCAGCATGTTTATAAGATCCGATATCTTTGTCTCTTTTTTCGATGGATCGTTTTCGTTGACAATAGAGTTTATTTTTATTATTATACTTCTTGTGATTTTAGGATCGCTCATTCACTATCTTAATAACTTCATGTATTTTATTTATTGCCCGGACCAAAATTTAAGATTAATATAATATTCGCAATTATTTCAGAAGGATCGATGTTATATACATTGTTCCGTAAAGCATCACGGCAACTATCCATACCATAAGTATCGAATGGTGGAGTCCGTGTACGATCTTCCCGCCATCGGACACTTTCAGGGATATTCCTCCGATGAAAGAATGGACAATGAGTATCATGACCAGAAAAATCTCTATCATGAATATTGAGGATGATGGCGGAGACAGAAAAATACCTGTTATTCCTATTGATGAAATGTTGAACTTTGAGAACATTCCGTCAATTATTTTGAGAATTCCATATGAAATTGCAAGTGAAAACGAAAGCCCTGCGGTCAGCCCGTACATTATTCCGACGAATCCTGTTACGGAAGAATGCCTTCTCTTGCGCATGGATACAACTTTTTCAAAATTTCCTGAGATGATCATGCCTGATTTGAGTGCATCAGCTCCAAGATCGACTGTTTCCGCATACGTTTCTGAATATATTTCGATTAAATGCGATCCGGTATCGGCTGAAAACATCTTCCAGCTTCTCAGGCTGTCGATCCTGTACAAAAGCCTTTTGTAAAGGTTGTTGACATCCTTTGACAGGACTCCAAAATCGTGCACAACTATTGCCTTAAGTGCATCTATTATGATGTTTCCTCTGGCTGATGCGGACCCTGAAAGAGATCGGATGAAACTGCCGTACATGTCATCTTTTTTCATGACCTCATTTTCCATTTTTGATCCCACATAGCTTGGCCATGCAAAGGGTGTTATCACGATTGCAAATGAAAAATAGAAAGGAACTATGCGCATAATGCCGGTCAGATCGATGACTATGAAGAGACCCATCGAAAGCGTGGCTGCCAGCATAAAAAGTTTTTTCATTTTTACGGAAACATCCGTTTTTATTCCCGTATCGTGCCATATAGGGTCCTTTGGAAGTCCTATCTTTATTCCGTAGACCAGCATGAATTCTCCAAGGGAAATCATCAGGAAACTGAGTGCCAGGACCGAAAATATGTTCATAGGTATCAGTATCGGCATTATCATTATGAACGTGATAAGAAAGGCAAAGGCCAGCAGGAGTGAAACGTACATATCCTTGTAGAGATCGAATGTGTAAAGGGCGGAAACATATGTTGTTTCAAAACTGTTCATAACGCTGAAAACCTCGCTGTTGGAGAATTCCTGCATATCCTGGCCGCTGTCTATTGCATGGCTGAACCTTGTCAGGAAATCAGCGAATATATCGCTCGGAGTTTTCTTTGCAACCAGGGCCATGGCTTCACCCAATCCCATTCCCCAGTTTTTGACCAGTTTTACAATCTTTTCAAGCTCATTCCTTATGTACCCCAGTTTTTCCTTCTTTGAGAGTATGTCAAGTATCTCGATAACATTGGCATCGCTGGTGGCAAGCGCCGAGAAAGCAGTTATGAAAAAAGGTATGCTGGAATTTATGTCATTCTTCTTGTTATCCCTGTCGATTATCGGTTTGAGGAAATAAAACGATGAAACCAGTCCGGTTACGGTAAACATTACGAAGGCGTATGTTCCATGGGTGGTGAGATAGATCAGGATAAAAACCAGGAAGAGTCCTGCGCTTGTGGCAATCATGGATAAGTCGATCTTTGAATAGTTTATGCCGAGCCAGAACCCTCTTGCATGCTTAGTATCCAAGCGTATTACCCCCTTCATAGAACTCTTTTATAACTTTGTAAACCTCAAAATAATCTGTAACTTTCTTATCCGCCAGGTTTTTCAGGATCCTTGCCCGCCTTAAAAGTTCGTTGTATATGAGGCTCCTGTCGGTCATTCCTGCCGTAGCGGCTATCTTTTCCTCAAGTATGTAGCTGTTGTTCATCCCCCTGAACATATGTCTGTCAGTACTTGCGTCCCATTCAAAAACCGCCCTTGTTGAAACGCCTCCAAGTTCCTCGAAGTAACCCTCAATTTCATTTATGCTGGTCGTCCTCCTGAGGAAACGGCCGCCAACATATACGGCCTGCTGTATGAGAACTATGTTAAGGTTATCCATGAATGTCACCGGTATGTTTATCGGGTTCCCGGTGAACCTCTGTATCATCTTTTTCACCGATGAAGCATGAAATGTTGATATGACCGGGTGTCCTGTCTGCATTGCCTGAAACGCCATTGCGCCCTCGGCACCCCTGATTTCTCCGACGACTATGTAGTTAGGCCTTGACCTCAATGCAGTTCTCAAAAGATCGTAAAGTGTCACACGGCTTTCCTCTGCGCCGGTCTCTCTGGTTACCAGCTGCTGCCAGGCACTCTGCGGAGCCCTTATTTCAGGGGTATCCTCGGCACTGAATATCTTTGAATCCGGCCTTATGAACGGCATGATGGCATTCACAACTGTAGTCTTTCCGCTTGCCGTTTCACCGCATACAAAGACGCTCTGTCCATACTCAAGGGCAAGCCACAGGTACGCAGCCTCCTCATATGACATAGTATTATATTTTATCAGATCGATAATGCTGAGCGGTATTTCCGAGAATTTCCTTATAGTGAAGCTTGGTCCTTTTTGGGATATGTCATTGCTGTATATTATCGACAGACGTGAACCGTCAGGCAGTGTGGCATCAACTATCGGCCGCTTGTCGCTTACAGGCCTTCCAACACGCTCTGAGAGCCTTTTGCTGAAGATCATCAGGTGGTCTTCAGTTCCGAATGAGATATCAGCTGATATGGATCCGAATATCTTGTGCACAATAAAAACATTGTTCGGGCCTATTCCGCTTATATCCTCTATATGGCTGTCCCTTATAAGGGGCTCCAGGGGGCCCAGGCCTATAATCTCCCTTTTTATATTGTAAAGCATCTTGTCATAGAGCCCTTTTTCAATGGTTGCTGTTGTACGCTTTAATTTGTTCGGGCCCACGGATACAATTTTGTTGTATATATCGGTGAGGTTTTTTTCCTGCATTTCAAGAGTTTCAACAGTAGGGTAATCTGATGCGCGCATAAGGATCATTTCCATGATCTTTTCCATCATGCTGAATTCCTCCTGGTTAAGGATCGGTTCAATGGGCCTGTATCTCCTTTCCTTTCCATCCTCGTATATGTGTATGAATATTGGATCGCCGACGGGGTATATTATATCGACACGGGCAAGATTCCTCATCGATCCGTCAATGGCCGGAACAAAGGAGGGTGTCATGCCGGTTTCGGATCTGTATCTATCGATATACGCCACTAGATGAGGATTTCTTCCAAGCGCAACCTCATAGCTATCAGACAGAACCTTCTCTTCCATGGTCATCACGATACACTTGATATTTCAACTATAAGGCCCCTGCCAGGTTCAACTCTGAAAGGTATGGACTGCTGTATGGTCTTGACCGCCATTGGATATTTTATCAGGTCTATGAAGTGCTTTTTTATGGTTCCTATATCTGTTGAATGCAGTGCTATAAGGGTTGTTGAGAGCTGGTTGATCCTTATCTGGCTATGTTCATCGAAATTCGATGGATTAACTGTCATGATAACGATCCGGTTCTCTGAAAATTTTCTCATCTTCTCCAGGAATGAATTTATCTCAAAATCCGAATACATTGATGGTAGCAGCGAATCTATAACAATAACGTTCTTTTTAATTATCGTTTCATTTTCCAGCAGTTCGTCTATAGTCGCTTTTCTTGCCTTTCTCATAAGAAATACCGGAGTAATTAATGTGAACGTTCCGGAAACCATCGGGTTGAATATGGAGTAGCCGAGTGCATCGGATAGCGATACGAATTCCCTGACCGGAAGCTGTGACGATACATAAGCTATATTCAGGCCGTTCTTCAGAAATCCATAGGCAAGCCTGAGAGACAGAAGCGTCTTTCCTGAACTGTTGTCGCCGGATATGGTAACAAGCTGGCCAACGTAAAGACCACCCCCCATCCTCTTATCAAGTTCATCTCCGTCTATCTTAAAACTGTAATACATTTTTTACACCTCAAATGTTATTTCGTGTTCCACGCCATTGTCAAGGGAAACCTCAATGGTACTGTACCCTGACAGTTTTTCGTGTATTATGATCTCTCCCACCTGGGATATATCAAGAACACTGCTGTTTCCTGGCGAAACGTATGTGATCAGCGATCCGGTCATCATGGTTCCGTTGATCAGCGTTGTTACAGTGTTATTCGAAAAATCAAAGGATGCTGATCCCGTATTCTTTATATAGAATACGTATCCGTCATTGTACGGTATCTGCGACGGGTTATTTATTATCGCGAAGTTATCCTGCATCATATTGGATGCCTGTTGGCCAGAATCCTGCATTCCGTCCATAACATGCATAGTCTGCCCTGCGAGTATGCCGACTGCGGATGCAGTTACGAGAAGCGTAACTATGAAGAATATCATTTCAGATGCAGCAACAGATGCCATTTTAAATCACCAGCTTTTCATAAACTTCATATCCATTCGGCAGAACCAATTCCAGATCGTAAATTCCCTTTCCTGCGAGAAATGATATGCTCCCGTTCTGCAATGGGAACAGATATACCGGATAATAATTAAACGTCATAAGCGAACCGTTCAGAATCAAATTGGATTCTGCCAGGTCAAACATCACGCTTCCGTTGTTCGTGATGTTAATGGTTACCCGGCCTGCTGTTGTATTCATATAATAGCCGGTAACGCTCAATTTCGAATGATCATAATCGTAAACCTCATTCATTAGCTTCTGGTTTGCGCTTGTGATGTTTTCATTTGATTGAATGTAAGATGAATATACCATACCAAAAAATATTAGGGAAGACGAAAGCATTATTACTGCCGCAACTGTATAACTAAATCCCATACAGCTCGTCAACTCCCTTTCTAATTGTCCTGAATTCTCTTTCGAGGGCTTCTATCAGATCCCTATTTATCTCTTCGCCTCTCAGCTTTTCAATGAAAAGTATTGTTATTATGTGGTCCTGTATACTTGGCTTTATTTTGTACTCCTGAGCGGGATTTATTATCCCTGTCATTTTTGTGAATTTCATCATCTGTTCCTTAACTATAGATGATATCCATCCAAGGCTTTCATAGTAGTCAAGAACATCAAGCGTGTTCTCCGGTCCGTAGTTGTCAAGGAGAAATTCAAGCCATCTCAATGCAACCATTATCGAAACCACGTCGTCTCCTATGGTTTCAAGTTTTGCCTTTCTTTTTGGCCTCTCCTGTGGCTCATCATGTTTTGGTGCAGTGGTTGGTGCCATCATTTTTTCCATGTCAGAGATTTCTTTGAATATTGAATCTATCTTCCCTACCAATGAATTCTCTTTTGTCTGTGAATACCTTTTTTCAAGGTTTTCGACTAGGTTATCTATGTCTATTTTTGAGAACTGAGTAGGCGATGAAATGATCTTCTGCTTTAGTTCCTCGAGGGCGAATCCGGGTACTGTTTTCCTGGCGTTTTCTATTTTGTCATTCATGTAAGATTTCAATGCGTCATCTATCATATTTTTCCCTCCGAACTTACAAGTTCATCTATGTCCGGAACGCCATACAGTTCACTCAGATCCTTTACGGCTGAATTTACCAGGCTCCTTAACTGGGCTATTTCATGTATAAGTGTATCCGTAACGCTCTTGATCTCCTCCGGTGTCTTATCCATGAACGGGTTGAAGTCCTTCGAAACAAGTTCATATAATGAGACTACCATTTTTACATTCTCCTTCAAAGATTCAAGTTCGTTCTCTATTTCTGCCAGTGATTTTTTCTCGCCTTCTAGTTCGCCAGTTAATTTGCCAAGGCCGTTTTCTATCTTTGTCATTCGCTCATTCATCGCGTCTATTACCTTTGGATCAATTCCACTCGTCACCTGTATGTTCTGTACCGGTTTCTGATCTTTGTCGGAACTTTGCTGAGAGGTTACTGTGGTCTCCCTCTTTATCACTTTTTTAATGTTATCCAAGAGACCCATAGTGTTCACTAGAAATATTGTACAGCTTCAGTTTTATTACTGGAGCTGTATTACCGGCGATGTGAATGATTCTGGGGCCGTAAACTGTATAACACCTGCCGCACCTACTGGAGGCTGTACCTGTCCGCTTACTGGCTGTCCCTGCGTGATTCCGCCAAAGACTGATGATACGTTGACAAGCAGCGCTACCTGGTCTTCATAGGATATTACCGGATAGTTGCCTGAAAGTGACTGCACCGGGTCTTTGAGAGCCAGTATGGAGAAGTGGCTTGTTCCGTTTGTCTTACCGTTTATCGCATTGAAGTATGTTGCGTTGAAAACGTTGTTTGTTCCGCTTGTTGCTGAATGATAGCCGCTTCCATTTGCGAGAGTGTAACCTACGTACGTCAACGATGATGCAACACCATTGTAGGTGAGCGATATTGTTACGTTTGCAAGGTTAATTGGCGAGCTTCCCGCAGAAACAGTTATGTAAATGGCTATCCATTGGATGTGTCCCGATGTTGGAGCACTTGGATTGCTGTCAAGCCCCATTATCTGTGTAACCTGAATACCTGTAGATACCTGTTGCGTTGTCTGAGAGCCGGTACTTGTTGCTTTTTGCTGCAGAGTTCCCGCAGTGTTTATCAGGACAGTTGCAGCCACTGCAGCCACGAGAATCATGGCTATAAAAACTATCAGTGTGCCTATCCCGGTTTCGGCCTTATTATCTGCTTTAAGGCTGAAGGTTTTACGTACTTTTCTAAAGATTTTATTCATCTAGCACCTCAACCGACTATGAGGTGTTTATAAATAGCATTTTTCTGCATAAAGTTCTGTGCGTTCTTATGTATGTCATCCCTGGTAGTACTTTTCAATCTTATTTTCCATATACATATTTTTCAGGTTCAGATATTCATCTGCATTGGCACGTGCATATCCTGAAAGAGTTCTGTCAGTCTTCACCACCCTGGCCGGAACTCCCAGAATCAGGGAATTTTCGTCGCAGGAAAAGCCCTGGGTAACGACGGCCCCGGCACCGACAACTGATCCGCTGCTTACATGCGAACCGTTCATCAGGACAGAGGACATTCCGATAACGACATCATCATCAACTGTGCAGCCATGTACAACGGCATTGTGCCCTATTGAAACATTCTTCCCTATCCTTGCGGGATAGCCCGTGTCGACATGTATCGTTACGTTGTCCTGTACATTGGAATTGTCGCCAATAGTTATTTTATCAAGATCTCCCCTGAGTACAGCACCATCAAAAATTGAAACATTATCCCCTATTGTAACATTTCCAATTATGACCGCTGTCTTTGCTATATAAACTCCTTTTCCGATACTTATCATAACTGATATATTGCACAATGCGTTATTTTATTTTTGATCCACCGGATCTGTATCCTCATGAATTTTGTGCCAGCCTCATGAACTCCTTCAGATCGATCTCGAAGAAAGCAACCGGGTTTGAAAGCCCGAATGTTTCCAGAACCGACGGGTGAATTTCACCTATGATGCCAGTATCATGGCCTTTCAAAATCACAGATCCCCCATGGCCGTCGATCATCCAGCTGTTATGGTTTTCAACTATTCTCTCCTTATCACCGGATAACCTGAGAATATACGAATCAAGAACGCCTTTTATATCAGAATAAGACGCTCTATTATTCGATAACATAACAGATAGCTTTGTATGCTGAACAGCATTTTCAATGGTTTCGCCGATTTCAAATATCCTCTGCGGAAGCGGGCGGTTTTTATTGTTTTGAAGCAGTGCAAGAAGGTTAGGATACAGCCTGTCCCTTATTATGGAGAAATCATCGCTCTTTGGATTCTGCAGTATTACATTCCCGGAATACCCATTTTCATAAACTTTTCCTGAGAGTACAAATGACATAACTTCCTGGAATCCAAGGCCTACCATAACATCCCTTGAATTCTCAAGAAATTGCGAAATTTTTGCGGGCTTTCCGGCCGTACATATCGGAAGCTCATTTTCAGTAATATTTTCTATGCCCACCGATTTTATAATATCTTCTATTATGTCAACTGGCCCCATAACATCAGTTCTCTGGCCGGGGACATATACCATAATTCCGCGTTCTGAGGGTTCAGCTACGTACCCCATTCTCCTGAGCGATACTATAGCTTTTTCCATTTCGATCTCGTTTCCACTTATCTCTTTTATTTCGCTCATGCTGATCCGAATTCCGCGCCAGTTAAAATTCAACAGTCCATTTTCAAATTTATCATCGATTCCGTGAATGCTGTTAAGGTAAACCCTGTAATTGAGGCTTTCAAAAAAGTTTTTCAACAGGTAGAATGCATACTTGACACTGGCTGGATCATTTCCAGTCAGATCTACAAAAAATCTTCTGGTGTCTTCAGATAATTTTGACTTTGATCCATTGATGATGGGAGGCATTGATAAAACGTCTCCAGCGCTATCGGTTATCAAAGGAACGTTTTCATTTTCATTCAGCAGTCCTGAAAACTGGATTCCCTTTGGATGCTTATTCAATATTTCAGAAGCGGTGCCACGAAAACCATCGTAAGTCTCAAAAACTGTATCTTTGTCTTGAGCCTTATAATAAAAGGGAGGTATTACATTGTCAAGATCATGAATGCCTATCGATACCTTGAATCTGTTCTTGCCGATACTTTCATGGATTTTTTCCTGAAATTCTATCAGATCCTGAAGGAATCCAGATATTCTGTTTCCAGTGGCGGTGAATGAATAAAAAAACGGTCTTATTTTTACCGCACTTTTATCAACAAAAACCGATGTAGCATCTTTTACTGACTCATCTCTTATCAGGAAGTCCCTGTCATAATATATCTTGATAGCCCTTATGAGCGTTGGAAATGAGAACAGATCCGGCCTGTCCGGATTGAATTCAATTTTTATCCCATCCTCTGGTTCCATGGAATATCCTACAACATTGGAAAACTCAGTCAGCAGACCGATATATCTGGTAGGATACTCTGAATTGAGCAATTCTAATTTATTTTTTATAACAACCATTCAGGATGTTACTTTTTAACCTTATTTAATGCTTTCTTCCTTGGAAATTTTTTGTACGATTTCATTTGCAACCCGGCTATTTATTTCATCCAGTATAATCTGAACCAGGTCATCGATGGTTATGGTATCATCGTTCGATTTCTTATCAGGAAGCATATATTTCGGAATAAGTATGCCAGCCTTTACATAATCATCCTTGTATGCTTTGTTGTTCAAAAACGAATCCAGTGCATCCCTGACCAGATCAGATAAAGATTCATATTTTCCTGTTTTTAAAAGGCCATCAAGATTTTCGTATGTTTCTTCTGAGAGTCTGATAGTAATTCTTTTTGAGACAGACAATTTATTTCCCTCCTTATTGTCTGACATAGACTTTTGAGACATATAAAGTTTTCTCAGATTCCTCAATACGAAATTCATAAATAAAAAAAAGCAAAACAATTATATATCTCCAAGCATGGATGCGTCTCTGTAAAGCTGGTGCCCGTTTATGGCGCAAGTTTCTTTCGGTAACTACGGGAACAGGGGTAATTCAAGGTGACGGCATATGATCCGCACTGTGGCTTAAAGGACGACGTTTCATGTAATTTAACCAGTGGAGTATCTAAAATCGAATATATCATGTATTTTATCATCAGACAATATAAAACCCGTAAATGCCAGGTATTTTTTCACAATCTCCGAATTAAAAATGGGCCTGAAATTATAACTTTCCAGGCTCTTTCTGACGATCTCTATCCTGATTCCAGTAATTTTTGAAAAATACAGTTCAATATGTGTATCTGTATCTCTGGCATTGTATTTCATGTAACCCTTCATTATCATTTTTACGATACTTCTTTCAGAATTCTGTTTTTTGGCAGATACAGCACAGCAGGGAAAGCCATTCATGGCTTCATCATATTTCATTGCGACTGTTTCGCCGGCAGCTGACATATAAGGCTCCCATATCGCAAGATACTTTATTCTTGATTCCTTCAGCATATCCAGTGCCTTTTTAGGATATCTAAAGTTCTTTACCCTGTGTTCCCCGTTTTTTTTAAGAAACTCGCGCATTATAAGCATCATGGACGATGATTCTGTGCTTGCGCAGATATCCGCATCCGCTTTTTCATTTTCAAGTATGCAGGAACCACCGGATGCCACAGCTCCGATGATTTTAATATCATTGTTGGAAACTGCATATACTATTTGGGTAAAGAGAGGTGCCAGGGCGATTTCGATTATTCCTCTATTAAGATCGTCCATCATCTTTATAGAATCATTATAATCAATCAAAAGTAATTTGATGTTTACAGATTCTGAAATATTTGAGGCGACGCTTAAAAAAGGGATATATTCTGAAGACTTAAGAAAACCTATTCTTATGATATTTTCCCTATAATAGGGAAAAAAATTATCAAGCCATATCCTGTTCATCCCATTTTCGTCATTTCTGCGTAAAATTTTTCCTTCCTTTTCAAGCTTCGATATAGTTTCAGATACATGCGACCTGGAGAAGCCGAACAGGGATTCTATCTCATTTTGAGCTATTCCCCTGTCCCTTCTCCTTTTCAGCTCATGTATGATATTTTCGGATAGCCCCATCTTACTGTAATCCAAGGTTGACCTGATTCTCAATAAACTGCCACAGTTGGTGCTCAAGCTCAAAAGACCATAGAGATTCTGGTACCTCAACAAAGGCAACTAATGGTGATAGAAGTATTGATTCAATCGCAGCCACGCCAAGATTCTGGAGCCATTTTGTGATTCCAAGCTGAATCTTCAGATTTGACGAATCTCCCGTTATTATTATGGTAAACGCTCTGTCCATCCCGAGTATGGTCCTGAAGATACCGCCTTTCTTGACCTGTATAAGATAGCCGTTTGGATGGGATCCAGACTGGGTTATGAAGTTCTCTTCCTTAAAATAGCTGGCAATGGCATCAGAAAGTTTCTTCGGATCTACATTTTTTCCCTGGTATTCTCTTACTGTATATTTCATAAGCAGGTATATTAACGAATAGATTTAATCTTTTTGTAATTCAAGTAATCCAGATTACCGATAATCTTATTTACCAGTAAGCGATATATCTTTATGGCTGAAAAAGAAAATAAAAAGGAAGATGAACAGACAGAAAAGATAAGTATATCCGTAAAGGGCGTAAGGGACGATATTTACAGGCGAGTTAGCCAGGTAGCAAAGGAGACCGGAAAGACCGTAGGGGAGATCACGAATGACGCATACAGGACATTCCTGGGTAGCATAGAAAACGTAAGGAATATATCTCAGAGCTTTGTTGAAGGTGCAAAATCTGTAGTTCCGAGATACATAGACAATTTCAAAAATCTTGAAATAACCGGAAAGGATCTGAAGGACTTTGGGCAAAAGGTATCATTCAGGAACATTGAAGAGCTCACATTCACAGACGTTTCTGATGAAGATTTCGAAAGATACATTGCTTACATAGATGGCGTGAAAGTTCTAAAAATTCCTAAGACTGTCAGAAAAACAACGGCAATCAAAAAATCAACCTTTGTTGATAAAATAGAACAGGACTAAATTTCTGTCCCTTTTTTTAACTAAAAGCTATAAATATATACAGGTTTTTCATGTACTGTTAATCAAGATGAGTATTTCAGATAAATTGGGAACTCTTGCATCGCAGGTATATGAAAAAGTACTCATGGATGAAGTGATGAAATATTCGCGCCCGCATCACGTTGGAATTATAACAGACGGAAACCGTCGATACGCAAGATCTATAGGGCTTCCGGATAACGAGGGGCATGTCATAGGCAAGAATAAGGTTGAGGAGGTCATAAACTGGTGCATGGACATCGATATACGCGTAGTTACATTTTATGCTTTTTCAACGGAGAATTTTGGAAGAAAGAAGGATGAGGTGAATTTTCTTTTTGAACTGATAAACGATGCTTTCCTTTCTCTGCTCGAAGATGAAAGGGTATATAGGAATAAAATCAATGTGAAGGTCATAGGGAATATAGGGATATTGCCAGATTATCTAAAGGAAACTATTGATAAGGTCCAAAAAATAACATCCGGATTTTCAAATTATTACCTTAACCTCGCAATAGGATACGGGGGAAGAGAAGAGATTCTTGACGCAATAAAAAAAATAGTCAGGGATGCCGTTGATGGCAAAATTAGCGTAGATGATATTGATGAAAGTAGGTTCAGGAATTATCTCTACGATGGAACTTTGCCGGATCCTGATCTTATCTTAAGGACAAGCGGCGAGGAAAGAATTTCAAATTTTCTTCTCTGGCAAAGCGCATATTCAGAACTGTACTTCTCGGATGTTTACTGGCCGGAATTCTCTAAAATAGACTTTCTCAGGGCCATATACTCATACCAGAGAAGGCAAAGGCGGTTTGGAAGGTGATCCGATGTACGTTGCCATCGATGATACAGATTCTCCAAATAACATGTGCACAACGTACGTGATGAGCGAGATAATAAAAAAATCTGGTTATGACGTGATCGGATACCCTAACCTGGTCAGGCTGAATCCAAATATATCCTATAAGACAAGAGGAAATGGCGCGCTATCAGTAAAGCTTGGAAAGGGATACGGCAGGAAAATCATAATAGGGGATATCGATGGAAAGCAGGTTTATGGGTTTGAAAGATCGAAAGAGGATATCTATGATGAGAATCTGTTGGATATTGCCAGGGAAGCTGTCGAAAGTTTTTCGGATCTTTCTTTTTACAGCACCAATCCGGGAATTGTAATACTGCCGGAGAGAATCAGGCCGGACATTTATTTTAAGGCACTCGAGGAGGATGTTCCTATTGAAACTGCCGAGAAAGAAATAGCTGTTGGAAACGGAAATCTTATTAAATTTAAAAATGGGCGTGGCATTATCGGTTCAAGTGCTGCAACTGCATGGCCAGGAAAGAGATTTACCTATGAGATTATCACGTACAGGTATCCCCACCCGGAACCTATAGATCACGGCATAAAGATGGCGGCTGCTCGCCATGCTGACAGTTACCCTGATACGTTCAATAATGTTGATGAAATCAATAATTATCCTGCAATATTTCCCCATCCAAAAACTCCTGTAATTTATGGTATAAGGGGTTTTAATCCTGAAAGACTCATGCATATTTCAAATGATCTTGAATCGTCCTACGGGCTTAGATACGAGAGGAGGCTTATTTTCAGGTCAAACCAGGGAACAGATGATCATATCATCTACAATCCGGACACCGTTGAAAATCTCCATTCATACAAAATAACCGGAGAAATAGTTTCCAGGCCCTATGCCAGCGTAGGAAGCCATTATTTTGTACAGATGAAATATAAAAGCCGGATGATAAATGCAGCAGCGTTCGAACCGTTGAAGGAGTTCAGGAAGATTTTTTCTGCACTTATGCCTGGCGATATCGTATCATTTTACGGGTCTTTTGTCAACGGGAACATCAATGTGGAAAAGATGGAAGTGCATTCAGTCTCAAGGATTTTTGAAAGAACTGCGCCTGTTTGCGAGACCTGCCATATAAAGACAAAAAATTATGGAAAAAATGATTTCAGGTGCCCATCATGCGGCCTTAAATACACGATGCCATCATATAATGAGGTAGAAAGGGAACTCCGTCCTGGTAAGTATGATGTTCCGGTTATTGCCAGGCGGCATCTCTCAATGCCATTTGAAATAGAACATTTTTTCAATGCTGAACGTCCCGAGCTGTCAGGTAAAAATTTCTCCCGGCTATAATTATAATGATTTTTACCGCTATCTGGAGGGCCATAACCACTGAATTTGCGGCACGGGCAGTATACTGAGAAAGATCATTCAGCGAATAATATGCTGCCAGAGTTTTTCATGGCGCAATGCAGGTTTGATATAAATGGAATGAAGGCTTGTGAAGCACCGATAAAATCGAAATAAATCCGGACGGTTTTCCTGATGAAAATGTGAATTTACTTCCAGGAAAAGAAGGCTGAGAAATTCAATGATCAATTTTGATGAAATTCAATCCAAGACTTTTTGCAAGTTCTCCATCTGTACTTTCATTATCACCGGCAACAACGGATTTTTCAAGATCGATATTGAAATCATTGACCGCTTCCTCTATCAGCCCGGGGCTTGGTTTTCTGCACCTGCACATTTCATCGGGCCTGTGCGGGCAATAGTAGGTTGCATTAACGCTTATCCCTTCACCGTTCAGCTTCTTTATAAGGGCACCATGAAATTCCAAAAATTGATCCAGCGAAAAATATCCGCGATTTATTCCTGATTGATTGGTTACTATTATGATGAGAAAACCAGCATCCTCATATTTCTCAATAAACGGGACAATATCGCTGTACACCATAAGATCCCTCGAATCATGGCAGTACGGGCAGTCAGCATTTATTGTGCCATCCCTGTCTATAAAGAGCGCAGGCCTCATTTTCCTGTCTTCTTTATGTATTATCTTCATCCTTTCCGTTGATTATGACAGTGTTCCGTATAAACCTGTAGTATACGAAAGCTGCAAGAATTGCCGAAAATAATATTTCGTATAAATGAAGAAGAATAAAGCTGTACAGGATAAATAAGATGCTCTCCCTGTGCATTAAAACATTGATATAAACGCCTGATCCGGATACATTAAAGTAGATTGTTTTTGAGACGTATCCGGGGCTGCTTATCATGATGGCATACGATCCGTTTTTGAGATTCAGATTCACAATATTCCCCGCAGTATGCACTGTTTTATTATCTATCTGTATTACCAGCGGGCTTCCGCTGGCCCTGACCACCACGGTGTAATTAAATTCCAGAAACGCTAAATTTCTGGTCAGACTGCTACCATTGACCACAAGGTATCCTGATAAAGACCGGTATCCTTCAGAATATGCGTGGAATCTGTACGTTCCGTTAACCGTTTTAAAGATATGAGTAAAATTATATGTAAAAGTCCCGCCATTTACCGAAAGTTCAAAAGGCACATTTGAATACAATGTTACGTTATATTTCACAGGGCTGAAGTCTATATACAGTACCTGCCTGCTTTCATTTATTTCAATATTTTTTTGATAGCAGGCAGTATAGCCTTCATGCGAATAAACATCAATGAAGTATTCTCCAAAGGGTATATCAAGAGAAATGCTTCCATTCACGGATGAACTGATATTTCCTATACGAATGCCAAACGAACCGCTGAAGTTCCTGGCAAAAACAGTTAAACTGGAAACACGTTTTTCATAATAAACAATATACGTAAAGTTTCCCGGTAAATGCATCAAAAAGGTAGAATCCGAAACATAAAGCGAGGTATTTTCAGGCACCACCTCATATGAACCGGCGGTCAGGTTCAGGGTAATTTCGCTGCCGGTTGAAGAAAAATACGTTCCGTTCAGGTCAATCGTCCATTTTCCGGTTATGTTTGTGGCCGATATATAGATTGTGTAAATAATTCTGCTAAAGTTTATTTCTGCCGATACATTTTTCCCTTCCACAGTTATGTTCAAGGACTGGGGATTCGCCCTGTATCCCGGTGGTGGCAATACGGAAAAGAAATACGTCCCGTTCTGGAGTTTAAATGATGTATTCCCGGTATAATCCGATCGATCGAATACCAGGGTCCAGTTCCGTAAAATTCCGGATCCAATCATCACAGTATACACAACCGCATCGAAGGAAACGTTCACTATGAGATTCCTGCCCTGAACATCCAGAGTACTGTTATAAAGTGCATGAAACGTTCTGTTATTCAATACGGCGAAAGAATAGGTTCCATTTGGAATCGATATATTTATGGACTGTGAGGAGGAATAGTAAGTTTTGTTGCCAATGCGTATTCCCCAAGTTCCGATACTCCTGTTCTGGTTGACGAACGATATGCTGTATACCCTGTAAATGGGAAGAAGCGAGAAGGAATAATTTTCTCTATCCCTGATATTCATGCATTTCCTGGAAAAAACGAATACCACATTTATCGATCTTATGCTGAAATCTGTTCGTTCATCAAAAAATAATTGCATTCGTGATAAGGGCCTGAGGCTGACATTACAGGAAGTATTTTCTGATTGATTCAACGACGAGAATGACAGGTACAGTGTACCGTTTGTCCACAAATTCTGTGCATTCGCCAGATAAATAGTGAGATTCAGGAAGTTGTATGGGTCGATATAGAAGTATGATACATTGATTCCGACTTTTTCGTCAGAGTTTATGCTTATATTTTTCAAAAAGATCGGATTTTTAGTCAGAATCTCTGAATTTGAAATGTAAGAAACCCTTATCCTGTAGTTTCCGGGATTTTCATATGCGTAGAACTCAAGCGTTCCATTTGTGCCGGTTGAATTCAAGTTATCATACGAGACATTTCCTATGCATGTGTTGATGCCGTTCCCGGTGATATTGAAAATCAGCTTTAAAGGGCCTGAATCAGCATAATCGGATTTCACGGAGAAGGATATCGTGTTATTTTTGCCGTATAATAGAAGAGGATTTTCCATATGTATTTCCAGTTCGGGAAGTGTGTAGCTGGCGTTAAATACATGAATGCTGCCTTTAAAATCCGGGAAGGGTTCAAATGAGAAGTATTCATCAGTGTTAAAATTGTCAGTTAAATAATTGCCCACATATTTCATGCTCTGGTTATAGTACCAGGCCATAAGCGGGACACATCCACCCGATTCATTATTCCATGCGTATAATTTTGAAGTTGAATCAATCATATTTGCATTGGCACTGTTGACAAAACTGTCGTTAAAATCGGAGATAGCATTAATGGAATCCCTGATTCCGTATACTATTGATCCATCAGAAAAGTAGTTTATCCTGGTAGATCGGAAGTAAAATATATCTGAGTTTGAGGACGCGAAAGGGAAGTTTCCGCCAACGTAGTTGCACGATGCCAGATCAGCAATATAAAGTATGGAATTATTTGCTATGATGGAAATAGACATTGGATCGTGCATTCCGGAGTGTAAAAGAAAAGTATGTGAATTGACGTCAAATGTCGAATTAATGGAATAAAACATGCTTTTATTAAGAATCAGGTCAAAGTATGACGATCCATACAGATCGTAGGTATCGTTTGAAATTAAGGATATCTGTAAATCAGTCAGTACAATGTGGCTATCGTTCAGGTAAAAATAGGCTGTTATATCCGGATTGAAAAATTTATCGCCCAGTGGAATTGAAAAATTCAACCATCCCGGTGAACTTCTGGTTGTAAATACGTGATAGAAGGCGTATCCCGATATATCAAGTTCAATTGACGGATTATTGGTGCCCGTTGTGCCATTATAATATATTGAAACGCATGCAGCTTTGGAATATGATTTATGGTATACCACCCTGTCAAGAGGTATGCTTCCTCCGGTCTGATAAGTATGATTTGAAAATGTTTCAGATGTGTAATTGAATAATGCGGCCGTTTTCTGCCCGTATATTACAGAATCGATGATATAAACGCTTGAGTTAAAACTTATGAATGAAGTAGAACCATTCTCCATGCCTATTTTGCTTTTTATTATATATATTTTTGAGTTTATAAATGATATCGATCCGTTGAAGTCGAGCCATGAATCTGTTAGCGTAAAATTTCCAGCATCTATTTCCAGGCTGACATTTTCAGTGGAAGATATGGTGCTATTGCTGACACTTAGATTTCCCTCTGCGTCAATTGATGAATTATATTCAAAAAAATTTTCATTGATTATGCTCATGGATTTTCCCCTGCCAACGGATATATTCGAATAACTGTAGTAACTACCGTGGGTTTCATTGTCACCGATTCCAGGAATAACGGTTGTTGGTTTCGTATTTTCCGTTTCTTTTGGCTGTATCTGGAATGATAATGCCAGGATTAGCAGTACGAATATAATTGCGACGGCTTTTTTCATAAAGTGGGATATAACTTTTTTATTAAAATTTTTGGATAATATTTTTTACCCGGAAATTTTAGGATTATGTAAAAATAATTTATATGACAATTAGTTCAATTATTAGAATTATCATAATTATTGGAATAAGTTCATCAAATATCATTAATTACATCTTGTCATCCATTGTTTGTTGAAGAGGATGCAGAACTGTCATATTTTTATATGAAATTGTGTTATTAAGCGGATAACATGGGCTATCTGGATGAGATAAGAAGCTTTCTTGGAGATCACGTTGTTACCAGAAAGGAAGAGTTGATTCCGTACATGAATGACGCATCATACTTTACGGGTAAGATGCCTGAGGCAGTGCTTTTCCCGGG
>JABEBX010020515.1_pt1 | contig 33592 bp, 29 predicted proteins | sample 7245971 | NCBI WGS metagenome assembly JABEBX01 (sample SAMN14506365, study PRJNA622280) | hot springs metagenome | biome: hot spring [ENVO:00000051]|acidic hot spring [ENVO:00002120]; feature: spring [ENVO:00000027]|sediment [ENVO:00002007]; material: sediment environment [ENVO:01001048]... | reverse complement strand
GTATAGTGGCTCCTATCAGAGGCAGACGGATCTGGCCGCCGTGAGTATGGCCGCTGAGCATCAGCGCAATCGAGGCGCCGGCAGGGTGCCGGAGCAGCTGATCCACGTAATCTGGCGCGTGGCACATGAGTAGAACAGGTTCATGCGGCAGGTTGCGGATCGACTCCGGGATGGCGGCGTCAGGCATCGCTGCGCCCTCCAGAGGATCGTCAAGCCCGGCGAGCCAGATGCGAGCGCCCGAGCGCTCGACGGGCACATGCGAGTTGCGGAGCACCCTGATGCCGTGATCGGCGAGTGATTCGGAGACTTTTTGCGGCCCTACCAACATGTCGTGATTACCCAGTACCGCGTAACGCTGGCGGCAGGCGAGTTCGTCGAGAATGCCCGCGCATTGCCATGCGACGCCTACGGCAAACTTTTTCAGCCCGTGCTCGCAGGTAACGAAGTCGCCGGTGATAAGAACCGCATCGGGAGCGAGGCTGTTGACGCGGCGGACCACATCGCGCAGAAAAAATGGCTCCGTAAACTCATCCAGGTGGATGTCAGTGATTTGCGCGATGCGGAAGCCGTCGAAAGCCTCAGGCAAGCCGGCGATTGAAACTTCGTATCGCGTGACTTCAATGTGATGGCGCGCGAACTCGCCCGAGTAAACCACAAGGCTGCCCGCGGCGCCGGCAGCCGCAGCGAGAAAGTGACGCCGCGAGATAAGAGGGTTTACAGGGAAGCGAGGCACAGTCATATTCCATGGTATCGAATTTTGCGCAGCTGGTTTACCGCGAGGATTCACGCGTGCCGGGGCGCTGGTTGCGCGGAGGGTTCCGTCGCCGAAGCCGGACTCGCGGCAAAATACCTGGCCACCTCGCGCCAGTTGTTTACGCGTACAAAGCCGGTGACCATCAGATTGTGCGGAGCGGTGTAGAGCAGGCCCTGCCCCTCGAAACGCATCAGGTTTTTAGGCTGGTCGTCGATGAGAAAATCGGCGCGCAGAATCGATTTGTTGCCGCAGAAGACATAGTGCGTCGGTGGGATAAAGGGGAAATGTCGCTGCAGCCAGCGGTATTTGGGGCCAAGCGAGTTCGGCACGACCATGGCCTGCGTAGCGATGAAGATTTCAAAATGCTGCGAGAGATCCTTGAGCACTGTTTGTGCGTCGGGCATCACGTCGAGAACCTCGAAGAAATCCTCGGCGTCGAGAAATGCGCGGACCTGCGCCAGCCGGTCGCTGGGCGCGAACTCCCACAGTCCTTTGCCGGCCAGGTCTTCAGGCGTCAATTCCTCGTCGAAGGTCTGGTTATAACGGCGGAGATGCTCGGCGAGCGTGTCGGCCATGACCTCGTCCATATCGACACAAATGCGCTGCACAAAAGCTCCTCAGATAGAAAGTTGCAGGTGACCGGTGATTCCGTCCGCACAGGAAAACGGTGGCGGATTCAGCCCCTTAAGAAAAGGGTAGCAGGGTGGGGACGGCTTAAAGGCTGTCCTTCCTTGCGTCATTGAACCCTGCAAGGGTGAGGCAGCCCGGGGTTAGAGCCCAAACGGCCACACCCGCTGCACGGTGCCGCTCAGGATTGCTTCGTGCTCCTCAGGGGCGAGGAAGCTCATGTGGCGGCGGTAGAGTTCGACGATCCGGGCGTAGGGAAGCCACGACAGAGAGACCGGCCAGTTCGTCGCCCACATTAGACGCCTCGCGCCGAAGCGATCGAGCAAGCGTTTCACCCTGTTCTGGGCATCGGGATAGGGATAGGGCTGTTGCGAGATTGTCCACATGTCAGAGATCTTGACGAAGACGTGCGGGTAGCGCGCGAGGTCGAGCAAGTGCTGGAACAAATCGGGGCGGTCGAGCGGGCAGTCGGCCATGTGATCGATGACGACGGTGAGATCGGAGTTGGCCTCGATGAGCGGAATGATGTCCACCAGGCGCGTCGCAGGCACAAGGAGCGTCATCGGAACTTTAAGCTCGTCGCAGCGGCGCCAGAGTGGCGGCATCAGCGGTCCACGAATCCAGTCGCCTGAGGCGTCGGCTGCGGGGCTGAGGCGTACACCACGAAATCCCTCCTCGGTCAGATGAGAGAGATCGTCGGGCGCAGCGGGGTCCAGTGGATTGACACGGCAGACGCCGTGAAAGAGCGTGGGATAGCGGCGGAGAACACTCAGCAGGTAGCGGTTGTCCCACTTGTAGTGAATTACCTGGATGATTACCGTGCGCGAAACGCCGTTGGCGTGCATCAGGGCAATGAGCTTTTCCACCGGCGCGTCTTCTGCCGGCGGGTGCGCGCCAGGCGCAAAGGGAAAGCGTGCATTGTGCTCGAAGACGTGCACGTGCGAATCGATCATCAAATTCGGCGCGCGCTCGGAACCATTGGATGAAAGTGGAGAAAGCGCAAGTGCGCCGATAGCGGATTGGGCGAGAAAGCGGCGGCGAGTGAGCATTGAAGGCGATTGATGACTCGGCAATTACGCGCCGGCCCGGTGGGACTTTCGTGGAGCGCGGCCAGTGCCGGCAGGCAGTTCGGGCTGAGGCGCCTTGGGCGCCGGCGCCATTGCGGGATCGAAGTAGAGCAGGCGGCTGCAACTGTCGCAGGTGAGCAATTCGCCCTCGCGAAGCTGGTTCCAGGTTTGCGGGCGAATGCCCATGCGGCAGCCGGTGCACTGCTGGCTTTCCGCGCGGACGAGGGCGGTGCCGCGGGCGGCGGCGATGCGGTCAAATCGGGCGAGCCAATCGGAATCGACGGCTGCGCGAACGGCTTCACGCGCAGCGTCGAGCGAGGCTATCTCGCCGGAAAGCTCCTGCTGGCGGGTGGCGACTCGGGCGCGAACTCCCTCAAGCTCGGCAGCCTGGAGCTCGACCTGCGCGCGGGCCTCGGCCAGTGCGGCTTCCTGCGCCTCGCTGCGCTCGAGGCTCGTATACTCCTCGTTTTCCAATCGCTCTGCTTCAGCGGTCTCGAACTGAATCTCGTGTTCGACGGCGGCAGCCTGCGCCGGAGTGGTAACAGAGTCAATTTGCGCACGAAATTTGGCTCCCTTCTGGCGGTGCTCACCGATCTCGCGTTCGAGGCGCGCGCGCAGCGTATCTTCGCGGTTGAGCGCGGCCGAAGCGTCTGCGGATTGGCGCTCCACGGCGGCGAGGCGGGCTTCGGATTGGGCGATCTCCGCGGGCAGGCCGCGCAGTTCCTGCTTGAGGCGCGCACGGTCGAGATCGATGGCCTGGAGCTTAGCGAGGTTTTCAATGAGGGATTGCATCGGTGAGAAGAGTCTAGAACACAGGGAACAAGGGAGCAAGTGAGCATCAAGAGGGCAGTACGGCGGCAAGAACTGAACCAATGGCCGGTTGCGTGAGCGCCCGTTGATGTTCCCCTGGCAGGACACGCATCCAACCGAGGAGAGACTGGACTCCCGATCGATAGCAATCCTGCGAAAATAGACAGAAGCGAAGGTGAGCCGTGGCAGAGAGGCAAGCTGGATTCTGGAGCAGGCATCGGGGTCTCCAATGGGCTTTGGGTGCACTGTTGTTTGGACTGTTAGCGCTGGGCGCGGCTATCTCCATCCTGTTGCGCAACGCCGAACCGTTATTGCGCTCCGCGATTGTCGAGGAACTGGAAGAGTACTTTCACGCGCGCGTAGAGATGGATAGCTTTCATCTGTCGCTGGTGAATGGCCTTGGGGCTGAAGGCAAGGGGTTGCGCATCTGGCTGCCAGCGCAGGCGAAAGGCGCGGCAGCTTTGGACGCGATTCCGGCAAGCGAGCCAACGCCCTTGATCCAGCTCAAGGAATTTCGATTCCACGCGCCGCTTCGCCTGAGGCCGGGCGAGCCGATCCGCATCTCCGTGGTGGAACTAAAGGGCCTCACCATTGACGTGCCGCCGAAGGCGCAGTTGATGCAGGTTGCGCGGGAGAAACGCGTCGCAAAGTACAGGAGACCGCTGCTGCATTTTGATGTGGGCAGCATCCTCTGCGACGGGGCGCATCTAACCCTTGAAACCGATAGGCCCGGCAAGTTGCCGTTGGAGTTCGCGATCGCCCGTATCGAGCTGACCGGCGTGGGCGGTGCGATGCGGTTTGATGCGGAGCTGACCAATCCCAAACCGGTGGGCGCAATCTGGACGACCGGAACGATGGGGCCGTGGAGGGTGGACGATCCTGGCCAGACCCCGCTGGCAGGCAGCTACCGCTTCGAGCACGCGGACCTGGGCGTCTTTAAAGGCATCGCTGGCATGTTGAGCTCCACCGGGAGGTACGATGGCGCGCTGCGCGACCTCGTGGTGGATGGCGAGACCGACACACCGGATTTCCGGCTGACGAAGTTTGGCGCGGCGGTTCCGCTGCGCACTGTCTTCCACGCGCATGTGGATGGAACAAACGGCGATACCTGGCTCCAGCCGGTGCATGCAACGCTGGGGCAATCGCACTTCACCGCCGAGGGCAAGGTTGTGCGTGTTCTCCCTGGAGTTGCGCCAAACAGAACCCCGACACCGGGCGGACACGAGATCACGCTCGATGTGACGGTGGACGGCGGACGAATGGAAGACTTTCTGCGCCTGACGAGCAAGAGCGGCCAGCCGCTGCTGACCGGGACACTCCATTTGAAAACGACACTCGAGCTTCCGCCGGGAACCGCGGCCGTCGACGAGCGGCTGAAACTGAAGGGGAGCTTTACGCTTGACGACGCACAGTTCACCAGCGCAAAGATTCAGAGCGTGATGAGCGCTCTGAGCCTCCGCAGCCAGGGCCGGCCGAAGGGAATGGGGCAAGGTGGGGACGCAAACGTGCGTTCGGCGATGCAGAGCGATTTCATTATGGCGAATGCTGTGATTGCAATGCCCGATCTGAAGTACACCGTGCCGGGCACGGAGATCGACCTCAAAGGCACGTATGGCGTGCAGGGAGGTCTGCTGGACTTTGCGGGGACCGCCAAAACCCAGGCCACAGTCTCCCAGATGGTGGGCGGATGGAAGGGCGCGCTATTGAAGCCATTCGACCGGTTCTTCAAGTCGGATGGGGCGGGAACCGCTGTGCCCATCCGAGTGAGAGGCACGCGCGAGCATCCGAATCTCAGCGTCGATCTTAACCGGCTGAAGCACAGATTCCCGGCAGTGCCCACTGAACCGCAATAGGACGATGTGATAGCTTGGCGAAGTTGGAGCTGCAATTCGATACGGGTGGTAAAAAGAGAACATGATCTTGCTGGCAGATGGGGGAATGAGAAAGCTCGGGTGCGCCTTCGTTTGGATGGCGCTTGCCGCGGCAAGCGCCGCAGGAGCGCAATCGCCGCCCGCAAAGGCAAAGGTAGAAGCAAGGAGCGCATCGTCGTCCGCGAGCGAGCTGAACTGGTGGAAGAATGCCGTGATCTATGAGGTCTACCCGCGCAGCTTTCAGGACACGAACGGCGACGGCGTCGGCGACCTGAACGGCATCACCCGGCGGCTGGACTACCTGAAGCAACTTGGCGTCGACGCGATCTGGCTGACGCCGGTCTATCCTTCGCCGCAGGTCGACTTCGGTTATGACATCTCTGACTACCGGAACATCGACCCTCAGTACGGGACTCTCGCCGATTTCGATCGGCTCGTAGCCGAGGCAAACAAGCGCCACATTCGCGTCATCATGGACATGGTGATGAACCACACCTCGGATCAGCATCCGTGGTTTCTGGCCTCACGGTCTTCGCGCGACAATTTTTACCGCGACTGGTACTGCTGGCACGATGGCAAAGGCGAGACGGCCACCAGCAAAGGCGAGCCGCCCAACAACTGGCAATCGCTCTTCGGCCACTCGGCCTGGCAGTGGGATGAGAAGACCCGGCAGTACTACTATCACAAGTTCTACATCCAGCAGCCGGACCTGAACTGGCGCAATCCCGCGGTTCATCAGGCGTTCAAAGACATCCTGGATTTCTGGCTTCAGCGCGGCGTGGGTGGTTTCCGCTTTGACGCGATCACCGCGCTATTTGAAGATCCCAGCCTCGCCGACGAAGGCATCGTGCGCGACAAGAATGGCAAGCCGGTGATCAATGCTTACGGCGATCCCGAGCTTGACGGCTCGAAGACCAACAGTCAGCCCGGCGTGAACGCAGTGGTGGCGGAGATGCGCGCCACGGCCGACAAATTTGCCTCGACTGAATTCCCGGGCACGCGCGTGCTCATCGGCGAAACCTATCTGCCAAACATCGGCGAGCTGAGGAAGATGTATGGCGCGCCTGAGAAGCCCGAATTCGAGCTTCCCATGGACACGCAGGTTGGCTTTATCGACAAGCTCGATGTGGCTGAGTTCCGCGCCCGGCTCGACGACGCAGAAACGCGTCTGGGCGGCAATGTGCCGCTGCTGCTCTTTGACAACCATGACAATCCCCGCGTCGACATGCGCTACGGCGACGGCCTGCACAACACCGATATCGAGCGCGCGCTTGCCGCTGTCCTGCTGGCCAGCCGCGGCGCGGCGCTCGTCTACTACGGCGACGAGATCGGGATGAAAACCACGCCGCCCAAGCGTAAACAGGATGTAAAAGACCCTATCGGTATCACCGGCTGGCCCAAGGAAAAAGGTCGTGACGGCGAGCGTACGCCGATGCAGTGGAACGCGAGCGCCAACGCCGGCTTCACCACCGGCAAGCCCTGGTTGCCGGTGCCGTCCAGTGCGGCCGCGATCAACGTGCAGGCGGAGCGGAACAATCCCGACTCGTTGCTCGCGTGGTACAAGGCGTTGATTCATATCCGGAAAACCGTGCCCGCCTTTGAAAACGGCTCAGACGTCATGCTGGACACGAAAAACACAAAAGTGCTGAGCTGGATGCGGCAGGCCGGCGGAGCGCCGGCAGCGATCGCGAGTGTGAACTTTACCGCCGAACCGCAGACGGTGAATCTGGCCGCAGCGGACGCGGGAGTTGGCCTGAAAAAGCTGAAGACGCTGTTGAAGACTCCCGGCGCAGCGGATCCCACGACTTCGGATCGCATTGTGCTCGGACCCTATGGTGTGTATATCGGCCAGGTGCAATAAGTGTCAGTACCAGCGGGGTGGCGGCCAGGATCTCAGGTGGCCGCGACCGACTCGACCAGCCGGTTCATCTTCTCTTCCTGCTGCTCGATTGATTCCACCAGTTTGAATTGCGTGCGGCTGCGATCGAGGTTGTGTCCTTCGCGATGGATTCTGAAGTAGGTGTCGCCATTCAGGTAATCGGTGAGGAAGCGGATACCGATCTCGAAGGTGATGAGCTTGCCGGAGAAGGCGAGGAACTGCCGTTCCGCCGCGGTCAGGAAAGCGTGCGTTGAGTCGAGATAGCCCCGCGCGAGGGCCTCAAAGAGCGGAAACTGCATTCCAACCTTGCTCAGATCTCGCTCGTCTTCCGCGGCGGGACTGGTAGTGGTGCGCACCATGTCGCCGAAGTCGTAGAGCACCAGCCCCGGCATTACAGTGTCGAGGTCCACCACGCAGACGCCCTCGCCCGTTACATCATCAAGCAACACATTGTTGAATTTGGTGTCATTGTGCGTGATGCGCTCGGGCAGGTTGGCTTCGATCAGAACGCCGGTGATGGATTGGCGCGCCAGGGCGAATGCGATCTCGGGTCGGGCCAGTCTTGCGCGGTTCATGGGATCGGAGGCGATGGCCCTCTCCAGGGCGGCAAAGCGCTTTGGCGTGTGATGAAAGTCGGGAATCGTCTCGTGCAGGCGCGGCGCCGGCAGAGACGAAACCAGATGCTGAAAACGGCCGAAGGCGTGTGCGGCCTGGTATGCCTGTTCTGCCGAGGTAGCCGTTTCGTGCCCGTGGGCGTCTTCCACAAAGGGATAAGCACGCCAAGTTTCTCCTTGCCCATCGACGTGCCAGTTCTTGCCGTCGCGCGCGGGAATCAGCGTAAGCGCACGGCGGGCGCCGTCCGGTGTGCCGGCAAGTTGCCTGGCCAGATGAGCGGTAACCCGCTCGATGTTCTGCATTACGATCGCCGGCGAGGGAAAAACGCTGCGATTGATGTTCTGCAGAATGTAATGTGCGGGCGCTCCCTCCGTCGTGCAAGTCACCAGGAGCGTGTCGTTGATGTGGCCGTTACCGTAAGGCTCCAGAGTGGCGACTTCGCCATGGAACTGAAAGTGGTTGGCCGCAGCCCGAGGATCGCGTGCTTTGTTCACGGCCACAGTTTCTCAGGATAAGCTCCAGCGGCTATCAGCGCGCGAATGCTTTCGACCACCCGCGGGCGGTCTTCGCGATAGGTAACGCCAAACCAGGAGCCTTCCGCGGGCAGAACTTTGACCCGCGCCTTGCCCGCAGAAACCAGGTCGTTCACCGTGGTCGGAATCAGACACTCGCGCTTGAGATCGGAGCCATTCTTTTCGAGAAATGTTTCGAAGCTCTCGCGCAACTGATCGAAGACGCGCGGCGTGAATCCCCAGAAGTTCAGTGAAACCGGCTCATTGCCTGTCAAACGAGTCACATGGCCGGCCGCGTCCACATTTTTAACAGAGTCGCCGTCGCGCTCGATTGCCAGGTACTCGACGATGCTCTTCAGGTAATCGCCGTCGACGAGCTCGCAAACGCCGCGCGCCACCGTGCCAAACTCAGACAGCGTGTTGCGCAGGACAAACCCCACCATGCAGTAATCGGGCGAACCGGAGGTGAGGTGGCCGGCAATCACGCGAAAGCTCTCCGCTCCATAGAAATCGTCGGCATTGATTGCCGCAAACGGCTCGTGGACCACGCCCGCGGCCGCGAGAATAGCCTGCGTCGTGCCCCAGGGTTTGGTGCGTCCTGCGGGAACTGTAAAACGCGGCGGAAGTCGCCGGCCGGCCCGACGGGATCAATTTGTTTCAGGCCGCCATAGCGGCTGCCCATGCCGGCAGCAAGAACGAGAAGGGTCGGCGAAGATGCGGAAGTCATTAGCAAAAGCCTTTGTAGGAATTGGTATGCTGTCCAATCGCATAGTACAACATAGGACCACGCTGGCGCGGTGAATTGCGCCGCGGGCAGGAATCCCAAAAGACAAGTTGCGCGGTCTCAAAGCTGCAAACCGGGATGAAGCGTGGCCCTTGCGTAGACCTCTGCGCGACTTGTCGCTTTCGCGTCTCCCATGATTGACTGGTCTCCGGAAGGAAGGTGCGTATGGCGTACGTATTGGCTCTGGACCAGGGGACGACAAGTTCAAGGGCGATTCTGTTCAACGAAGCCGGCGCGATTGCCGCCGTGGCGCAGAAGGAGTTTCAGCAGTTCTACCCGCAGGCGGGCTGGGTGGAGCACGATCCGGCCGAGATCCTGTCGAGCCAGATGAGTTGCACCGTGGAGGCCTTGGCGAAGGCCGGCGCGCGGCCGGGCGAGGTGGCCGCCATCGGCATCACCAACCAGCGCGAGACGGTGATCGTGTGGGATCGCGCGACGGGCAAGCCGATTCATCCGGCCATTGTGTGGCAGGACCGGCGCACCGCTGCGTTCTGCAAGGAGCTTGAAGCCAGTGGCGCAGGCGAGGTCATCTCGTCGAAGACCGGCCTCGTGATCGATCCCTATTTTTCCGCGACCAAGGTGCGCTGGATTCTGGACCATGTAGATGGCGCGCGGGCGCGGGCCGAGCGCGGCGAGCTGGCCTTCGGCACCGTGGATAGCTGGCTCATCTGGCGCCTGACCGGAGGTCGCAGGCATGTAACCGACGTGACCAACGCATCGCGCACCTTGCTCTATAACATCGTGAAGGGCGAGTGGGACGCGGATCTCCTCAATCTCTTCCAGATTCCCGGGAGCATGTTGCCGGAGGTCGCCTGGTCGAGCGGGCGCGTCGGCGAGGCGACCGTGGAGGGTCTCGGCGGCGTACCCATCGCCGGAATAGCCGGCGACCAGCAGGCCGCGCTCTTCGGCCAGTTGTGCTGGAGCTCGGGCGAGGCCAAGAACACCTACGGCACCGGCTGCTTCCTCCTTCAGAATATCGGCACGCAGTTCATGCGCTCGCGGACACGGCTGATTACGACCGTCGCCGCCAGCGCGCATCAACGACTGGAGTACGCCCTCGAAGGCAGCATCTTCATCGGCGGCGCCGTGGTGCAGTGGCTGCGCGACAACCTGAAGTTGATCGACGCGTCTTCCGATGTCGAAGCGCTCGCCGCCAGCGTCCCCGACACCAACGGCGTGGTCTTTGTGCCCGCATTTGTCGGTCTCGGCGCGCCGCACTGGGACGCCCACGCCGCCGGCATGCTCATTGGCCTGCGCCGCGACACAGGCCACGGCCACATCGCCCGCGCGGCCCTCGAGGCCATCGCCTATCAGGTGGCCGATGTCCTCGACGCCGTTGGCAGCGACACCGGATCGCCGCTGCGCGAGCTGCGCGTCGACGGCGGCGCCGCGGTCAACAATCTTCTCATGCAGTTCCAGGCTGACGTGCTCGGTGTTCCCGTCGTCCGCCCGCGCGTCACGGAGACAACTGCCTTGGGCGCGGCGTATCTTGCCGGCCTTGCCACAGGCTTTTGGGAGAGTCCGGAAGTACTGCGCGCCGAACGCAAGGGCGATGTGCGCTTCGAGCCAAAGATGAGCGCAACCGAACGCGCCGAACGCCGCGCCCGCTGGAAAAAGGCCGTCGAGCGCGCAAAGGAGTGGGCGTAAAGGCAGGGAAAGACTCAGCGTCCACGCATATCCGAGCATCCGGGCGAGGTTCGCTGATCGCCGATGGAAACCAACAGGCCCTGCTGCCGCGGAGTCTTGCGCCATGGCAGGGCCTGAGTTTCGATCGCCCGCTCCGGCGAGAAACCCGCCTCACGACGGACCGTCCTCTTCCGAGTGAGCATGCAATACGCCAGACCGCAGCTCGCGGGGATCATGCATTTCCTGGATCGCGCTGGGACGCGAGCTTTACAGAATTCCCTGGTCCCAGCCTTCCAATACCTTCTTGAACTCGCTCATGAACTTGCCGGCGTCGGCGCCATCGATCAGGCGGTGGTCGAAGCCCAGGCAGAAATACTGCATGGATCGAATCGCAATCGAATCGTTGCCTTCGGCGTCGGTGACGACCGCCGGCTCCTTGCGCAGGCCGCCGATGGCGAGGATCGCCGACTCGGGCTGGTTGATGATCGGCATGCCGAACTCACCGCCAAAGGCGCCGGCGTTGGTAAGCGTGAAAGTGGATCCGCCGACCTCGTCGGGAGAGAGCTTTTTCGCCCGCGCACGCTGCGCAAGATCGGCGATGGCGTGCGCGAGCGCGGCAAAGCTCTGCTGCTCGGCCTGGCGCACGACAGGAACGATCAGGCCCCATTCGAGCGCCACGGCGATGCCGAGATGAATGTTGCGATGGTAGCGGATGGCGAGCGAGTCCTGCGCGCCTTCGAGCGAAGCGTTGACGATCGGGAAGCGACGCAGCGCGGCCACGGCTGCGGCGGCGATGAACGGCATGTACGTGAGCTTGACACCGTGCCGTTCTTCGAAGATGGCCCGTTGCCGCTCGCGCAGACGCGCTGTGCGCGTCATGTCGACCTTGTAAACCGAATAAACATGAGGACTCGTGCGCACGCTCTCCACCATGCGTTCGGCGATGATCGCCCTCATGCGCGTCAGCGGAGTCGGTTCGGCGGGCAGCCCTGCCAGGTCGGCCGACGGCGCCTGCGTCACCTGCGGCGGGGCTGCCTTTGGGACGGGCGCCTGTGCGATCGCCCGCAGCACATCCTCCTTGCCGATGCGCCCGCCGGCTCCCGTGCCGACAACACGGCTCAGGTCAATGCCGTGTTCCTTGGCGATGCGCCGGGCGAGCGGCGAGGAGCGGATGCGTCCCTGCGCTTGCGCTGCCTGGGGCGCCGCAGACTCCCGTACGAATTCTTGCTGGGGGATGGTCTTTGGGGCCTGACTCTGCGGCAAAGACGCTGCAAGCGGCGCCGCAACCGCCGACCCGGCTTCGCCGATCATCGCGACCACGGTATTCACCTCGACGGTGGCGCCTTCGCCGATGCGAATCTCAGTCAGCACTCCGGCCTCGGGCGAGGGAATCTCCGCGTCGACCTTGTCGGTCGAAATCTCGAAGAGCGGTTCGTCCTTCTCAACCGCGTCACCAACCTTTTTGAGCCATTTGGTGATCGTGCCTTCTACGATCGATTCGCCCATCTGGGGCATGATGACTTGGGTTGGCATTCATCCCTCTTTCGGCGGTTTAGGTGCGCGGGAGCACTGGTTCCTGCCGGATTATAAATCGCGGGCGCGGCTGCCCGTCAGACCGGAATGGGACGGCTTTTGTTCCCACGCAGCCGCTCAATGGCGGGCGGGAGCTGAAGCGGCGTGTCCTCAGCCGGGAACGCCCGGGCCGGCGGATCGGCGGCAGGTTGCGCGCTCGCGCCGCCGGGAGCGGCTTGCGCCTTGGTCCGCAGCGCTGCGAGGCTTTCCACGATCTCGACCGGTTCCCCGAAGACTGCGCCGAACTCGTGCGCCGCGCGGTGCGCGAGAGCTTCGAGGCTGGGCAAGGCTGCCGGGGCAGGAACCTCGCGAACAAGGCTTGTCACCGGCCGGTCGGTGATGCCGCAGGGGTTGATGAGGCGGAAATCGTCAAGATCGGTGGTGACATTGAAGGCGAATCCATGCGAGGTGACGCCGCGCGCGACGTGAATACCGATGGCGGCGATCTTGCGCTCGCGCTCCGCGGGCGGCGACCCTGCGGACAAGAGCTGCGACAGGGCGGAGTTTGATTCGCCGTGCGCGGATCCCTCAGCCAGTCCGACCCAGACTCCCGTCAAGCCGCTGATGCGCCCGGCCGCCACGCCAAATGTGCCGCAGAGCCGGATCAGCGCCTCTTCCATCATGCGGACAAATTCGACCGGGCCGAGGCGCGCGCCTTTGGCGTTGCGCAGACTGCGCAGGTCGAAGATCGGGTAGCCGATCAGTTGTCCCGGTCCGTGATAGGTCACATCGCCGCCGCGGTTGATCTCATGGACCGTGACACCGCGCGCGGCAAGCACCTCATCGGATGCAAGAATGTTCACGCGCCGGGCGTTGCGGCCCAGCGTAAGCACGGGAGGGTGCTCCAGCAGCAGCAGCAGATTGCCGATGCGGTCCGCAGCGCGCAGCGCAACCATCTCCTCTTGCAGGCGCAGTGCATCGCCGTAATCCATGCGACCAAGATAAAGATACTGAATCATCTGCTCACTCGATTGTAGCGGGCGACGTGGAGCCGCTGAGCTCACACGGTTCTTCCTGACGCGTCCACACGAGGTAATAGACCGTCTTCAGGGTCTCAAGCGCGTTCTGATAAGCCGCCCTCCAGGAACTCGTCGGACCCTGCGCCGGGGCCGCATGTACCCGCCACTTCATGGGCAGGCGGCTCAGAATGAGGCCCGCGCGCGGCAGATGATAGGCGCTCGAAATCACCTCGGCCGACTCCCATCCGTGGCTGCGCATGATTCGCAACGCGTTGCAGGTGTTCTCGACGGTGCTCCGGGCCTTGATGTCCTCGAAGACCGCCGATGCCGGAATCCCTTGCGCCTCGGCGATACGCCCCATTACCTTTGCTTCCACGAAGCGATTCCTCACGGCGCCGCCGGTCACAATCATGTGCGAGGCGACGCCCTGCTCGTACTCGTGCACAGCTTCTGTGACGCGCGCCAGCTCGCGCGGGCTTGGATTTCCGTCGCTGTCCACCGGGGCGCCGAGCACGATGAGCGCATCGAAGCTCGTCTGCGCGGTGTTTTCCGTCGGCGCCAGCGCTCTCTCAACCGCGCCCCAGGCAATGAGCCCCAAAACGACGGCCGCGCTCGCAAGCACGCTGCGTCCCATCCATCCCAATCGCCTGCGCTTCTTCGGCGCAGCGCTGCTGCCGTGGCGGCGGCCTGCCGTCCGCGCGCTTCTCTTCCTCTGCGATTTTGTGAAGCTCAAGGAACCTCCAGACTCCACTCTAACGCTGAGGAAAAGACTGCGGGCTTGCAAGCCAGCCCGCGAATCGCGTCCAGCGGCGGTTTCCTCTTCGATCCGATCTGTACTGACCTGAATCCCCGCGCTGTACAAACCAGAGCCTGCTGAGCCGCTTGCAAAATTCAAAAAATCCGAATCCGACCTTCCCTCAGGGGCTAAAGCCCCACTGATTTCGCTCGCCTTACGGCACGGCTAAAGCCGTGCCCCTTCAAGACCGCGAGCGGCAGCATGAATTTTGCAAGTAGCTCTGCTGATGTGCTGTTTTAGATCTCCGCGGCTTTGCCCCATTCGGAATACACAAGCTCGTCGAGGGACTTGCGGGTTCGCGCCTCGGTCTCTCGTTCGATCAGCCCGGCATCGTCCAGCGCGGCCGGGTCGCCCTGGTAACCCAGCGCAATCACGGTACCGATCGCGTACTCAACGGGAATCGCAAACGCCTTACGCGCCATCTCCGGGTCGAATCCTGCCATCTGGTGCGTTGCCAAGCCCAGAGCCGCGGCCTCCAGCGTCAGATAGGAACTCGCCGCGCCCAGATCGTACAGCGCGTGACGATTTTCCGCGCCGTTGTGGCTGAAGCGCGTGCGGGCAACAGTCAGAATCAGCACCGGCGCCGTCTTCGCCCAGCTCTTGTTGAATTCCCCGAGAGCGGCGAAGATCTTTTCCCACGCGCCGTCGCCACGCCGCCCCACGATGAACCGCCACGGCTGCTCGTTATAGGACGAAGCCGCCCAGCGCGCCGCTTCAAACAACTTCTTCAGCGCATCCGCACTCACCTCGCGCGTGGAAAATGAACGCGGACTCCATCGCTCGTGAAACGCCGGCAACACGCCTGCCATCGAAGGCGCTTTTTTCAACGCATGAACCTCATGGGCTGTCAAACTCATCGGAAATTTGCTCCTCGGAGATCGAATCTCTTTGCCCTTTTCGATTCACCGATGCGCCCTGAAGATTCGTCTTCGCGCAAAATATTTGTTGCAACGAGCAAATGACGGGCGGCGGGTATCCTTGGGCTGCTCGCCGCCGGTCGTCTGCCTGTTCTCCGCTCTACGGATACATCCGGTACAGCATGCGCGGAAAGGGAATCGTCTCGCGCACGTGGTCGAGGGAACAGATCCACGACACCATGCGCTCAATGCCCATGCCGAAGCCGGCGTGCGGCACCGAACCGTACCGGCGCAGATCGAGATACCACTCAAACGCCTCGCGGGACAGCTTGTGCTGGTCAATGCGCGCGCTCAGCAGTTCGTAGCTCGAAACGCGCTGCGAGCCGCCGATGACCTCGCCGTAACCCTCCGGCGCCAGCACGTCGACGCACAGCGCATAGCGCGGATCCTTCGGGTCCGGCTCCATGTAGAACGCCTTCACGTCCGCCGGGTAGCGGTGCACCATCACCGGCCGGTCGTACTGTGAGCTGAGCCAGGTCTCGTCGGGAGAGCCGAAGTCATTGCCGTACTCAAACGCCTGCTCCAGTTGACCGTTCCTGTGCGCCTGGTTGAGCATCTCCGCGGCCTCGTCGTAGCGCAGGCGCGGGAACGGGGGCTTCACGGCTTGAAGCTTCGCCACGTCGCGGCCGATTGTTTGTAGTTCGGCGGCGCGGTTCTTCACGACGCTCTGCACAATGTGCGAGATGTAGCTTTCGGCCAGATCCATCAGCCCGTCGAGGTCCATGAAGGCCACCTCCGGCTCGACCATCCAGAACTCCGTCAGGTGTCTCCGCGTCTTCGACTTTTCCGCGCGGAAGGTCGGTCCGAAGCTATAGACCTTGCCCAGCGCAAGCACCGTCGCCTCCACGTAGAGCTGGCCGCTCTGCGTCAGGTAGGCCGGATCGCCAAAGTAGTCCACCGGGAATAACGTCGAGGTGCCTTCGCAGGCCGCCGGCGTCAGAATCGGCGGATCGGTGCGGATAAAGCCGTTCATGTCAAAGTATTCGGCTGCCGCGCGCATGATCTCGGCGCGAATGCGCAAGATGGCTGACTGGCGCGGCGTGCGCACCCACAGGTGCCGCCGCTCCTGCAAAAAGTCCACGCCGTGTTCCTTGAGCGTGATCGGGTACGGGTCCGACTCCGGCACGCGCTGCACCACCTCGATGTTCTCTACGTCCAGCTCATAGCCGCCCGGCGCGCGCTTGTCGGCGCGTACTTTGCCGGTGACAAGCACGCTCGACTCCTGCGTGAGGTGCTTGATCGTCTCAAACACTTCGGGCGAAACGCTCTTTACATGCGCCACGCCCTGGATGAGTCCCGTTCCGTCGCGGAAGATCGGAAAGAGCAGCTTTCCGCTCTCACGCAGGTTATAAAGCCACCCCTGCAGAGTGACGGATTGCCCCTCGTGCTTGCCAATCGCGGCAATGGTGGCGACGGGCGCAGCAGGCTTGGCAGCTTCGGCTGGTACTGGTGCGGATTCTTCAGGCATCGTTCATCCTCGATTCGAGAAAACCTGCCGGGAGCGCCAGCGCGCAAAAGGCACGGCCTCAGTCGTGCCACAGAGAGCGATGAGGCCACGGAGCATCAGCCCCGGAAAGAGATTCCTTGCGTTCCCGGACGTTCCAGAATACCGCGCGACCCCGCGTCGCGCGATGTGTCCGCCGGCTCACCCGACAATTTCGCGTTGCGGAAATGTATTTCGATCTGGACGACAAACGCCCTCAAAGAGCATCCTAATGAACAAAGGGAGCGGCCATGAGCGACGAGCTCGAAGCGGGCGAGGGGATGCATAAAACCCAGGCGGACCCCGATGCCGCGGAGCGGTTTATCGCGGAGAAGCGTCTGGGAGAGCGCATCCGCCGGTTGCGCCTCAAAAAGTCCATGGGACTGGTCGAAATGGGCAGGCACACCGGCCTCTCGGCCAGCTTTCTTTCGCAACTTGAGACCGGGCGCGTGGTTCCCACGCTGCGCAATCTGGCGCGCATTGCCATGGTCTTCTCGAAAGACCTCTCGTACTTCTTCGAGTCTGAGCCTGCGCCCATCTTTCGCCTGCACCGCAAGCGGGATCGCGTGCGCATGCCGCAGACGGGCGTGGAGCCGCCCGGGTACACGTTTGAGAGCCTGGGCTACATGGTTCCCGACCGGCTCATGGACCCGTATTTTGCGGAGTTCGTGCCGCTGCCTGCGCAAGTCGAACCCAAATCGCACATGCACGCCGGATTCGAGTTTCTCTACGTGCTGAGCGGCGAGCTCGCCGTGCGTCATGGCGAGCATGAGACCACACTCGGCCCCGGCGATGCCGTCTACTTCGACGCCGGCACGCCCCACTCCTACCGTTGCGCGGGCGCTAAACCGGCGGAGGCTATCATTGTCACTATGCATCAACCGCCTGCGAGTCATCCGCAAGCAGCGCGCTCCCCTTTCAGCGCAGCAACCCGTCCCTCGCAGGCAAACCCGGCCCCGCGGCCCAACCCTGCTTCCGGACGGCCTGGCGGTACGGCGTAGACGATCCGAGAACGGTCGCGTGGCAAGGCTGCATCCCCCCGGCAGGCCTGAGTGAACCGAAGCCTAACCGGGATATGCGCCGGTGATATAGCCCTCGAGCTCCTGAATCTGTCGCTCCTGCCCGGTAATGACCCACTTCACCATGTCGCCGATGGAGACGATGCCTACAACACGATCGCCTTCGAGTACGGGCAGGTGGCGGAAGTGGCCCTGCGTCATGATGTTCATGCACTCGTCCACTGTGTGCTGCGGCGTCACCGAGATGACCGGACTGGTCATGATCTCGCGCACCTTGGTCTCCTTCGAATAGTGATCCTGGAGAATCCCTCTCCGCGCGTAATCGCGCTCAGAAAAAATGCCCACCAGCTTCTCGTCCGACATGACGATCAGGGCGCCGACATCGTGCCTGGCCATCAGCGACAAAGCATCGTATACAGTCTGATCCGGTGAAATGGGAAGAATCCTGTTGAAAGCCTTGTTCTTGAGAACATGATCGACAGTGTCGGAAATCTTCATTGCGTCCTCCGTAAATTTTTGCCGAAGATGTACGGGGGCTCCCGCTGCGGTCAGGGGCTTTACCTCCGTGGAAGAGAAGTATACGCTGGAGCGCATATCTCTGTCGTACATCATCGGTGCGCAGCGGCGCCAAATCGCAATTTTCACCCGGGGTTGGGAGCCGGGGACGATACAGCCGAAAAACGTCCTCAGGACTGGCGCGTGCGGACGAGCCTGCGCGCGCCAAGGGCGCCGCCGGCCATGGAGAAGATCACCAGCAGAAACGAGCCGAACGCAAAATCGGCGATCACGATGCCTGCGTGCCCTTCGGGTGAAAGCATCCACTTTTGCTCCTGCGCCTCCTGCGCCTGAATCTGGCTGGACTCGGGCGTTCCGATCCAGCCGCTGAACTGGCGCGAAAACTGCATGTCGAGATCGACAAAGTTCTTCCAGTCCGCATTGATCCGGCTGCCCTGATGGAGAATGTAGCGCTGGGTGTAGAGTTCGCAGCCGCTCGCGGCAAACGCCAAAGCGCCCGCGAGCAGGCCGCAAACCAGCCCGATGCGCGCGCCGGCTCCCACCGTAATCCATGCCGGCCGCTGCCTGCGCATGTAAAACGTCACCGCCCAGGCCGCCGCGCCGCCGCTCAGGAGCAGGCCGAAGATTCCCACCGGCGAAAGTGTCGAACAGAGGATTCCGGCAGGAATCGCCAAAGGAAGGATTGACCGCAGAGCGGACCTCCAATCGACCGCGCCCGCATCGCGCGCGGCCTGATCCCAACGGACGCTTTCTCCCTCGTCACCCGCGTTCCCTGCCGAATAGACAAGCTGCGGCAGTCCGCACGTCGGGCAGTAGCAGTATCCATCCTGCACCGGCTGATGACAACGGCTGCAGTTCAAGTCCATATTGACAGCCTATCCCATGACGCCGGGGCGCGGAAATCCGCAGGGAAAATGAGGGGATCGCTCACTGGCTCCGGCTTCGTCAACGGCGCCAGGCCCGGCCAAGGTTGAACGGCGCGCCTGCGAAAATTCAGGAGGCAAGGCCAGCCGTGCGCAGCTTGTCGGAGACAATCCTGATAGCTTCGGTGACGACCTGATCAAGCGTGAGTTTTGTCGAATCCAGAAGCACGGCGTCGGCGGCCGGCTTCAACGGCGAATCGGCGCGGTTGCGGTCGCGCTCGTCGCGCGCGCGCAGATCGCGGATAATCTCATCCCGCGCAGGAACTGCTGCGGCACTCTGTCCACCCAACTGATCGTAGCGGCGCTGGCCGCGCACCTCCGGCGCTGCATCGAGGAAGATCTTGACCTCGGCTTGCGGAAAAACAACTGTCCCGATGTCGCGGCCTTCCATCACGACGCCGCCCTGCGCGCCGAGTTGCTGCTGCAGGCCGACCATCCAGGCGCGAATCTTCGGAAACACGCTTACGCGCGACGCCGCCTCCGTCACGGTGGGATTGCGAATCAAGCCGGTGACTTCTTCGCCATCGAGCAGAACTCGGTTTTCGTCCTCGCCGGGTTCAAGACGGATCGAGGTTTCGAGCGCAAGTCTCTCCAGATCGCCGCTCCTGTCCAGCGACAGCCCGGCACGGAGGGCCTTCAGCGCGAAGGCGCGATACATGGCGCCGGTTTCAAGATTGAGCAGGCCGAAATGCCGGGCCAGATGACGGGCAACAGTGCTCTTTCCCGCACCCGCGGGCCCGTCGATGGCGACAATAATCGTCGGTATTGACGCGGCGGGCTGAATGCGATTTTCTTCTGCGCTCATCCGCGTTTTTTCGCTCGCTGGCCGGAGGAAGCGGAGAATCCGTAGCGCGCTCGATTGCCTGTTTTTGCGGAGGCGCTCAAAGCCGGCTTGCGCCGCGAGCCGGGCCGTGTTGACGACTTGGCCGCCGGCTTGCCTGCGCCCACATGGCCATTGCGCAAACTCCGCGCCGCCGACGGTTTCGACTTGTGCGCGCCGTTCCCGCCGTTCGCGTGAGATCCGCTCTGTTTGGTGTGGCCGTTCTTGTGACCATTGCTGCTATGGCCGTTGCTCGAAGCGCCATGCGACCAGTGCGCGGACGAGCCGTGACGCGCTCCCTCGCCGGTCCGCGTGGATCCGCGATTGACGCGATTTTGGGAGCTTGCTGAAGGCTTGCGATCCCGTGAGTGGACCGGCTTGCGGCTGAGGCGCGGCCGTGCAGCCTGTGGTTTATCTTCAGCCTGGGCAGCAATACGGGGAGCAGTCTCCTCCGCCTGGTGCGGGGCGGAAGACTCCGCGGCCGGTGCGGCTTGCGCAGCCTGCGCCTGGGACTCGTGCGCATCGTAGTCGCGATCCCAGGAGCGCAGAAATTGCATCGAAGCCGGCACTGCCGAGCTCGAATAGGAGTCGGAAAGGATCGATGAGGGAGTCGAAAACTCCGGCAGGGTTCCGGCCACGTAATAATGCGGCGCATGACCCATGGAAATGGTGTGCACCTGCCGTGTGGCGACCAGTCCGCGCAATACCTCGCGCACCTTGCTGCGCGCTGTGAGTGACGCCAGGAACATCTCCACTTCTTCCATGGTGGCGGCAATGACAGCTTGCAGGTAAATCGAGGCGAGGACCGAAATTGCCGTGACCTGTGAGGTCGAAGCGCCTTCGGCAATGGCCTTCTGGTAACGCACGCGCAGCAGTTGCCATTGCGGGGTGCGCCCGGGGGCGGAGATCACCGGAATGATGCGCAGTTGCTGCCAGAGTTCCGCGATGGCGCGCAGGACCGCTCCTTCCGTCACCTCCCGCCCCAGTGTATGTTTCAACTGCGGAATGGTGGCTTCGCCGGCCTCAAGCAGCTTGTAGGCCTGGATGGCCAGCGGCGAAACGGCGCGCGAGCCGGTCAGTTGCGGGCTGCGCCGCCAGTCGCGGTCGCCGCGCAGGGCATAGACATAGGGCAGAACCCAGGCGGCCACGATAAAATCAGGCTGCTCGTCGGGCTGACCAAGCAAATTCAGCCGCACGGCCACGCCGTCCGCCTCCAGGCGGACCAGCAACTCTTCAGCCAGGGCCACGATCTTGGTGGAGGGAGCCTGGTTTCGTTCGCCGGCTACCGCTTCCACAAAAGAAGGAGCGACGAAAGTGGAAAACTGCTTCCGCGGGAGGAAGAGACACAGTCCAGTCTCCTCGATCCACGTCCGGGCGTCCTCCAGCGTGATCGTCCCAACGCCATTCTGACGCATCCTTTCGGCGCGCGATGCTTCCAGTTGTTCTGCTGTCAAAGAAAAACCTCACTTCCAGGCTGGCGAAAATCACCTGCCGGCGCTGCTCCTGAGAGCGCGCCGACCGCCTTCTAAAAATCCTAAAAAAAGTCCTAAAGACGATGAAAGGCCCGCTGAATCTCCTTCCACGAATACAGCAATGCTATTGGACGTCCATGCGGGCAACTGGTTGGGTGATCGGTCTTCGCAAGCTCCAACAATAACCATTCTATACGTTTTGTATCGAGACGTGTATTCACTTTAATGGCCGAGTGGCAGGCAATGGAGGCGGCAATGCGCGTCCGGAGCCTGCCAAGTGACTCATTTGGGAAGGATTCCTCAGAATCGGCTGCGGATTGCTCGATCACCTCGCTCAGGGCGCTTTCGAGATCCTTGCCCTCCAGCCCCACCGGCGCGGATTTGACGGCCAAGGTGCGGGGTCCGAAGGGTTCCACCTCAAACCCATTGTTTTCAAGCTCTTCGGCGATGCAGGCGAAGACAACCATCTGCTCCGGCTTGAGCTCAACCAACAGCGGCATGAGCAACCGCTGGCGCTCAACCTGCTCCACTTGACGTGAGCGCAGAATCTTCTCAAAAAGCACACGTTCGTGTGCAACATGCTGGTCGATGATCCATAGGCCATCATCGTCAACGGCCAAAATGAACGACTCCCGCAACTGCCCGAGCGGCTTCAGCGAGGCTAGCCGGTTGAGGTTTCCGGCTGCCTGTTCAGCCTCGACAGCAGCCGCTGCAGCGACTGAACTCTGAGTGTAATCTATTGTTCCATCGGAAGTTAGCACGCCTCTCTCGGCGTCGTTGTCCGCCGGTGTGAAGAGCGCCTTGGCAGCTTCGCCCCAAGCCGCGTGATCGAAGCCTCCGGCCGGAAGTTGCTCTCTGCCAGCCAAGCCCTGACCGGTGAAAGGCAGCCGGCCGGGAGCCGGCAGCGGAACTGCCGGGCTCAGCCGAAACGGCTCCGCCACGGCGACGCCGCCGGCAAATGCCTCCGGATCGGAGTCGGGCGGCGGCATTGGCGCTGAGTCGCCGGGAGGACCAGGGACAGGCGACACCGCTGAAGGCATCAGCGAAGGGCTCGCCGAAGGTTGAGAGTCGAGCGCGGCCAGGAATCCGGCTGCCGGCCGCGCCTTGATGAGCGCCGTGCGCAAACTGTCGCGGACAAAGTCGTGGATCAGGCTCTGCTGCCGGAAGCGGACCTCGGTTTTGGCTGGATGCACATTCACGTCCACCTCTTCGGGTGGCATCTCCAAAAACAGCAGCACCACCGGAAAGCTGGTCGGCGGAATCACGTTGCGGTAAGCCTCTGTGATGGCGTGCATCAGCAGCCGGTCGCGAATCAGCCGCTTGTTCACAAAGATGTAGATCGAGTTGCGGTTCAGCTTCTGCAGCTCGGGCTTGGAATAGAATCCGCTCAGACGCAGCGTGCCGGGCTGGCGCGCTGTCTCGTTGGGATCCTTTTTCCAGGGCGGCGGCTCGGGCAGCCCAACCCGCGGAAACGGCGCTTCGGCGGCCAGCGGCAGCAGATGGCCCAGCGTCTCCTTGCCGAAGATCTGATAGATTCGTTCCGCGGTGCGCGCCACGGGCGGCGCGGAGACGATGGTGTGGCTTGCCGAGACCAGCTCGAAGTGTTTCTCCGGGTGCACGAGCGCGTAATGCGTCACCAGCGCCGTTACATGCGCCAGCTCGGTCGATTCGGCGCGCAGAAACTTGCGCCGCGCCGGCGTATTGAAGAAAAGATCGGAGACGGCGATGGTGGTTCCGCGCGGCAGGGCCGCGTCTTCCACGCGCAGAATCTTGCCGCCGGCGATCTCAACCCGAGTCCCAGCTGTAGATTCTCCGTCTGTTGTGGAACCAGTTGCGGTTTCGAGCGTCACGCGCGACACCGATGCGATCGACGGCAGCGCCTCGCCGCGGAAGCCCAGCGTCGCAATCGAAAGCAGGTCGTCAGCCGTGCGGAGCTTCGATGTGGCGTGCCGCTCGAAGGCCAGCAGCGCATCGTCGCGGTTCATTCCGTGTCCGTCATCGCAGACGCGGATCATCTTGCGCCCGCCGCCTTCCACCTCGACGCGAATGCGCATCGCCCCCGCATCGAGCGCATTCTCCAGCAGCTCCTTGACCACCGACGCAGGACGGTCCACCACCTCGCCCGCGGCGATCTGGTTGGCAACCTGGTCGGGGAGAACGCGAATGCGGCCCATCAGGATCAGAGTAACGCGGGAAGGCGTGGCGCCACCAGGCAGCCAGTGCGCAGGGTTCTGTCCACAGGATGCGTTGCGGAGATCAGACAGAACCTGCCGCCGGTACGGCGCCCGGGCGCGAGCAGCGCAAACAGACAACAAGGCGATCATTGTCCCGCATTAAAAGATTGATGCCCGCACTGTGATCCAAGGCACACGCGCATAGCCATCCGCACGAGAAAATAGTCCTGTGAACCCCGGCGTTCCTCCGCTCCGCCGGGCCAGGAGGGATAAATCGTGGATGATCTTGCCCCGCTCGCTGAAAGCGTTGCCGTTGACCCGCTAGTGGAACACCCTGCCGACTATCATGTCTTTCATCAATTCATCGAGCGGTGCAAGACCCTGAGCGCCATCACAACGGCGGTCGTGTGGCCTTTGAGCGATGTGGCGATGAAGGGAGCGGTCGAGGCCGCCGCAGCCGGCCTGATCGAGCCGACGCTTATCGGTCCCGGCGCCGCGATGAAGGCGCTGGCGGAAAAGCTCGGCGTCGACATCGACAAGTTCCCCATCGTCGAGGCGGAGACCGAGTCGCAGGCGGCTGCCGCGGCTGTGGCCATCTGCCGCAGCGGCAACGCGCAGGCGCTCATGAAAGGCAGCCTCCACACCGACGAGCTGCTCAAGCCCGCCATGCAGCGTGACACAGGTCTGCGCACGGAGCGCAGCATCTCCCATGTTTTCATCATGGATACGCCGGCCTATGCGCGTACTCTGCTCATTACCGATGCAGCCATCAATATCACCCCCAATCTCGAAGCCAAGGTCGACATCGTACAAAATGCCATCGATCTGGCGCGCGCCTTGGGAATTCCCGAGCCCAAGGTGGCGCTGCTCTCGGCCATTGAAACGGTGAACCCGAAGATTACGTCGACGCTCGACGCCGCCGCGCTCTGCAAGATGGCAGACCGCGGCCAGATCACGGGCGGCATTCTCGACGGGCCGCTGGCCTTCGACACCGCCGTGAGCCAGAAGGCGGCTTCCATCAAAAAGCTGGTCTCGCCGGTCTGCGGCCAGGCCGACATTCTGGTGGTTCCCGATCTCGAAAGCGGCAACATGCTGGCCAAGCAGCTTGAATACCTGGGCGGCGCGCAACTGGCCGGCATCGTGCTCGGCGCACGTGTGCCGACCATCCTCACCAGCCGCGCCGACTCGGCTGAGACCCGCCTCACCAGCTGCGCCGTTGCTCTGCTGCTGCACCATGCGGAGCACCCGGCGGTGAAGGTGTAGGGGGGGCGAGGATCCGACCATCGAAGGTCAGCTCCGAAAGCAGGCGCAACAAGGCGGTCGTGGATTCGCATCGTTTTCATGCAAGTCTTTGGGGGTTCTGCGCGATTCTCTGCGAGACTGGAGACATGCTTCCATTGCCATCGGCGCTGATCTTCGACCTGGATGGAACGCTGACCGACTCAAAGCCGGGCATTCTTGGTTGTTTGCGGAAGATGCTGGCTCTGCACAACCTGCCTGAGCCTGCGTATCCCGAGGTGGTCCTTGGGCCTCAGGTGGAAGAGTGGGTCAAGTGGATGCATCCGGAGGGTGGCGCGGTGAAACACGCAGAGATGGCGCGTGACTATCGCGCCTGCTACGATCGCGAGGGCTGGAAGAAGAACTCAGTCTTTCAGGGAATCAGGGAAACCCTGACCGATCTTAACGGTCGCGGATTCATGCTTTACGTATGTACCTCGAAGAGGCAACACTTCGCTGAGCGAATCCTGAACGCTTTCGGTCTCTCTGGCTATTTTGTGGCGATCTATGGCGACAAAGAGGAGTTGGCGAGCCACCACAAAGCCGACCGGCTGGCCGATCTGCTCAGGGAGCACGGACTCGACCGTAATGCGGTGTGGATGGTTGGCGACCGCACCCACGACATCGAGGCCGCTCACGCCAACGGAGTCCGCTGTCTGGCGGCCGCCTGGGGTTACGGGACCAAAGAGGAGTGGGAGCAAGCCGATGCGATTGCGGCCACGCCCGCCGACGTTCTGGAGGCTGCGAGCGTGCGCGCGCATTGCACAGGCGCGTAACAATGCCCTGCGTCCTGGAGCTTCATCGAAGGGAAACACTGTTCCGTTTGGAAATTCGTGCTGGAAGTATGACCTCCAAGCCACATGATCGCCCCACATTGCGACTCGCGCTCGACGCGGCGGCAAAGGTTTTGGCCACTGGCCCGCATCCTGGCCGCGCCCGGCGCGACAGCGAGACGCTGCTCCTGCACGCGCTGAGAAGAGATGCGCCGGAGATCAATCTGGCCTGGCTGATCGCGCATGAGGGCGACAAGCTCGCGCCCGATGCCGCCGCTGCATTGCACGGCCTGATCGAGCGCCGTCTCGCCGGCGAGCCCATCCAGTACATCGTCGGCGAAGCCTGGTTTTATGGCTTGCCCTTCCACGTGAACCGCGACGTGCTGATTCCGCGTCCGGAGACGGAGCTGCTGGTGGAGAAGGCGATTGAATGGGCGCGGGAGCAGAGACGAACCGGCGCACTTGCCGAGCCGCGGATGGTCGATGTGGGCACAGGCTCGGGCGCGATTGCCGTGGCCCTGGCGCACGCGCTTCCATTCATAGGGATGACGGCCACCGACATCTCCCCGGCGGCGCTGGCTGTGGCCCGCGCCAACGCCGAGCGAAATGGTGTGGCCGGACGCATCCGTTTCCTCGAAACCGATCTGCTCGACTCCGCCGGCGATGGATCCTTTCACCTCGTTCTCAGCAATCCGCCCTACGTACCTGAGAGCGACCGCGCAACCCTCGACGTGGAAGTGCGCGACTACGAACCGGCGCGGGCGCTCTTCGCCGGCCAGGACGGTATGGCGGTCTACCGCCGCCTGCTTCCCGCGGCGCGCATGGCGCTGGCTGCCGGTGGAACTCTACTGCTCGAGATCGGCCACGGCCGGCAAGCGGAGATGCAAACACTGCTGGAGCAGGAAGGATTCGCCGCAATCGAGTTCTTCCGTGATCTGCAGGGCATCCCCCGCGTGGCAATGGCGCAGCGACCGTAGGCCGCAAATTGCCTCGTCTGCGCTGAACTCCCTCGCACGATCCATGGCGGCGGAATGGGGGTCCGCATCCCCAAAAGGCTTTCTTTCCTCCCATTGTTCCTTCTGTTTGGATTTACCGTATGAGACGAAATCGATACCCCGAACTCGCTGCCGGCGCCTATCACCACAGACGCCCCGGGATTCCAATCCGGAAGATCGACCAGGCTGTCGAGCGCCGACTCCAACTTCACGATTGACTCTGAGGCGTCCGCGATTTTCAGTCGAGCCTTGCAGGCTGCAAAGCTAAAGCAGCTCGTAGCCAGCGAACCAGTAGCCGATCTCGAAGGTTGCCGTCTCTTCGCCGTCGGAGCCGTGGATGGCGTTCTCCTGAATCGAAGCTGCAAACTTCTTGCGGATGGTTCCCTCCTCGGCGTTTGCCGGGTTGGTAGCGCCCATCAGCTTGCGCAGGTCGGCAATCGCGTTCTCCTTTTCGAGAACCATTAGGTAGAGCGGACCGGACGACATGAAATCTGTCAGCCCGCCGAAGAACGGCTTGTCGCGGTGCACGGCGTAGAATCCCTCGGCCTCCCGCTTCGTGATGAACTCTTTTTTGATGGCAACGATGCGAAAACCGGCTCTTTCAATCTCGGACAGAATGGCCCCGGTCATATTTTTCCTCACCGCGTCAGGCTTAATGATGCTGAAGGTGCGTTGTAGCAAGCGGAATGTACTCCTTGGAATGGAATTTTCTCTGGTCCCATTGTAGGCGCAGGAGGGTTGCTTGCCATCCAAGCCTCGCCGGCCAATGCTCCGGTGGGATTTCCACACTGCCTGTTCAGTGTCCCTGAACCAAACGAGGCGACCTCGAATCGCTTCTCAAGACGGATAAATTACTCATTCCGCGGACGATCCTGCGCCTTTACCCCTATGGGGTCTGCTACGGATGCGGACTCCTGATTTGCTCCATCTAACACAAAAGGTGTAGCGGAACGATTTATATGTACTTGCAAAAGTTTTGTGATTTGTTACAAACTGTATGTATTCGAAAGGGCTCCGGGGCTCGGCCGGAATGCAGGCCGCTAAACATCTTACTTTGGGGATCGCTTTATGTTAGCTACAGGCCTACAAATCGCGGCCGTTATGGTGATCGCGTGGTATCTCGTACGTTGGCGTAAAGGCGTACGACGTCGAAATTCCCAAACATGGGACAACCTGTTGGCTCGGCTGCGTCCTGATTGGAGTGCACGCGGGTTGAGTGAGCAGTTTCTTTGGAAAGAGGGCCTGAGCGCGACACCTGATGACGCGTGGGAGCGGATGGAAGGTCCGCGCGGCCTGTGGGCGATGTACCAGAATGCGCGTGTCATGCTGGAAATGGCGGATTACGCTGCGAAGAACTGTAAAGGCGTGAATCGGCTGCTGATCGAGACTCTGCACAGCGACGCCATGCAAATTCGCGTATGTGTGCTGATGGCTCTGGTGCAATATGCATTTACCCAGACGGGTGAAGGTGTTCGCGTGAATGCCTATCGTGCCGCGGCAATGTACACTGGCATGGCCGCTCGCATGACACAGCTGCTTCAGATTCACGCGGCCGTAGTGGTTCCGGACTTTGTCGCAGCGATGTAACTCCGTTTCTCCAGTTTCTCAACACTGAACCCCGGCCAAGGCCGGGGTTCTTCATGTACGCCGGCGTATTTTACGCAGGATTGCTCGCGAGAAACTCGCAGATCTTCGCGTGCTCGCTCTCTGTGAGCCTGAAGCTGAGAGCCGCGGCTGTCTCTTCCACCTGCCGCGGGCTGCGCCCGCCTACAATCGCCGCGGTGATGGCGGGATTGTGGAGCGTCCAGGCCACGGCCACCACTCCAGGAGTGACACCATGCCCGCCGCCAATCTCGCGCAGCAGTTCCACCAGGCGCATGTTGCGGCTGAGGCGTGGCTCGTTGAACTCCACATTCTTGCGGCGCCAGTCGTTGGCCGGGAAAGCGGCGATGCGCTCCGGTGTCATCTTGCCGGCCAGCAAGCCGGAGAGCATCGGCGAGTAATTGATCACGCCGATCCCGTTTGCCTGCGCAAAGGGCAGAATCTCCGCCTCGATCGCGCGCCGCAGCATCGAATAAGGCGGCTGCAGGCTGGTGATGGGCGCAATTCTCTGCGCGCGCTTCATCTGCTCTACATTGAAGTTCGACACTCCGATCCAGCGCACCTTGCCCTGTTCACGGAGCCGGGCCAGCGTCTCCCAGCCCTCCTCGACGTCGGCGTCGGGATTGGGCCAGTGAATCTGGTAGAGATCGATCACGTCGACCTGCAACCGCCGCAACGACGCTTCCACCTCTTCGGCAATCGAAGCCGCCTTGAGTGAGTTGTAGATGGTCCGGTCGGCGTGCCAGCGCATGGAGCACTTGGTGAAGATGTAGGGCTTGTGCGGAGAAGCCTTGACGGCTCGGCCTACGATCTCTTCCGAGTGGCCGAGGCCGTAGACAGCGGCCGTATCGATCCAGTTGATGCCGAGATCGAGCGCGCCGTGGATGGCTGCGATGGAGTCGGTATCGTCCTGCGGACCCCATGCATACTGCCAATCGCCGCCGCCGATGGCCCACGCGCCAAAGCCGATCGCGGTCAGTTGCATGTCGGAGTTGCCGAGAGTGCGGAGTTCGTGCGAAGTAGGCATTGTCATTGTCTCCTGCATTAACGATAAGGCCTGGGGGTGAGACTGATCGCGCGGCTTGAAGACACAGGCCCGCGCGCTTCGCTCCCGCGTTCCCCGGTTCCCTGCTTTATTGCGGGAACGGCACAAATTTGTCGTCGCACGAAGGCGGATTGCCTTCGGCCGGAGTTCCCGTGATCGTCGAGTCGGCGCTTGTCAAAGCCGCGCCCTTGGGCAGATCGAGATTAGTCGGCTCAGGGCCGAGCGTCAGGTCGGCGTGAGCAACCTTGTAGGTATAGTTCGCCTCGTCGGTGATCTGCACGCCGTTGAGCGTGACCCCAATGCGGTAATCGTGTGAGTAGCCGTTGAAGGTGAACCTGCCGCCGCCGCTCACGCGCACGTTTTCGAGCGTGACGTCGCGCATCGAGGGCGGTGAATTTCCTTTGAGCGTTCCGGCCGCGGAATAGGCCGTGTCGAGCGAGATGGGGTTGGGCGAGTTGCGGATGCAGACGTCGCGATAAAGCACATCGTGAGTCAGACCGCCGCGCGAGCCGTTCGATTTGATGCGGATGCCAGCGTCGGTCCCATCGAGCGAGAGATCGAAGACGCGAATCCCGCTCACGCCGCCGTTGGTTTCGCTGCCGATCGACATGCCGTGGCCCCAGTAGAAGTGATCGTGGCTGATGGTCATGTTGGTCGCGCCGCCCAGGCCGCCTTTAATTGCCACATTGTCGTCGCCGTCGCGGATAAAGCAGTGCGTAATGGTGACGTTTTTTGCGCCGTCGCCGGGATCGATACCGTCGGTGTTGCGCGCCAGCGGGTGCGCGGAGTCGGCCACCCGGTGCGGTGTGTCAATCTTCACGCCCCACGCCGTGAAGCCGTTGCCGTGGTTATAGGTCACGTGAAAGTTCGGCGAGTTTTTGAGCGTGATGCGGTAGAGCGTGAAGTCATCGGAGTGGTCGACCACAATCAGCCGCGGCACCTGCTGGCCACCGCCGGCCCGGGCCTGCTGCGCCAGATCCCACCAGGAGTACTCGGACCCCAGCATCTTCTCGCCGCCTCGGCCGTCGATCGTGCCGTCGCCCATGACGCCCGCTCCGGGCGCATGATCGACCGAGATCAGCGGTTTGCACCCACGCATGCCCCCGTGGCTCACAATGCCGCAGCTTCCCGGTGAAACCGCATAGAGCGCAGGATCGCGCGAGGCGAAGAGGGTCACGCCCATTCCCACGATCAGCGTCACGCCGGGCTTCAAGCGGAGCGGCCCGGTCAGGAATGCGTCTTTTGTCTCGTCCACATGCAGCATTACGGCCATGTTCTTGTCGCACTTGTCGATGGCCTTCTGAATGCGCGCGGTGTCGAGCTTCTGCTCATCGGCTGGAGCGAGGGTGCTTCCAACACGCGTCAGCCGCGCGTTCAGCGTGGCGCAGACCGTCGGAAACAGGGGTTCGATAACTGTGCGGGCATCCTGTGCCGCCAGAGACGACGCCGCGCCGAAAACTGCGGCAGCAAGGGCGAAGGAGCGTGGAATCATGATCAAAATTCCTTAGTCGGATCTCATCAGGACCGTGAAGCGGACCGTAAAACTCCACACTAAAGCACCACACTCGCGCGGAACAAGAGCGGGGTACAGCCGGCAGGGACCATCAGGGAAAACCACTGCCGGACGAATGCGGCGCATCCGACCGGCAGTACTCTCTGGCGCGAGTCTGCGACGACTGAAATGGGCGCCTGTTCCTCTTACAGCGCGTTCTCGCCACGCTCATCGTTGCGGATGCGAATGGCCTCGTCGACCTTGCTGATAAAGATCTTGCCGTCGCCGATGCGGCCGGTGCGGGCCGCGCCCACAATGGCCTGAATCACCTTTTCCTTCAAATCGTCGTGAACGACCATCTCGATCTTTACCTTGGGCAGAAGGTCGACGGTGTATTCGCGGCCGCGGTAAAACTCGGTGTGGCCCTTTTGGCGGCCATGGCCGCGGGCCTCAAGAATTGTCATGCCCTCGATGCCTGCTTCCAGCAGCGCATCCTTGACGGCATCCAGCTTGGAGGGTTGTAACACAGCTTCAATTTTCAACATAAACAGAGATTCCTCGTTCGATAGCCTATCAGGCCGGGCGGCGCTTTGACCGCCTGCGATCTGAACTCTCTTGATTCCCGGTAAACTTCGGGAACGTTATTCGAGCACGTAGCCTTCTTCTCCGTGCTGGGAGAGATCAAGACCGGCGATCTCGTGCTCAACCGTCACGCGCAGTCCCATGGTCCTGTCCACAGCGAAGAGCAGAATCACAGTGCCCACAATGGAGATTCCCCACGCCACGCCCACGCCGGCGAGCTGGTAGAGGATCTGACTCCAGTGACCGTCGACAGCGCCGGTGGGAATGTTTTTGCCGTAGATCGGATTGATGACGCTCGCGGCAAACACGCCGGTCAGGATCGCGCCCAGCGTGCCGCCCGCGCCGTGCACGCCAAAGGCGTCGAGCGAGTCGTCGTAGCCGAAGAATGCCTTCACCTTGAACACCATGAAGGAGCAGAAGAACCCTGCGGCGAGGCCGATGGCCATTGCTGCCATGGGTTGCACAAAGCCTGAGGCCGGCGTGATGGCGACCAGCCCCGCCACCGCGCCCGAGATCGCGCCCAGCGCCGTGGGTTTGCCTGCGTGCAGCCACTCGAAGATCGTCCATCCGATAGCAGCTGCGGCCGCGGCGAAGTGCGTATTGATAAAGGCGCTGGTGGCCAGGGGACTGGCTGCCAGCGCGCTGCCGGCATTGAAGCCGAACCAGCCCACCCAGAGCAGGCACGCGCCGACAAAGCTCAACACCATGGAGTGCGGAGGCATGGCGGTGTGCGGGTAGCCGATGCGCTTGCCCAGATAGAGCGCGCAGACCAGCGCCGAGATGCCGCTGGTGATATGCACCACCGTGCCGCCGGCGAAGTCCAGGCTGTGAATGTGGCTGCCGGTCGCGTTCAGCAGCCCGCCCACGCCCCAGACCATATGCGCCATCGGGCAATAGACCACCAGCGACCACAGCGACAGAAAGACCGCCATGGAGCTGAACTTCATGCGCTCGGCAAAGGCTCCGGTGATGAGCGCAGGCGTGATGATGGCGAACATCAGTTGGTAGATCATGAAGGTCTGCTCGGGAATGGTGGCCGCGTAGTCGGGATTCGGCTGGAGCGAGACGCCGCGCAAAAAGACGTGCTCGAAGCCGCCGATCAACCAGTTGCCGTGGCCGAAGGCCAGCGAGTAGCCGACGATGGCCCACAGAACGGTAATCAGCCCCATCATGGCGAAGCTCTGCATCATGGTGCCGAGAATGTTCTTCTTGCGCACCAGGCCGCCGTAGAACAGCGCCAGGCCCGGCCCGGTCATCAGCAGCACCAGTGCGGCGGAGATCAGCATCCATGCGTTGTCGCCGGCCGACTGGGCGCTTTGCACCGCCTGCTCGAGCGCGGCAATCTGGGCCTGGGTCGCGGGCGCGTTCGCGGCCGGCGTGATTACGGCGGCTTGCGCCAGGGTCCAGGCGGGGAATCCCAAAAGCAGAAGAAGCAGGAACCATCCGGCGGCGCGGCGAATCATGAGGTTTTTTCGACTCCTTGAAGCAGTGGCGCGTGAAGGCGCACTACGTTGCAGCGGGTTTCCGATCGCCTTCCCGGTCAGGTTGTGCAGGAATGCGCCCATGGCCTCTAACTGACCTTGCAGAAGTCACCAGTGCAAAAGTTGCGATCGAGTCAAACGGGCGCAGGCTACACTCGCCCTTGTAAACGGGTTGCGCTCGGCCTGAATATTTCACGCACCGCATAAGGATTCCATGAAGAAAGCCGAAACACCATGGATTTTCATAAGTTCCATGCCTTACACATCCGGCCCAAAAGATATGCCACGCCGTGCCTCTATCCTTTTCGAGATTCCTGCGGAAAGGATGGGAGAGCACAATGCCGGAGGGATTGTAAGGAGCGAAGCCTGACCAGAACAGTCCAGACCTGCGCCCGGCCAAATGACGTCTGGATGCCGGAATGGTAGGTAAGACGGGGCCGGCATGGGTATTATTTTCATGGGGATGCAAAATCAGTTGAAGTCTTGCCGAAATCCGATTTCCTTGCTGGTAACCCAAGCGCCGGAACTGCAGCTACCTAATCCAAAAGGCTCAGGAGTTGTTTGTCGCCGCATTCGCGGGTTAATTCTCCTCTCCGCGGCCATAGTGCTGATGCTTGTGGCGCCGTGCCTGGCCACTCCTTTACATCCGGCAGCCTGCACTCGCGTTGCGTTCGACGGTCTGGTTAACGCCGGCCAGGAGTGGAAGACGCCGCTCGGCGAAGGCTGGGTCTTTCGCGTGATTCCTATCGTTCCCGGACCCCACGGATACACGGGATGGGATCTGGTGGTGGATCGCGTCCCAGCGGCCGGCTTTCCCGATGCGCTTCTGCTGGCCACGCCTCCCTACAACTCCATCAACGACAGGGAGATCGGAACCACCTTCGGCCTGCGCGCCCAAGACGCCATCGGCTGGAATCCGCGCAGCTTTCACTTCCTTACCGACCCGTCCACGTTTTTTGAGGGCCAGAAGCTGTTTCTGGATCTTTTGGACCGGCTGCGCGTGCTCGCGGCCAGCAGGCAAAAGCCGGACTCCGACCCGGAGGTCGTGCGCCTTACTCATCAATTGCTGAATTTGCGCTCTCGCTCGGCATCGGGCGAGTTGCGCATCCTCGACGCCGGCCTCGCTCCGGGGATTGCCGACCCCGCTC
>JABEBX010016235.1_pt1 | contig 33696 bp, 29 predicted proteins | sample 7245971 | NCBI WGS metagenome assembly JABEBX01 (sample SAMN14506365, study PRJNA622280) | hot springs metagenome | biome: hot spring [ENVO:00000051]|acidic hot spring [ENVO:00002120]; feature: spring [ENVO:00000027]|sediment [ENVO:00002007]; material: sediment environment [ENVO:01001048]... | reverse complement strand
ATTACTACCCAGGGCTTTGTCATCGGGCAGGGTACGGCCTATACCCCCAGTGTGAGCGTTTTCAATGGCAGATCCCTGTTGCAAGGGGCCGCCAGCCAAAATAGCACCGGCGGTACTTCTGGCTTTAGTGCGGCAGTAGGGGGTGGGAATGTCATTGGCGGACCCGTTGCCTGGCGGCTGGTGCTCACCCAGTAATTGAACTTGCTTCTGGGTGCGACCGCACAGCCTGGGGTGGTATCCTCCGTACCTTGGGTACCCATCATCATGCCTGCGCCAGGAAGCATGGCCCTTCGAAGCGGGGCTTGACTGGGTCCTACCATGCCCTGGGCTGTAATTATTCCCAACGGAAGCCCTTGGGTGTGTCCCTACTTCGCTCTGCAAACAATGCAATGGATATGATTTCCATGAATACGAAAGACTGGTTACAACGATGGCAGGAAAATCGCATTGGCTTTCACCGCAACGAAGTGCATCCCCAGCTCATACGCTACTGGAGCCATTGTGCGGTTCCCAAAGGTAGCCATGTTTTTGTCCCTCTGTGTGGGAAAAGTGTCGATCTCTTGTGGCTTAAGCAGCAAGGGTATCCGGTCTCGGGGGTGGAAATCAGTCCCATCGCGGTCCAGGCATTTTTTCAGGAAAATCAATTACCCTATCAAGTGGATAGCCTTGGGGAATTCCAGCGCTATCGCGCCGGTACCATCGAAATTCTTTGCGGTGATTTTTTTGCTCTGCAGGCAGATATGCTTCCCAACGTGCAGGCAATCTATGATCGAGCGGCATTGATTGCCCTGGATCGAGACCTTCGCCAGCGCTACGTGGAAAAACTCAAAACCCTGTTCCCTACCCTTCCAGCCATTTTGCTGATCACCCTGGATTATCCCCAACAGGCTAAAAGTGGCCCTCCCTTTGCGGTCCCCACAGCCGAAGTGGAAACACTGTACCAGCCAGAGTGGAGGCTAAAGCAACTTTCTGCACCATCCGCTGGGTATCAAAAAGGATCAAGCCGCTGAACACGATGACCAAAACGCCGGCAATGGCCAGCTGCAAGGCCGGCATGTGCAGCAGGAACATGTTGAGCAGCGAGACGAGAATGGCCAGAATCAGCCCCGTCATCAGGAAGCCCGCCATGTTGCTGAAGTTGCGGCGCGTGGTCAGGGCGTAGGCGGAAAGTCCCACAAACATGACTGCGGTGGCCCCCAGGGCCGTGGCGATGATTTGGGGTCCATCGGGCATGCGCAGATACACAGCGATACCAGGCCCCATCATCATGCCCATGCCCGCCGCAAAGGCAAAAACCAAAGGCACAGCCAGGGGACTCCGATGGGCACCCGTATACTGAACGGCAAAGAGCAGGATAAAGGAGCCGATCATCAGGAGAATGGGGTGCTGGTAGGCAAAGGGGGAACTCATGCCATAGATCGAGGCGATGGCCGAGACACCCAGGGTAGCTGCCAGCAGGCCGTAGGTTTTGGCCATGAGGCTGCCACGGCTGATGGCCGAGGCACCATTACCATAGGGGGTCATGCCTTCGGGAAATTGATAAGGGTTTCGGTCGTAGTTCATCGATTTGCTCCAATAGGTAATAACGCTCACTCCAAGTAAGCTACGTGGTAGTCGAGTTCCCACACAAGCTAACCATTAGATTATATGCAACAGACAAAGGTTCCGCATCACTGCAAACCCATCTACATTCTGATGATATACTAACGCAATGATCTTTGCCTGCTTTTGAGGATGATGATGGCCCTTGGTCTGGACGCTGCCCGGGAACGCGTAGCTTGGCTGCGAAAGCAATTGGAAGCGGCGAATCAAGCCTATTACCAACTTGATAACCCAATGCTCAGCGATAGCGAATACGACCAGCTCTTGCAGGAGCTTGCCCATTGGGAAGAGCGTTTTCCTGGCCTGCGCAGTCCCGATTCCCCAACCCAGCGGGTGGGGGCGGCGCCTCTGGATGCTTTTGCCAGTACCGAATATGGGATTCCCATGACGTCCCTGGATAATGTCTTTGCCAGAGAAGGATTCCTGGACTGGTGGCATCGATTGGAGAGGGCCTTGGAGCAACCCATCCCAGCCCTGAGTGGAGAGCCCAAATTTGATGGTCTCTCGGTGAATCTGCGCTACGAAAAGGGCATTCTGGTACAAGGGGGTACCCGAGGCGATGGGGTCCATGGGGAAGATGTGACCCAAAATGTGCGCACCATTCGCACTATTCCCCTGGTGCTGGCCGGAGCAGGCTGGCCGGAGCTCCTGGAAGTCCGTGGCGAGGTGGTCATTCCCGTGGCTGCCTTTGCGCGGCTCAATGAGGAACGAGAAAAAAATGGCGATCCCCCTTTTGCCAATCCGCGCAATGCCGCAGCCGGCAGCCTGCGGCAATTGGACCCTGCGGTTACGGCCCGTCGTCCCCTGGCGTTTTTTCCTTGGGGGTGGGGGGAGAGCAGCGCACCCTTGGGCAATAGCCAATTGGAGATTCTGGAGAGATTCGCGCAATGGGGCTTTCGCCTGTCGGGTTGGCAGCGTCGCATCGAGAATCAAGCTGCCGCCGAGGCCTATTATGCCGAACTTCTGGCCCAGCGTGAGGGCTTGCCCTTTGAAATCGATGGGTTGGTTTTCAAGCTGGATGATGTGGCACTGCGCGAACGGGCGGGGTTTACGGCGCGCGCACCGCGCTGGGCCATTGCCTATAAATTTCCGGCCCATGAGGAAAGTACGCGCGTGCTGGATATTGTGCCCTCGGTGGGTAGAACGGGGGTGATTACTCCGGTAGCCATTTTGGAGCCGGTTGCCGTTGCCGGAGTCACGGTGAGTCGTGCTTCCCTGCACAATTATGAGGAAGTCCAGCGCAAGGATGTGCGCATTGGGGATACGGTCTTGGTACGGCGGGCGGGGGATGTGATTCCCGAGATCATCCAAGTGCTCCTGGACCGTCGGCCACCCACTGCCCAAGCCTGGCAAATGCCTGCTCGCTGCCCGGTCTGCGCTTCGGAAGTCCTGCGTTTGGGTGAGGAAGTGGCCTATCGTTGCACGGGTGGGCTGTTCTGTCCGGCCCAGCGGATTGGCGCCCTACTGCATTTTGTGTCCCGGCGCGCCATGGATATCCAGGGTCTTGGGGAGAAGCTGGCGCAACAATTGGTTGACAGTGGCCTAGTCAGAACCGTAGCCGATCTGTATCAACTGACCCCCGAAGCTCTCCAGCATCTGGAGCGGATGGGTAACCGCTCGGCCCAGAAACTCGTGGCGGAGATCCATGCCTCGACGAACACCACCTTACCAAGATTCCTCTATGCCTTGGGGATACCGCAGGTAGGCGAAACAACGGCCAAGACTCTCGCCCAATTTTATCCTGATCTGGACCGCCTCATGGCGGCAAAGGAAGAAGAACTGCAGCAGATTCCCGACGTGGGGCCCACCATCGCTGCCGCCATTGTCCATTTCTTTGCTCAGCCCCATAACCTCGAAGTCATTGCCGCCTTGCGCGCCGCCGGAATCCATTGGCCGGCAGCAACAACAGCAGTCAAGCAAGGGGCCTGGTTTGGAAAGACCTTTGTGTTGACCGGGACCTTGACGGATTTCACGCGGGAACAGGCAAAGGCCCTTATCGAGGAACGGGGAGGCAAGGTCGTCAGTAGTGTTTCCAAGCACACCGACTATCTGTTGCTGGGCAAAGATCCCGGCAGCAAGTGGGAAAAGGCCCGTGCCCTGGGGATCCCAATCTTGGGCGAAGAGGATTTTCGCGCCTTGCTGGCCCATCAGCCACAGCAGTAAGACCACAGGCGGTCTACCGCCTGCAAAAGGGGGCGTTCTGCCCCCTGGAGGCGGTGATCGATGCCGGGTAAGACTTCCAGGGCCCGGTTCCTGCCCTTGGCAATCCCCATAAAGGCATAACTTTGTAGCAATGGTACCGCCTCGTCTTCGGATCCATGCAGAATATGGATGGGCATGGGAAGCTTCGGCGGGTCCTGGAATGGATCATATTGCAAGGCATCCCTAACGGCAGCAAACTGCAACGGAAAACTTGGGCCACCGGGACCCAGTGACCAGCGACGAATCCCCTGATCCCGCCATGTCTGCTGGGATGCGGAATCCAGACGTTCAAAATATTGCTGAATGAAATTGAAAGCGGGGGCAATGAGAACCGCTCCCTGGATTTGTTCTGGGTGACGATGGGCCGCCAAGGTGGCTACCCAGCCCCCCATGCTGGAGCCAACCAGCAGGATGGGTCGCTGGGCAAAGTGAGCAAGGATCGCCTCCAGATCCGCAAGATATCGGGAGATGCTGAGTTCCGCGAAGCTGCCGTCGGAGAGGCCCATGCCGCGATAATCAAAGCGCAGCCAGCCCCACTGGGACCGGGCTGCATGTTGGGCAAGGAGGGTGGATTTGCTCCCGCCAAGGTCCGAGGCAAAGCCGGGAAGGAAGATGCCCAGGGGGCCGTGCTCTGGCCCTTGTTGGTATCCCCGCAGGTGTTCACCCGAGGATAACAGCAAGGAGAAGGGAGATTCCGAAGTGAGTTGCATCTTGAACCAAAAAATGGGGCTGCGAGAGCCCCGAAAACCACAAAGGAGGAAAGAAACATGCGCTCGCAACCAGAACTCTGACTGCGAGCAGGAATATTAGCGTATGCTCAGAAAGATGACAAGAACATTCCGACCGGTCGGAAAAAAAAGAGGGCGAACCCAAAGGATCGCCCAAAACCACCAAAGGAGGAAGAAACATGCGCTCGCAACTTCAAAGCTGCTTGCAAAATATTAGAAAAGGAAAAAGGCCAAAAGTTCCCGAAACAAATATGTTACAAACTGTGATCTCCAGTGCGAACAGAAATCCTCTGGAAAGCGGCGAGGGCTCGTTCCCGGGCAACGGCATGATCAATGATGGGTAGAGGATAATCCCTTCCCAGCTCGATCCCCAACGACTCCAGGGTTTCGGGATAGGCCCAGGGGCTCGGCAACGCGCTGTTGGGAAGTGCCCCCAGTTCGGGTACCCAGCGCCGCTGGTAGTGGCCTTCGGGATCGAACTTGGCGGCTTGCAGGCTAGGATTGAAGATCCGGAAATAGGGCGCGGCGTCGGTACCGCAGCCGGCCACCCACTGCCAGGAAGCATTGTTGTTGGCGGGGTCAGCGTCCAGCAAGGTATCCCAGAACCAGGCCGCACCCCATTGCCAGGGGAGGAGCAAATCCTTGACCAGAAAGCTGGCTGCGATCATCCGCACCCGATTGTGGAGATAGCCAGTCTGCCAGAGTTCCCGCATACCGGCATCCACCATGGGGTAGCCGGTTCGCCCCCGCGCCCAAGCCCGCAACCTGGCACGATCTTGTTGCCAGGGAAAGTGGCGGAATTCGGCGCGCAGGGGTTCGGTGGGCAATTGTGGGAAGTGATAGAGGAGATGCCAGGAAAACTCTCGCCAACCCAGCTCCTGCAAAAACTTGTCGACGGCCGGACGGAGTCCTGGTTCGGCAGCGGCTAGTTCCCTGGCCATTTGCCAAAGCCGGCGGGGACTGATTTCGCCGTGGGCCAGATGGGGGGAAAGGCGCGAGACCTTTTCCAGGGCCGGAAAATCCCGGCCCTTGGCATAATCTGGCAAACGATGGTCCAAAAACTCTCGCCAGCGTTGATGTGCTCCCGGCTCTCCCGGTTGCCAATATGCGAGCAAAGGTGACGCCCAGTCGGGATTCCTGGGTTCCCAGCGCCAGTCATCGGGGTTTTCGCTGGCAGGGAGACGCGGGGCAGGTAGCCAGTGCTGGGGTGCTGAGCACGGCAGCGCAGGCTCGATGCTTTGCAGAAATTTTTTCCAAAAGGGGGTAAAGACCTTGAAGGGCTGATTCTCGCGCAGGAGTGTCCAGGGTTCCGTCAAGAGATCCCCGGGAAAAGATTCGGCAACCATGCCCTGTTGCCGCAGGCGGGATTTGAGTTGCTGATCTCGTTCCCGCTCGGTTTGGGCATAGCGACGATTCCAATAGACCTGGGTGGCACCACTCTCCTGGATCAGTTGCGGCAGGATCTCTTCACTATGACCCCGGCGGCAAATCAGCGGTAGTCCCAGGTCGGCAAGGCCCTGGGTTAGACTACGCAGACTGTGTCGCAGCCACCATTGGTAGGCAGCGCCACGGTCCTCCCGCGGATCGCTGAGAAAAACCGGCAGCACGGGTCCTCGGCTTGCCCCATGGGCAAGGGCGGGATGGTCGTCAATGCGCAGATCGTGGCGAAAGAGAACGAGGCTTGTCATGGGTGGGTAAATCCGTAAGATGACGGTACGGAAAGCCTGCCTCAGCGGCGGGACCATGACAAGACAGAAGAGGGAGCAAGATGCGTAAAGTTTGGATCGTTTCCGTCCTGGCGCTGACGGTGATGGCTTCGGGCCTGCTGTGGGCCGAGAGTAATGCCGATCTGGTCCAAGGGGCAGTGGCCGGTGCCCAGGAACAGCTGCAAGAGGCTACGGCGGCCCTTCCCCAATCCCCCACGACCGTTCCCGCCGAGGGCAGCATCGAGGTCGCCTTTTCTCCCCCTCCAGGGGCCACGGCTGCCCTGGTTTCGGCCATGGGTGAAGCCCAGCATCGTTTATGGATCCAGGCGTACAGCTTTACCAGCGCACCCATTGCCAAGGCCGCCATGGACGCCAAAAAACGCGGCGTGGAGCTCAAGGTGCTATTGGATAAAAGTCAGCGCACCCAGAAGTATTCGGTGGCTGATTTCTTTGCCAATCAGGGGGTGGATGTCCGCATCGACGACCAGCACGCCATTGCCCATAATAAGGTCATGGTCATTGACGATGGCACCGTGGTTACGGGAAGCTTCAATTTCAGCAAGGCAGCGGAGTTGGCCAACGCGGAAAATCTCCTGATTCTGCGCGGTAACCCTGCCCTCAATCGACTCTACGCCCAAAACTTCCTCCACCACTGGTCTCATTCGACCCCCTATTCGGCGCGGCATGGTCTGGATTGATTACACCAGGCCCTCCAGAAGTTGCACATCCACCAGACTCCCGGCGGGGATGTCCGTCGCCGCCGCCGGCAGGATCACAAAACAATCGGCCAAGGCCATGCCGGTCAGGATGTGCGAAGACTGGGCCTTGACCGGTGCCACGGCGAGTCCCGATTCGCCCGCCACCAGCCGGCCCCGTTGAAAATCGGTGCGCCCGGCTTTTTTCCGAAAAGGTTCTGCGGCAGGCAGGCGGATGCTGGGTACCGTCCACGGGGCATGGACGCCCAAGCGCTTGAGCAATGCCGGTCGAACGAATTGATAAAAAGTGACAATGGTGGAGACGGGGTTTCCGGGCAGCCCAAAAAAATCGGCATCCCCAATGCGCCCATAGGCCAGTGGACGACCGGGCTTCATATTCATTTTCCAGAATTGCACCGAGCCCAGATCTCGCAGTAACTGGGCGATGTAGTCGGCGTCCCCTACGGATACCCCGCCGCTGGTGAGCACCAGATCAGCCATGCGGGCAGCCCGTTGCAAGGTCTCGGCAATCCGCTCTTGATTATCGGGAATGCGTCCCAAATCATAGACGTCCAGGGGGAGACGGCGCAGGAGGGCCAGGAGGCTATGGCGATTGCTATCGTAGATGTTGCCAAAGCGAAGGGACTCGCCCAGGCCCTGCAATTCATCGCCGGTGGAAAAGAAAGCCACCCGCAATGGTCGAAAAACCTCGATTTCGGCTACCCCCAGGCTGGCTGCAAGCGCAATGCGGCTGGGTCGTAACCAGGTACCGGCCGCCAATGCCAGGTCCCCGCTAGCCAGATCCTCGCCAATACCGCGAATGTTTTCCAGCTGTTTCGGGTAACGGGCAAGCTGCAGGGTCTGGTCGTCGGCTGTACATTGCTCTTGGGCAACAACCGCATCGGCACCTTCGGGCAGGGGAGCGCCGGTCATGATCCGTACGGCTGTTCCTGCCAGGACTGCACCGACATAGGGCCGACCAGCATAGGCCGAGCCCACAATCATGCGGGGCGAGATCCCGTCGGCTACCCGCACGGCATAGCCGTCCATGGCCGAATTGGGCCAGGCCGGGATGGCATGGGGGGCCAGGAGATCGCGGGCAAGAACCCGATCTAGGGCAAGATCCAGGGGCAGGATCATGCTCTCCTTGGGGCTTCGCGATTGCGCTAAAATGATTCCCAGGGCCTCCTCCACACTTTTGGCGTTGGGATCATGTTCGTTATCGTCACAGCAGGTGGCCATGGGCTTCTCCATACCAGTCTAGGATGTATTGGGTGATGGTTGCGGGATCATTGAGATCCAGACAAGGGAAAGGGGTGCTCAGGGTTTCATCACTGGCGATGAACAAAACCGGGTCATGGGGTTCCCAGCGCAGTGAGCGCTGCAGACCGCCACGGTGGACGAGGATGCGGGGAATGGGCCAGGCTGTATTGCCTTCGCTCAAGACCAGGTCCGGAGGGGGTTGGAGCGTCGCAAGCAGGGATTGCCAATCGCCATTGGCTGCCGGGCGATTGAGATACCAGCGTTGGGGTCCTGCCAATAGTACTGGGTCGGCCCCCGCTTCCTGCAGACGGTAACTATCCTTGCCTGGCTGGTCCCAGCGGATATCATGGTGAGTAGCCTTGACCACGGCGACCCGGAGGCCGGCTGACCGTAGTCGGGGGAGCAGGGCGCAGAGCAAGGTGGTTTTGCCCGCTCCACTATATCCAACAAAGCCAAGTGCTTTCATGATGACTCCGCCCGTAGATCGGCGGGGTAATTGCAATTGTGCAGGTACGAATCAGCAAGGGGTAGGGTCTGGTGGGGGAGAGTGGCCAGAAATTCTGTGGCCCGACGCTTGCCTGAGCGCAGATACTGACGAAGAGGACCCTGGATACGCCGATGGATCAGACCCATGACCGGTACCAAACCCTGGTCGTCTGCCACGGCAACCAGCGGATACCCCCGGCGCAGCGACCAGAGACGAGGGAGGAGATCGTCGGGAAGCAGCGGACAATCCACCGGTACAAAAGCCAACCACGCCTCTCGACAGGCTTCCAGTCCTGCCAGCAAGCCATGGAGGGGACCGGGAAAACCCGACTCGGCATCACTGAGGACGGCATAGCCCAAGGCCCCGTATCGCGCCTGCTCCCGATTGGCGCTGATGAGGATTTCCCGGGCGTAGGGCCGCAGAGGACGCAGGGCATGTTCGATGAGAGGTTGCCCTTGGAAAGATAACCAGCCCTTATCCACCCCTCCCATTCGGGAGCCCGCACCGCCTGCCAGGATCAGGGCGCTGACGGGTAAAATGGCTGGGATGGGTGATTGCTGCATAGGGTAATTTTCTCGCAATATGCTATGGTAATGCAATTTTGGAGGGGGCTGGACTAGCGGTGATTTGGGATTGGTTGCGGGGTAAAGGGGACAGCGGAGAACCTGCACCGCGGGGGTCAGTGATCGATGCGGGCATTCCCAATCAGGAGCGTGTCGATCATCTTCCCTTGCCAGAGCTGCTTTTTCTTTTTCACTATCAAGGCGTTGCCAAGCTCCCGGATGATCCCTTGTGGCAACAGAAATTACTCCACTGGGCGCGGCAGGCAGAGTTCCTGCGCGCCTTGCCCAGGCAAAGCGCACGGGATTTTCTGCAGGAATCTCCAATCCCGGGGGTCGATGAGCAGACCTTGACCTCGTTTTTTCAGGTCCTCTTTAGCGAAATTACCCGCCGCTTGTATATTCAGGGGGCAAGGCAACGCCCTGGGGTTGTGGGTTTGCGCCTGAGCCTGGCCAACGAGCAAAGTGCGAGCCCCGCCGCCCGTGCCATTGTTGCCAAGGATGCCTTTGGTTTGGGGCAAGGGGTTTACCCGTTGACGCAGATTCCCGAAAATCCCGATCCGGGTCGCGAAAATCCTTTCGTTCTCCGGGTGCTATACAATAAGGACGATTCATGAAGAAGATAGCTTTTTTCCCAGGTGATGGCATTGGTCCGGAAATCAGTTCCTGTGCCCGGCAAGTCCTGGAATGTGTTATGGACCTGGGCGGTCCCGCCGTTGAGATCCAGGAAGGTTTGGTCGGTGGGGCAGCCCTGGATGCCCAGGGCGAACCCTTGCCGGCTGCATCCCTGGACTTGGCCTTGGCGGCGGATGCCGTCCTGCTTGGGGCTGTGGGTGGGCCCAAGTGGGATGGGCTCCCCCCGGAGAAACGACCGGAACAAGGGCTTCTGCGTCTGCGCAAGGCTCTTGATCTCTATGCCAATTTGCGCCCAGCCCAGATCTTTCCACAACTGGTGGATGCTTCTCCTTTACGCCCAGAGCTGGTACGGGAAGTCGATATCCTGGTGGTGCGGGAGCTGACGGGGGATATTTATTTTGGCGAACCCCGGGGACGCGAGGAGGTGGATGGCAAGCGCCGCGCTTATAACACCATGGTCTACGACGAGGACGAAATTCGCCGGATCGCCCGGGTTGCCTTTCGGGCAGCCCAGGGGCGGCGCGGGAAGCTGTGTTCGGTCGATAAGGCCAATGTCCTGGAATGTACGCGCCTGTGGCGGGAAGTGGTAACGGAAACGGCGCAAGAATTTCCCGATGTCCAGTTGGAACATCTGTATGTGGACAACGCCGCCATGCAGCTGATTCGGTACCCTGCCCAATTTGACGTACTCCTGACGGGTAACATGTTTGGCGACATCCTTTCGGACGAGGCCAGTCAGCTCACCGGCTCCATTGGCATGCTGCCCTCGGCATCCCTAGGGGAGGGGCGAGCCATGTACGAGCCCATCCACGGTTCCGCCCCAGACATAGCGGGTCAGGATAAGGCCAATCCCCTGGCAACCATTCTTTCGGTAGCCATGATGCTGCGCCATTCCCTGGCTGCGGAGGCCTGGGCCCTACGGGTGGAAAAAGCCGTGACCGCAGTCCTCGATCAAGGTCTACGCACCGCCGATATTGCCCCTCCAGGGATCCCCAGTATTGGCACTGCGGCCATGGGCAACGCGGTGGTGGCTGCACTGCGGGGGGGTAGCGCATGAAAAAGTCTGCCTACCATGTGGCCATTCTTGGTGCTACGGGTGCCGTTGGTGAGGTGATGCGGGAAATTTTGGCCGAACGGCAATTCCCTGTCAGTCAATTGACACTCTTGGCTAGTGAACGCTCGGCGGGCGGAACCATGGATTTTGGCGGAAAGAGTGTCCGCGTCCAGGATGCCGCCCAATTTGATTGGCAGGGGGTTGACATTGCGCTCTTTTCGGCAGGTGCTGCCGCCAGCGAGATCTATGCTCCCCTGGCGGCAGCGGCTGGGGCCGTGGTTATCGACAACACCTCCCGCTACCGGTACGAGGAGGATATCCCCCTGGTGGTACCCGAGGTAAATCCCCAACGGGTAGCGGATTATCTCCCTCGCCGTATCATTGCCAATCCCAATTGTTCGACCATTCAATTGTTGCTGGTCCTGAAACCCTTGGCTGATGCCGTGGGTATCGAGCGGGTAGTGGTGTCTACCTACCAGGCGGTCAGTGGGGCGGGAAGCAGGGCGATTCAGGAACTGGGTCGGCAAACCTTGGGTATCTTCCAACAAAAAGAAGTCTCGCCGTCGGTTTTTCCCAAACAGATCGCCTTCAATTGCCTCCCCCAAATCGATGTCTTCCAGGACAATGGCTATACCAAGGAAGAGATGAAAATGCTCTGGGAGTCTCGGAAAATTTTGGAGATTCCTGATTTTTCCTTGACCGCTACCTGTGTGCGGGTGCCGGTTTTTTATGGGCATTCCGAGGCTGTCAACGTGGTGACGAAGCAAAAAATATCCGCTTTGGAATTTCAGGAGTTGTTGCGCAAGGCCCAAGGGGTGCAAGTCTGGGATGACCAGGAACCTGGTTGCTGGCCTACGGCGGTGGATGCTGCGGGAAAGGATCCCACCTGGGTTGGGCGGATTCGGGAAGATGTTTCGCACCAACGTGGGTTGAATTTTTGGGTGGTGGCCGACAACATCCGCAAGGGCGCCGCCCTCAACAGTGTGCAGATTGCAGAGTTGTTGATTCGCGACTATTTATGAGCAAGGGGTTCACTCCAATTTTGGTGCAGGATACCCAATAAATTTCCACAAAGGGGATCGGGATGAAACAAAAGATGTGGGTGCAGTCGCTGCTTTCCCTGGGCTTGGTTCTGCCATCTGCGGCTTGGGCCCTGGGCTTGGGTTCTCTGGTGGTTCTCTCTGGACCAGGGGAACCGTTTCGTGCCGAAATCCCCATTCATACCAGTCATCCCAATGAATTGACCAACCTTTCGGCCCAATTGGCGGATTCTTCGGCCTATGCCATGATTCATTTGCCCGTGGCAGCCAGCACGCAACAATGGCAATTTTCTGTCCGTCGCGGAGAAAATCCAGCGATCCTGATCACCAGCCCCTTGCCTCTTGGCACGGGAGCCACTCCCTTTTTGGTACAGCTGGATTGGGCCGGTGGGCAAATGGTTCGGGAATACCAAGCCTATCCTGGCAGTAGTTCCTATGGGGTTCCCAAGCAGAGCGTTTTGCCCACAAGGAGCAGTCTGGGCCAGATTCCTGCATCGCCTGCTGAGGCAAAGTCCGGTGCGTCGCCCGCATTTGCACGCCCCCAGAGCACGAGTTTTGGGCCGGTTCCCAAGGGCAGTTCGCTGTACCAAATAGCCAGGCAAGTGAACCCCAATGCCAACGTCCAGCAAGTGATGGCCGCTATTTTCCGCGCCAACCCCCAAGCCTTTATCCAGGGGGATCCGAACCAGCTGAGTGCCGGGGTCATGTTGCGATTACCCAGTGCGCAGGACATCCAGGCCATCAGTGCAGCCCAAGCCGCTGGTCTTTTGCATCGCCGTGAACACATTGCTCCCAAAACCCAAGCCCCGGCAGCAACTGCGCCAAGCGTCAGTCCCACTGCCAAAGTACAAAGCGCGGTGGTGCAGACCCTAAGCTCTTCCCAAGCTGCGACGACCCTACGTCTCTCCAGTGCTCCTACGGCCTCGGCCCAGAGTGCCGAAACCACGGCTCCGGTGCAAAGTACTGCCGTTCCGGTCGTGGCAGTGTCCGATCAGCAACTGCAACAATTGCAGGCATCCCTCCATGGAATGCAGGAACGTCTCCATACAGCGCAGGCACAAATTGCCTCCCAGGCTGCACAAATCAGTGAACTGTCCCGGCATCAAGGAGAAAAATTCCCGCTGCTTCTTTGGGTTTCCCTAGGGGGAAATCTCTTGTTGTTACTGTTATTTTTGTGGATCTATCGACGACAGCAGTTGTCCTTGGTGCGGCAAAGGGAGATCTCCAGCAAACTTACGAGCTTGAGCGCCAGCAATCGGAGTAGTGCCAGCGTCAGCAGGACACCAGCTCCCCAAGCCGTGCCACCTGCGCCTGCTGTCCCTGCTGTCCCTGCTGCTTCCCCATCCACTGCCCAGGCCACGCCCACTGCGACAAGTGTTGCCGCACCTACGCCCACTTCGACTGGCGCTGCCACAGCCGCAGCCACCCTTTCCGCAGCTACGGCGGTTGCCACCCCATCGCCGGTGGCTGCTGATAAGTCGAGTACGGCTCTTCCCGCCACCTCTTCGGCAATGCAGGAAGAAGATGAACTGGATAGCTTCCAGGTGGATCCCATCGAGCAGGCGGATCTCTATCAGACCTATGGCAAAATCGATCAGGCCATCACGGTTCTCCAGGAAGCTCTGGAAGTCAATCCGAGACGGCGGGATCTGTATACTCGTCTGTTGAGTCTCTATGGCGAGGCAGAGCGGCGGGAGGACTTTTTGGATCTGGCCGAACGCATGCGTAGTCGCTTCGGACCCAATAACCCCGATTGGCAGACGGTTGCCGTTACTGGCGAACGTCTTTTTCCAGGCAACCCGCTCTTTGCCCAGGAAGAGAGTAACCCCGTGGCCAGCGATGCCGTGCCATCGGCCTCTTCCTCCGCAAGTGCAGGCCCAAAGAATGATTCCTTGCCTGCAGCATTGGACTTTGATCTCGGCAAAGCTTTTTCTGAATCTGCCGAAGATCATGAGGATCCGTCGGCAGTATCCATGGATCCTGCTGCTTCTCCCAAAGATGCAGATACCATTCCCTGGTCGGACGCCCACCGCCAACTGCTGGAAGAAGTGGATGCCCAGTTTCGGGCTCTGGATAATGCGCCGGAAGAAGGAACTACTCAGCCTGAGCAGCATCCGGAAAGTCATCCGTCCGCAGACGTAGGCTTACCCACGGAATCTACCCCTACCGAACTCCAAAGCACCGGGGTGGAATGGGATGCCATCGGAACGAAGCTGGACTTGGCCAAAGCCTATGTGGAAATGGCCGACAATGAAGCTGCCCGGGAGCTATTGGAGGAGATCGTGCGGGAGGGAAATCCGGAGCAACGGGATGAAGCAACTCAACTGCTCGCTCGCTTGTAACCCTTGAACGATTGTACTCGCTTACAACGTTGGGCATTGGGGATCGAGTACAATGGCGAGGGCTTTGCTGGCTGGCAGATACAAGACGGGCTGCCGACCATCCAAGGGGCGTTGGAGGAGGCATTATCGGCGGTGGCGGTAGCGCCCATTGGAGTGGTGGTTGCGGGGCGAACGGATAGCGGTGTCCATGCTCTCTGTCAGGTGGCACATTTTGATGCGCCTGTATACCGCCCTGCCTTGGCCTGGGTGCGGGGAGGGAATCGTTTTCTACCCGAAAAAGTGAGCATTCGCTGGGCCAAACCGGTTCCCCCGGACTTTCATGCTCGATTTTCGGCAACGGGCCGCCAATATCGCTACTTGATACTGAATCGACGAGAGCGTCCAGCCCTGGATCGTGGACGGGTAACGTGGGTGCCGCAGCATCTGGATCAGGAAAAAATGCAGCAAGCGGCGACGTTGCTGCTGGGTACCCACGATTTTTCTGCCTTTCGCGCCGCTGCATGTCAAGCAAAAAGCCCCATTCGGACCTTACGCCGTTTGGATATTTTGCGCAGTGGTGACTACCTGGAAATCCATTGTGAAGCCAATGCCTTCCTGCATCATATGGTTCGCAACCTGGTCGGATCGCTGCTGCTGGTGGGGAAGGGGGAGCGCTCTCCCGGGTGGATAGAGCAGGTGTTGGCCAGCAAGGATCGGCGTGCTGCAGGAATGACTGCTCCTGCCGATGGGTTGTATTTTCTGCACCCCCAATATCCTGCCAGCTATGATCTTCCCATCCCTATGGGCTATTCTTCTTCCTTGGCACTTACGGCAAGGCCAGTCTTTGGATCCTGACGTGTATGGCAAGCACAGTCCCTCGGCTTGCAAGCCTTGGTATAGTCGCTCTGTCAGGACAATATTTTTGGACTTATTATGCTGCGAATCAAGATTTGTGGGATCACCTCTCCTAAAGATGGAATTGCTGCAGCCCAAGCGGGAGCCGATGCCATTGGAATTGTGTTTTATCCGCCCAGCCCCCGTAACGTGGAGCTTGCACGGGCAGCTGAGATTTTGGCGCGCTTGCCGCCGCTGGTGACCCGAGTCGGGCTCTTTGTCAATCCGCAGAAGTCCTGGGTGACCAAGGTGTTGGCCCAATGTCCCTTGGATCTTTTGCAATTTCATGGAGATGAAGAAGAGGCATTCTGCAATTCCTTTGGCCGACCCTACCTCAAGGTGCTGCGGGTGAGCGGAGAATGCGATTTGCACCCCTTTGCCGCAGCATATGCCTCTGCCCAAGGGCTTCTTCTGGATGCGCGCCATGATTCCCTGTATGGGGGATCAGGGCATAGCTTTCCCTGGTGGACCTTGCCCAGGGACCTATCAATGCCAGTCATTCTGGCCGGTGGGTTGACCGTAGCCAATGTGGCCGAAGCAGTTTCCCGAAGCCGCCCCTATGCAGTGGATGTAAGTAGTGGCGTAGAATCTTCGCCAGGGCGCAAAGATCATGGCAAAATGGAAAAATTCATCGCCAATGCTCGCCAAGCAGGGGAGAGGTAACATGGGACAATATCAGCAACCGGATGCACAGGGTCATTTTGGGATCTACGGGGGACGCTATGTCGCGGAAACCCTCATCCCTGCCCTGGAGGAATTGCAGGCTGGCTACAGGCAAGCACTGCAGGATCCCGCCTTTCTGGCCGAACTGCATAGCGAATTGCGCCAGTTCGTTGGCCGGCCCAATCCTCTCTACCACGCCCGCCGACTTTCGGAACAATTGGGCGGTGCCCAAATCTATCTGAAGCGAGAAGATCTGAACCATACGGGTGCCCATAAAATCAATAATGCCGTGGGCCAGGCCTTGCTCGCTCGCCGGATGGGAAAACGGCGGATCATTGCCGAAACGGGAGCCGGGCAGCATGGGGTTGCTTCGGCCACGGTGGCCACCCGCTATGGCATGGAATGTGTGGTGTATATGGGTGCCGAGGACATCCAGCGGCAATCCAGTAACGTCTATCGGATGCGCCTGCTGGGAGCCACGGTGGTGCCCGTACACAGTGGCTCCAAGACCCTCAAGGACGCCCTCAATGAGGCACTTCGGGACTGGGTCAGTCATGTGGAGAATACCTTTTATTTGATTGGCACCGTGGCCGGTCCCCATCCCTATCCAGAAATGGTGCGCAATTTCCATCGAGTGATTGGCGATGAGGCAAAGGTCCAATGCCTGGAACAGACCGGGCGCTTGCCCGATGTCTGCATTGCCTGCGTGGGCGGGGGCAGCAATGCCATCGGGCTTTTCTACCCCTTTGTGGAAGACGAAGAAGTGCGTTTGATTGGAGTGGAGGCCGGGGGCTTGGGTCTGGATTCTGGGAAACATGCGGCACCACTCAGTGCCGGCCGTCCCGGGGTCCTCCATGGTAATCGGACCTATCTCATGGCCGACGACGACGGACAAATCGAGGCCACCCATTCCATTTCGGCCGGTCTCGATTACCCTGGCGTCGGTCCGGAGCATGCCTTTCTCAAAGATATTGGCCGCGCCGACTATGTGACGGTCACCGATGGGGAAGCCTTGGCAGCCTTCCATCGTCTGAGTCGAGTGGAGGGTATCATTCCTGCCCTGGAAACTGCCCATGCCATCGCCTATGCGCTGCAGCTTGCCCCGCAAATGCGTCGGGAGCAGACCATCATTGTCAACCTTTCCGGGCGGGGTGATAAGGATATCCATACGGTGGCGGCCTTGGAGGGCATTGTCTTATGAGTCGCTTGGGCGAGTGTTTCCAACACTTGCGGGAGGCAGGCCGGACGGGTCTGATTCCCTTTGTGACGGCTGGGGATCCGAGTCCCACCGGCACCGTAGATTTGCTCCACGCCCTGGTCCGGGGTGGAGCCGATGCCATTGAGCTTGGGATGCCTTTTTCCGACCCCATGGCGGACGGGCCGGTGATCCAGGCGGCCAATGAGCGTGCTCTGGCACGGGGCGTCAAGCTCACGCAGATCCTCACCTGGGTGCAGGAGTTTCGGCAACGAGATGCAAAAACTCCCGTTATTCTGATGGGTTATCTGAATCCAATGGAGCGCTTTGGGGTACAGAAATTTGCTCACCAGGCTGCTGCAGCTGGTGTCGATGGGCTCATCGTAGTAGATCTCACCCCAGAAGAGGCCAGGGCGGAAACAAAGATCTTCCAAGAGGCGGGAATCGATTTGATTTTTCTCCTCGCGCCAACCAGTGGTCCAGATCGAATTGCAACGGTCAAGGGCCTGGGTAGTGGATTTGTTTATTATGTTTCTTTGCGCGGTATCACCGGTGCTACCCAGCAAGATTGGACTGCAGTACGTGGGCGGGTGGCGAGCCTGCGTCGGGAGTTAGCTCTGCCGGTCGCCGTGGGCTTTGGGATCCGCGATGCGGAAACTGCGGCCCAGCTCGCTGGCGAGGCCGATGCGGTAGTCATTGGCTCTGCCTTGGTGGAATATTTACAAACGGCAGAGAATGACCAAGCAGCACAAATCCTCGCGGAGCAATTTTTGCGGCCGATCCGTCAAGCATTGACTGCCAAGGAGATTGCGTGAACTGGTTCAGTCGGGTTCTCCCCCCCAAAATCCATAAAAAACCGGAATCAGACGCGGCCCTGGAAGGAAAACGTTCTGTCCCCGAAGGACTCTGGTCCAAGTGTCCTACCTGTCAGGCCGTACTCTATCGAACCGAACTAGAGGCAAATCTGCAGGTTTGTCCAAAGTGTGGTCATCACCACCGACTGACCGTTCGCCAACGCCTGCAATATTTTTTAGATCCAGAATCTCAGGTGGAAATAGGTGCTGAATTGCTTCCTGTGGATCCCCTGCGCTTTCATGACCAAAAGCGCTATAAGGAGAGACTGCTAGAGGCACAACGAAAAACCGGGGAAAAAGATGCCCTGGTCGCCATGCAGGGTTTTTTGCAGGGGCAACCGGTCGTTGTGACTGCTTTTGCCTTTGAATTCATGGGCGGAAGCATGGGATCAGTAGTGGGAGCCAGATTTGTGAAAGCCGCCGAGATGGCCCTGGTGAACCGTTGTCCGCTGATTTCCTTCAGTGCCAGCGGCGGAGCACGAATGCAGGAAGGTCTTTTCTCTCTATTGCAGATGGCAAAGACGGCAGCCGTGATTGAGCGCCTGCAAAAAAGTCGTATCCCTTACATTTCTGTATTGACCGATCCGACCATGGGGGGCGTTTCGGCAAGTCTGGCGACCCTGGGGGACATTCTTCTTGCCGAACCCAATGCGCTCATTGGTTTTGCCGGCCCGCGCGTGATCGAACAAACCATCCGCGAAACCTTGCCTGAGGGTTTCCAGCGCTCGGAATACCTATTGGAACATGGAGCAATCGACATGATCGTCGATCGGCGCCAGTTGCGGGAGAAAATTTCCCGCTTGACCCAGATTTTGCTCCATGGCGAGCGCTTCGCATAAAAGCATAGCGGGGGATTCCCTGGGGGCGGAGGCCCTCCTGCAGGAGCTGGCTGGCCCGGCAACAAAAATCCGACTTGGTTTGGAGCGAATGCAGGAGGCCTTATTGGCCTGTGGTTTACCAGTTCGTTTGCCCTTTCCCGTGGTGATGGTCGCAGGTACCAATGGCAAGGGTTCCACCGTAGCCTTTCTGGAGGCACTGGCGCGGGGCGCTGGCTATGCTACTGCCGCATATACGAGCCCGCATATCTGGGATTTCCGAGAGCGACTGCGGATTGGGGGGCAGCCTCTGGCAGAAGATCGCTGGGTGCGGGCCCTTGCGGCACTGGCTCCGGTTGCCGCAAGGATCCCCCTTACCTATTTCGAATTGAGTACCCTGGCCGCGATTTCCTTGATCCTGGAGGAAGAGCCAGACCTTGCTATCCTGGAAGTGGGTCTGGGTGGGCGACTGGACGCGGTCAATGCCTTTGTCCCCGATCTCTCGATCATCACCTCGGTGGATTTGGATCATCAAGCGCTGTTGGGCCCGGATCGCGAGAGTATCGGTAGAGAAAAAGCCGGCATTCTTCGTGCCGGCGGGATGGCACTCTATGGCGATGCGCAAAATCCCTGTGAAAGTGTGCTCAAGCAAGCAGCCGAGCTGGGGACAAAGCTAGAGCGCCTGGGTACCCATTTTGGTTGGCGCAAGGGTTTTTTCTATGGTGCTGATGGTTGGGAGGGGCTGGCTCCTTGTCCCATACAGCCCCAATCCCCAGCACAATGGGACAATCTGGCGCTGGCCTTGGCCGCAAGTTTTCATTTGCATCATCGCTTACCCAAACTGTGGCCCCCTGCCGCTGCGTGGCAGGAGCGTCCCATTTTGCCTGGGCGCTGCCAATGCATCCAACCTTGGGGTACGGATTTTCCGTCGGTATGGGTGGATGTGGCCCATAATCCCCAAGCCATTGCTGCCCTTGGCAAGCTACTTATCGACTGCAAGCAGGGGACCGTACATGCCTATTGGGGAATGATGGCTGACAAGGATATGGTGCAGTGTGCGGCACCACTGCTGGGGCAGGTGGCAGACTGGACCCTGATCGAGTTCCCGGGACTGGAGCGGGCAGCTACAGCGACCCAACTTCGTGCTGCTGTACCCGATGTGACCATCCGCGCAGTGGTGGATCACCAGGACTTGCCAAAGCGCCTGGAAGGGGATGCACAGCAGGGATCATCCCGCGATATTTTCCTATGCTTTGGCTCTTTTCATGTTCTGGCAGCCTTGCCGCCGTCCTGGTTTGGCGAGGACTATCCATGACCTGGCTCGACATGGTGGTCGTTGGTACCATCGCCTTTTCTACCCTGTGGGGGCTGCTGCGGGGGATGTTGCGAGAATTGTTCTCCCTGATCGGTTGGTTGGGTGGGCTCTATTTGGCCTGGCGATTTGGACGTACTTTGGTCGCCCCCCATCTCATGGGGATCCTGCCAGCCGAATGGGTCGCACCCGTAGCAGACTTTTTGCTGTTTTTTTTGGTTCTGGCCAGCGCGACCGTGATCGCTTTGCTGCTGCGGGGCTTGTTGTACAGTGTTGGCCTTGGATTTACGGACCGACTGATTGGCGGCTTTTTTGGTCTCTTGCGTGCTGCCGTCATCATTGCAATCATGGTATTTTTAGGCCGTAGTTTTCATCTGGCGGAAAGCCCGTGGTGGCAAGAATCCTGGTTAGGACAGCCAAGGGTGCAAAGCATGGCACAATCCCTTACGGCTCCGGCCATATCCTATTGGGAGTCACAAAAAATTGGTAAAACCGTTTCCGAAGACTTCAGTAATCGAGGATGACCATTTTCAGGATGAATGTGGCGTGGTCGGGGTATTTGCCCACCCGGAGGCCGCCAATCTAGCCTATCTGGGCTTGTATGCCTTGCAACACCGTGGCCAGGAGTCGGCGGGCATTGTCGCCGCTCACGAAGGAAAACTACAAAGCTACCGCGGCATGGGGCGCGTTGCCGAGGTCTTTGGCTCCAAGGAAATTGCCAAATTACCAGGTAATCAGGCCATTGGCCATGTTCGCTACTCCACGTCGGGGGGGTCGGTCCTGCAGAACACCCAACCCATCTTGATTGATTACCGTCACGGTAGTTTTGCCATTGCCCATAATGGCAATTTGGTAAATGCCAAGGAGCTGCGGGGGCGCTTGGAAGAGCAGGGTGCCATTTTTCATACCGCCATGGATACGGAAGTCGTCGTGCATTTATTGGCACGGGTACCGGGCAAAGATGCGGGCGAGCGCCTAGCGGCGGCTTTGGCGCAGGTGTCTGGTGCCTATTCCCTGGTTTGTTTGACCGAGACCCGCCTGATTGGTGTGCGCGATCCCATGGGGTTTCGGCCGCTGGTGTTGGGGCGGCTCATCGATTCCGGGGGGTTTATCCTTGCTTCGGAAACTTGTGCTCTGGACCTCATGGGTGCGGAATTTGTGCGGGACGTGGCCCCCGGTGAAATGGTCATCATCTCTGCCGAAGGGATCGAAAGTCGCTTCGATTTACCGCCCTCTCCTCGGCACATGTGTATCTTTGAATATCTCTATTTTGCCCGCCCCGATAGCGTCCTGGATGGCATTCACGTCTATTCGGCCCGCAAACGGATCGGGCAGGTTTTGGCCCAATTGCATCCCATTGATGCCGACCTGGTGGTGCCCGTACCGGACTCCGGCGTCGCCGCTGCCATGGGCTACGCCGAAGCTTCGGGTTTGCCCTTTGAGTTGGGGCTGATTCGCAATCACTATGTCGGCCGAACCTTTATTCAACCTGTCCAGCACGGAAGAGATTTTGGGGTGCGGGTCAAACTCAATGCCCAGCCAGAAATCCTCAAGGGAAAGAGAGTGGTGCTGGTGGACGATTCCATTGTGCGTGGTACCACCAGTGCCAAGATTGTGCACTTGATTCGTAGTGCAGGGGCGCGCGAGGTTCATTTTCTTTCCAGTTCACCGCCCACCATTGGACCTTGTTACTACGGTATCGATACCCCCGATCGTTCCCAGCTCATTGCCGCGCAGCACAGTGTGGAGGAAGTCGGCAAAATGATCGGTGCCGACAGCCTGGGATACCTGACCATCGATGCCCTCTATGAGGCAATTGGCAGTCGAAGTCTGGGTTTCTGCGATGCTTGTTTCAGTAATGATTACCCCATTGCGGTGCCGACCCTACCCAGCGGCAGACAACTATATCTTTTGAAGGAGTTACGATGAAGGAGAAGGAAAGTTCCAAGCTTCATCCAGAAACCCTGGCCATTCGGACGGGCATCCATCGTACCCAAGAGCAGGAACATTCCGAGGCCCTTTTCCTGACCTCGAGTTTTGTCTTCGACTCTGCCGAGGAGGCGGCCGATCGCTTTGCCGGTCGGGCTCCAGGAAATATTTATGCCCGTTTTACCAATCCCACCCTGCGGACTCTCGAAGAGCGTCTGGCCGCCATGGAAGGAGCAGAGGATTGCGTTGCCACTGCTTCTGGGATGGCGGCTTGCCTGACGGTCTGCATGGGTACCTTGCAAGCGGGTGATCACATCGTTGCCTCGCGATCCCTCTTCGGCACGACGATACAACTCTTGCAGAAAATCCTGGGACGTTTTGGAGTGGAAACCAGTTTTGTGCCCTTGACCGATCTCGATGCTTGGCGCGCGGCGCTGCGACCCAACACCCGGATGCTTTTCTTGGAAACTCCATCCAATCCCCTGACCGAAGTGGGCGATCTGGCGGCTTTGGCAGAACTGGCCCATGGCCATGATGCCCTACTGGTCGTCGATAATTGTTTTTGTACCCCTATCCTGCAACAACCCCTAGCCTTTGGTGCTGATTTGGTCTTGCACTCCAATACCAAGTACATCGATGGTCAGGGACGAACCCTGGGCGGGGCGATTTGTGGCAGCAAGGCGCTCTTGGAAGGACCGCGAAATTTTGTGCGCACGGCGGGAACAAGCCTCAGTCCCTTCAATGCCTGGGTCCAGTACAAAGGGTTGGAAACCCTGGCCCTGCGGATGGAGCGGCACTGTGCCAACGCAGCAATCCTGGCGCAATGGCTGCAGGTTCGTCCAGAAGTAGAGCAGGTTTACTATCCGGGACTCGCCGATCATCCCCAAGCCGATCTGGTCCGCAAGCAGCAACGCTTGCCAGGGGCTATTTTATCCTTTGCTGTGCGCGGTGGGCAGCCAGCAGCCTGGGCGCTCATGGATCAACTGACGCTTTTTTCTCGCACTGCCAATTTGGGGGATGCCAAAAGCACCATTACCCACCCCGCAAGCACGACCCACAGTCGGGTAAGCCCAGAAGAGCGATCAGCAGCGGGGATTGGTGACGGCCTGTTGCGTCTGAGTGTGGGTCTCGAGCATGTGGAGGATCTTCGGGCTGACCTGGAAAATGCCTTTTGCGCACTATCGGCGTGAATTTTTGCGCTATGATGGTAAGAGAAGGCTTGTTGGACCGCACTTTTCTAGGAGAAAAACAATGATGACTCGATATCGTTCCTTGCAGCGCCACCCCCTCGGGGCAGGTACCCAACTCTGCTACTTTGACAACGGTTTACCCAGACATGTGCGCCTGGAGGAGGAAGCTGCCAAAGTAATGACCGATTTACGTCGGGTGCCAGCGGTCAGTATTCACCCAGAAATCAGCATTGACACGGCAATGCAGCGCATGGTGCACACGGGCGTGCGGATGCTGTTTGTCGTGGATAGCTTGGGTAATCTGGTGGGGCTCTTGACGGCGCGGGACCTGATGGGTACCAAGCCCCTGCAAGTCGCCACCGAAAGACAAGTTCCTCGGGATAGCCTGCAGGTGGGGGAACTCATGCTGCCTCGGGATCAGATCGAGGTGCTGGATTATGCAGAAGTGCTGCGCTCCACGGTTGGGGATATTGTGCTGACCCTCAAAGAGGCGGGTCGTCAACATGCCCTGGTCGAGGAAAAAAAACAACAACCTGAAATTTGCGGTGTCTTTTCCTTGAGTCAGATTGGCCGGCAGTTGGGGATACCAATTGATACCAGTGGTGCCGTGCAAAGCTTTGCTGAGCTGGAGCAGATGCTCGCAGACCATGGCTGATCCACACCGCGCCCTTGGATGGGGAGGTAGTTCCTCCCATGCCTGAGACTTGGGCGCTACTCCTTGCGCTCCTGTTCATTCTGATCAATGGGTTTTTTGTGGCCGCAGAATTTGCCTTGGTGCGACTGCGCAGTACCCAGCTGCGGGCATTGGTACAGCAGCATCCCCGACGGGGGACCATTCTGCGCAAGGTCCATCGACGGCTCGATGCCTATTTATCGGCAACACAGCTCGGCATTACCCTTGCCTCCTTAGCCCTGGGCTGGATTGGCGAACCGGCAGTGGCGCACTTGCTCCGTCCGTTCTTGCACTTTTTGGGGGTCTTTTCGGACTCTGCCCTGGAATCCAGTTCCTTTGCCGTCGCTTTTATCCTGGTGGCTTATGTCACCATCATTCTCGGTGAGTTGGCGCCCAAATCCCTTGCCATTGGGAACGCTGAGCGCATTGCCTTGTGGACGGTTCTTCCCCTGTATGGCTTTTACTGGCTGACCTTACCCGCCATTGCCTTGCTCAATGGTAGTTCGCGCTTATTCTTGCGACTGTTTGCCTTGCGTATTGCTCCAGAACATCGAGATAGTCCCCATTCTCGGGAAGAACTTGCCATGATTCTGGCCTTGAGCCAATCCCAAGGTACCTTGGGGGTGCGAACGGGGGAGATTCTGGAGCGGGCCCTGGATTTTCATGATTTGACAGCTGGAGATTTGGCACGCCCAGCAGCAGAGATGATCTGCCTGCTGGTGGATAGTGATCGGGCCGAGATTCGTCGGGTCCTGACCATCCATCGCTACACCCGCTACCCGGTCTGCGAGGGGGATCGGCAGCATGTGCTGGGTCTGATCCATATCAAGGACTTGTTACCCCTACTGGCATCGGCTGGGCAAGGTCTGGACTTGCGCTCCATTCTCCGACCGCTGCCCGCCGTCGATCGGAATCTGCCGGCCATGGAGCTCTTGACCCATTTCCGTAGTGGCCAGCCGCATTTTGCTTTGGTGGTGGATGAACTGGGAACGATCATCGGTTTTGTCACCCTCGATCACCTGCTGGAGGCCTTGCTGGGTTCCATTCCCGATGAATTTTGCCATCAGCGAGTGGATTGGGAAAAGCAACCCGATGGTTCCTGGATTGGCAATGGTGGCCTCTCGGTGTATTCGCTGGAACAACTTTTGGATCGGGATATTGACGAAGCGGGAGATGTCGATAGTATTGGCGGGCTGCTCATGAAGCGCCTGGAACGCTTGCCAGAGGAGGGGGAGCGCTTACATTTTCGGGACTTTGATGTATTGGTTCGGAAACGCGAAGGCCCGCGCATCAGTTCGTTACAAGTATTTCCTCATCCACATACCGATGCTGAAGAGTGGTTTGCCTGATTGTCACTGCAAAAATCTGATTTTTTCTATTCCTTACCACCAGAGCTGATTGCGCAAGAGCCCTTGGCTGACCGTGCTGCCAGTCGAATGCTGGTTCTGGATCCTAAGAAAAATGCCTACTTGGATAGCCAGGTCGTGCAACTGCAGCGCTTTTTGCGTCCTGGCGATGTACTGGTTTTCAACAATACCAAGGTGCTTCCGGCTCGGATCCTTGCGCGCAAGGAAACTGGAGGCGCCGTGGAGCTGCTCCTGGACCGTATCCTTACGACTGCAGAGGCCCGTTTCCTTGCCCGTTCCTCGAAACCCTTGCGCGTTGGTATGAAACTGCAACTTGCCGATGGGAGCCAGGCTGAGGTCCTCTCCCGGGATGGAAAGATGCTCTGTCTGCGCCGCTTGGGCGATTGGCTCACGCTCTTGGAGGGCCATGGTTCCGTGCCATTGCCGCCGTATATCCAACGCCCTGCAGAAGATCTGGATCGGGAACGGTATCAGACGGTATATGCCCAAATCCCGGGGGCAGTGGCAGCGCCTACCGCTGGCCTACATTTTGATGAGTCGCTCTTGACTGCGCTGGCAAGCGATGGAATCCACAGCAGTTTTGTTACCCTGCATGTGGGTGCTGGCACTTTTCTCCCGGTGCAGACAGAACAAATCGAAGATCATCAGATGCACAGTGAAATCGCCGAGGTGTCTGCGGCAACCGTTGCGGCCGTGCAAGCCTGCAAGGATCGGGGAGGGCGGGTCATCGCCGTGGGCACCACGGCTTGCCGCGCCCTGGAGAGCGCTGCGCAGACAGGCGTCTTGCAGCCCTTTACCGGAGATACGGACCTTTTTTTGTATCCGGGCAAAAGCTTTCGGGTGATCGATGGTCTTTTTACCAACTTTCATCTGCCCGAGTCGACGCTGTTGATGTTGGTCTGCGCCCTGGCGGGAACGGATTTCGTCCTGGCCGCTTACCACCATGCCGTAGAACAGCAATACCGATTTTTCAGTTATGGTGATGCCATGTTGATTGTGCCTGGGTCCTTGTTATGAGTTTCTTTCTTCCGTTGGCCAAGGATGGGGCAGCGCGCCGGGGAAGGCTTCATTTTGCTCGGGGTACGGTGGAAACACCGGCCTTCATGCCCGTAGGTACCTATGGTACGGTCAAGGGGATGACGCCCGAAGAACTCCGGCTGCTGGGAGCGGAGATCATCCTGGGTAACACTTTTCATCTCTATCTACGTCCTGGGCTCGAGGTGGTGGAGGCACTCGGTGGATTACATCGAATGATGCACTGGGATGGGCCTATCCTCACGGATTCTGGCGGTTTTCAGGTCTTTAGTCTGGGGGCCTTGCGGAAGCTGCGGGAGGCGGGGGTGACCTTTCGCGCCCCTGGCGATGGTCGTTCGGTCTTTCTGGGGCCCGAGGAAAGCATGATGATCCAGGAACGCCTAGGCTCCGATATCGTGATGATCTTTGATGAATGTACACCCCATCCGGCCGATTGGGAAACGTCCCGGCAGAGTATGGAGCTCTCGCTTCGCTGGGCAGCTCGCTCCCGTGCCAGCTATACAGGTCCGGGCCAGCTCTTTGGTATTGTCCAGGGCGGAATGTACCCCGAGTTGCGTGCCCGTTCCCTGGAAGCACTGGAGCGTCTTGATTTTCCTGGTTTGGCCATTGGTGGCTTGTCGGTGGGAGAAAGCAAGGTCGAGATGTTTGCTGTGCTCGATGCCCTGCTCCCCCAGATGCCTGCCATCAAGCCCCGATACTTGATGGGTGTGGGGACCCCCGAGGACTTGGTAGAGGGGGTGGCGCGGGGTGTGGATATGTTTGATTGTGTTCTCCCTACCCGCAATGCCCGTAATGGCTGGCTTTTTACCCGCCAGGGTACCCTGAAGCTGCGGCATGCCGAATTTGCCAAGGATCCCCTTCCGCCGGATCCCGAGTGTCGTTGTTATACCTGTCAAAACTACAGCCGGGCCTACCTTCGTCATTTGCAGCAAAATCGGGAGATCCTGGGGGCACGCCTCAATACCTGGCATAATCTTCATTATTACCAAGATCTTATGCAAGACATGCGGACCGCCATCGAGCACGGCAAATTTGCCGCTTTTCGTGACGAATTTTATGGACTTCGGGGCAAAATCCCGCCGTCCTTTCCCCACTGACGCCCAGCGGCTACAATGTCGCCCCAGTATTCAAGCCGGAGGAATCCATGAGTTTTCTGCCCATTGCGAACGCCTATGCCGACACTGCCGGTGGCAGCGGGGGACCCGAAGGTATGATCCTGCAGTTTCTACCGCTGATCATCATCTTTGGGATTTTCTATTTCTTGCTCATCCGTCCCCAAAGTCAAAAGGCAAAGGCGCAGCGGCAGATGATTGCAGCGCTTGCCAAAGGCGATGAGGTGATCACTTCCGGTGGTCTGCTGGGACGGGTTATGCAGCTCAATGAGGAATATCTTCACTTGGAAATTGCCGAAGGCATCATCGTGAAGATCCAACGCAATGCGGTGAGCATGGTTCTGCCCAAAGGTACTCTCAAAAAACTCTGACAAGGCGTTGGCATGACCCGTTATCCCTGGTGGAAATATCTCGTCATTTTGCTGGTAGTGGTACCGGCTATTTTCTTTGCCCTTCCCAACTTTTATGGTTGGCATGCAGCAATTGAGGTGCGGGCACCAGTGGGGGTCCAGCTACCTCCACCCCAGTCCATGGCCGGGTGGTTGGCGGAGGCAAAAATCCCTGTAACGCGCACACAAGTTCAAAATGACCAGACGATTTTTTATTTCCCCAATGAAAGCGCCCAGGGTTTGGCCGAGACCCTGCTGCAAAATCGTTTGCCTAGCAATGCCCAAGTCATTCTTTCCCAAAAGTCCGCTGAACCCTCCTGGATGGCAGCTCTGGGTGCGGCTCCCGTAAATCTGGGTTTGGATTTGCGCGGTGGGGTGTATTTGTTGTTACGGGTCGATACCAATGCCTTGATCCATCACCATCTGGAGGAGTATCAGCGGGGCATCCAAACGCTGTTGCGAAAAAAGGACCTGCCTTATTTGCATGTCCAACTCTCGGCCCCAACCCAGCTCACGATCCAAATGGCCAGTGGGCAGCAAATCCAGCAGGCCATCGCTGCGATTTCCGAGGCGTACCCGGAGTTGAAGGCCACAGCCAGTGCTTCGGACCAGATTCTGGTGGATTTGCCGCCTGCTGTGGTGCAGAAACAGACCGACGACGCCCTCCAACAAGCCATTGTGGTCATCCGGAATCGTATCGACGAACTTGGGGTTGCAGAACCCCAGATCCAGCGGCAAGGGAAAGAGCATATCGCTGTGCAGTTACCTGGGGTACAGGATACCCAGCGGGCCAAGGCCATCATTGGTTCTACGGCACAGTTGGAATTCAAGATGGTCGCCAATTCCAACCTGCTGGCCCAGGCCCTGAAGGGTGATGTGCCCGATGGGGATGCCCTGTATTACGGGAGTGATGGTCAGCCTTACTTGCTCCACAAGGAAACCGTCCTGACTGGCCGTTATCTCAATGGCGCCACGGCGGGCGTCGACAACAATACGGGTGGAGCCATCGTCAATATCAGCTTTGATGGGGTTGGCACTCGGATATTTGGTGATTTGACCAGCAAAAATGTCGGCAAGCGGATGGCTATCCTCCTCGATAACAAAGTGGTAACTGCCCCGGTAATCCAAGAGGCAATTACGGGTGGACGGGCCCAAATCAATGGGTTTGCCAATCTGAAAGAGGCGAGTAACGTTGCCATCGAGTTGCGTGCTGGTGCCCTGCCAGCGCCAGTACATGTCTCCGAGGAGAGAACGGTAGGACCGACCTTGGGTCAGGACTCCATTCATGATGGGGTCCTTGCGGTATTGTTTGGGATGCTCTTTGTGGTCACCTTCATGACCCTTTATTACCGGGCCTTTGGACTGATTGCGGACCTGGCCATCTTGGTCAATATCCTGGCGATTTTGGCGGTTCTTTCCCTCATGGGAGGGACCCTTACTTTGCCTGGTATAGCGGGAATCGTCCTCAAGATCGGCCTGGCAGTGGATGCCAATGTGCTGGTCTTTGAGCGAATCCGCGAGGAATTACGCCGGGGCCTGAGCCCCCGCGCCAGTATCGAGATGGGGTTCAAAAAGGCCTTCGCCACGATCGTCGACTCCAATATTACCGTGCTCATTGCTGCTCTGGTTCTTTTTCAGTTTGGTACGGGGGCCATCAAGGGCTTTGCTTTGGTCCTGGTCATTGGGGTGCTGGTTTCCATGTTTACCGCGACCATGATGAGTCGTGGCATCGTGGAGCTTGCTTTGGGTAAACGCCGCGTTACCAAACTCTGGATCTGAGGTCGCCATGCAAATCTTCCATTCCCAAACTCATATCGATTTCATGTCGCGCCGGTGGATCTTCATTGGCATTTCTGGCTTGTTGATCCTGGCCTCTATTGCGATTTTTCTGGTGCGCGGCCTCAATTACAGCATCGACTTTACGGGGGGAACCTTGGTGGAGCTGGGTTTTCGCCACACCCCAGATTTGGCCACTGTTCGGCAGACCCTGGGCAAAGCCGGATATGCTGATGCGGTGGTACAGACCTTTGGCGGGGATCGGGATTTGTTGATCCGCCTGCGCACTCGTCCAGGGGAAAGCAGCGCTGTTTCCCATCAGATCCTCCAGGTCTTTACCCAGGATCCCAGCGCCTATCCGGGGGTACAACTGCGCCGCACGGAGTATGTCGGTCCGGAGGTGGGCAAGGAACTGCGGAACAAGGGTATCCTGGCCCTCATCGTGGTGACCATCGGGATCTTGATTTACGTAGGCTTTCGCTTCGAATGGCGTTTTGCGACAGGTGGGGTGGTGGCCATGCTCCACGATCCCATCCTGGTGGTGGGCTACTTTGCCCTCTCTCAACAAGAGTTTTCCATGACGGTGATTGCTGCGCTCCTGGTGGTGATGGGGTTCTCCCTCAATGACACGGTCGTAGTATTCGATCGGATGCGGGAAGATTTGCGGGCAGCGCGCAACGGGAGTGTTGCCGAAATCTTTAACGTCGCCATCAACGAAACCCTTTCGCGAACGGTCATTACCAGTTTCATCACCTTTATGGTGGCCTTGTCACTCTTTTTGTTTGGTGGCCCGGTGATTCACGGTTTTGCAACGGCGCTGGTAATTGGGGTGGTGGTAGGGACCTACTCCTCCATTTTCGTTGCCAGTCCCATTGCTCTTTGGCTGGGCTTGAAGAGAGAGCATGTCTTGAAACGCCAGTTCATCAGTGCCAAAGATCGTAAGGATGGTGCAACTCTATAAGGTTGACTATTGAGCCCAATCCTTAGCAAGTCCGCTTCAGACGGGAAAGCTTATGCCCAGCACCTTCGTCAATGGTCTTTCGATCTTGCAGGGAAATCGCCTGGAGTGGCTGCGAGATGCGGTGTTGGCATGGCTCGGTGACCATCCCCTGCAGCCTTTGGAAGAGGAGATCATCCTGGTCCAAAGTAATGGTATAGGGGAGTGGATCAAGGCCTCGTTCGCTACGCTATCTGGTATTTGTGCTGCAACCAGGGTCGAACTTCCCGGGCGTTTTCTCTGGCGAATCTATCGTGCGGTTTTGGGGAAGGAAATTCCGCAATTTTCCCCCCTCGATAAAAGCATCCTCACCTGGCGCCTGATGCGTCTCCTACCCACCCAGCTTGCTCGACCAGAGTTTGCCGCCCTGGCGCACTTCCTGGGTGATGGTGATCCTGACCGGTTGCTGCAACTCGCCATGCGTCTGGCGGATCTCTATGATCAATACCAGATCTACCGTGATGACTGGCTGGATGCATGGGAACAGGGTAACCCGATTCTCACAGACCCCTCGGGTATGCAGGAACCCTTGTCTGCTGAGCATGTCTGGCAGTCCTTGCTTTGGCAAACCGTTTGCCAAGAATTGGATGCATCTGCCCGTGCCATGGTTCGGCCCCATGTTCATCGCAAGGTTCTTGCCCGCTTGCAAACGGGATCATCCAAGCTACCTACGCTGCCGCGACGGGTCATCGTTTTTGGCGCCACTGCCTTGCCCAGGAGTACCCTGGACATTTTGATAGCGCTTTCCTCCTACGCCCAAATCATCTTGGCCGTGCCCAACCCCTGTCGTTATTACTGGGCTGATATCATGGCAGGACGCGAACTCTTCCACGCCGAGCGACGGAGGCACCCTTTTCGGTACGGTCAGAATCTCTCGGCAGTTTCTCTGGAGGCCATGCACGCCCATGCCCATCCGCTGCTGGCTGCGTGGGGGCGGCAAGGAAGGGATTTTGTCCGGCTTCTGGATTTCATCGATGACTCCTATCCTTCCCTCGACTTTCCTCGCATTGACCTTTTTGATGAGTCTCCTGGCGTAACGCTCCTGGAACAGGTGCAAGCGGCCATTCGCGACCTGCTTCCCTTGCCAGAGCATCCTCGCAATGCAGTCGATGCCAAGGACCGATCCATTGTGTTCCATGTTGCCCACAGTCGGCAGCGGGAAGTGGAAATCCTCCATGACGAATTGCTCAAGATGCTGCAGGAAAGCGATGGCCAACTACGCCCCCGAGACATTGTCGTTATGGTTCCGGATATCGCGACCTTTGCCCCCGCCATTCGCGCAGCCTTTGGACAATATGGGCGAAATGATCCTCGCTTCCTTCCCTTTGCGATTGTCGATCAGCAAAAACGAAATCATGCCCCTGTGCTCATTGCCTGCGAATGGCTGCTCAAGATCGACCAGCATCGGATCGGGATCACGGAGATTCTGGATCTGCTGGACGTGCCGGCGGTTGCCAAAGGTTTTGGTCTGGACCCGCAAGATCTGCCCCAACTTCGCCGATGGGTTGTGGGAGCCGGGGTGCGTTGGGGCCTCCATCGGGCGCAGCGCGAGAGCCTGGGCTTGACAAGCTGTGGGGAGCAGAATACCTGGCTCTTTGGGCTGCAGCGGATGTTGCTCGGATACGCCAGTGGAACGACGGGGGATTATCAAGAGATCCAGCCCTACGCCGAAATCGGTGGCCTCGAAGCTGCATTGGTCGGCAAGCTTGATCAGGTATTCCAGCGCTTGCAGGAGTGGTGGGAAGAGGCTCGGACACTCGCCACCCCGGAACACTGGGTTGTACGCGCACGGAATTTCCTTTCCAACTGGTTCTTGCCCCAGGATGCGCAGGAACAGCAGGTCCTAACCCTGCTGGAAGAAGCACTCCATAGCTGGGCAGAGGCCTGTGAGCATGCTGGGTTCCATGATCCCATCCCCCTTTCTGTCTTTCGTGAAGGCTGGTTGGCGGATATCGATGAGCCACAGCGCATGGGGCGTTTTCTGAGTGGTGGAGTAACCTTCTGCAGCCTCATGCCCCTTCGTTCCATTCCTTTCGATGTGGTCTGCCTCTTGGGTATGAACGATGGAGACTATCCTCGAAGTGTCCAGCAGAATGACTTTGATCTCATGCGCCTGCCTGGTCAATATCGGCCAGGAGACCGATCCCGTCGTGATGACGATCGCTATCTCCTGCTGGAAGCCCTTCTTTCTGCTCGAAAAACCTTCTACGTCAGCTGGAGTGGTCGCAGTCCACGGGACAACAGCAGTCAAGCCCCATCGGTTTTGATCAGTCAGTTACGGGACTATCTTGCAGCGGGATGGACTGCACCGGTGGGGCAGGATGCTGGGAATCTGCTGCAAATGCTCACGACGGAACACCCGCTGCAACCCTTCAGTCGACGCTATTTTGAAGCCGGTGGATTGCTTACCTACGCCAGGGAATGGCGGGATGCCCATGAGTCCATCGGGACATCCCAAAACCTGTCGCTCCCGCCAGCGGAGGATTCTTCGGTCGATCTAACCCTTGCCGATCTAGCCGGATTTTTGAAAAATCCGGTCAGGACCTTCTTTCGCAGGCGCTTGGGAGTCTATTTTGAGGATCCCGCTGACGTTCCGGATGACGAGCTATTTCATCTCGACGGTCTGGATCTGTATGTCATCTTGCAGGATCTGCTTCGAGAGGTAGCTTGGCTGCCGCAGATCGATATGTTCCGGGCAGTAGCAGAGCGTGTCCAACAAATGCAGCGGTCAGGACAACTGCCCATGGGTGGGATCGGGGACAAGGAGGCGCAGAGACTGGAGGAATTGGCCCTGCCCATGCTCTTTGCCTGGCAAGATGCCACCCATCGCTATCCCCATGCGGTAGAAAAAGTCCCCTTGCGTTTCTCCCATGCAGGATTTGTCCTGCAGGATTGGCTGGAATCCCGATATGGCCGGGAGGGCGAGGTCTGCTGGATTGGCATGACTCCCTCGACGCTACTCAAGGAGAAGAAGGTGCGTCCGGAGAAGCTTGTGGACGCCTGGGTACGACTGCTCGCAGCCAACGTCGGTGCTTTATCCACGGGAGGTATATTGATTGGCCGCGATGCCACGCTGCAATGGCCAGCGTACCCCAAGGAAGAAGCGAGATCTTATCTCCAAAAGCTCCTCGAGTTCTGGGGAATGGGTTTGCAAGAACCCTTGCCTTGGGCGGTGCAATCTGCGCTAGCGCAGGCGCGAAA
>JABEBX010016054.1_pt1 | contig 33862 bp, 39 predicted proteins | sample 7245971 | NCBI WGS metagenome assembly JABEBX01 (sample SAMN14506365, study PRJNA622280) | hot springs metagenome | biome: hot spring [ENVO:00000051]|acidic hot spring [ENVO:00002120]; feature: spring [ENVO:00000027]|sediment [ENVO:00002007]; material: sediment environment [ENVO:01001048]... | reverse complement strand
CACCACCCCTTCCCATCCCGAACAGGACCGTGAAACACTGCAGCGCCTATGATAGTCGAGGGCCTCCCTCCGCGAAAGTCGGTCACCGCCAGACTCCTAATTAGTGAAAAATCCTGCATCCTTAAATGGCTGCAGGATTTTTTTTACCTAGGATGTTGCGCTGAGGATGCTCTGCAGGTCGCGGCCATGGGCCGCTCCTACGGGTTGTGGAGCATATTTCGTGAAGCAGCGTCGCGAGAGGGCGGAAGATCAGGCCTTTTCCCGGCTCTGCCGGCTTTGGGCCTGCACGAGGGCGAGGGGTAAGCTGAACGTGACCTTTTCCTCCACACCGGCTGTTTCTTCGGGGATTTTCGCACCCCATCCGATCAGGGTGTTGATGATGCCCTGAACCAGGCTCTCCGGCGCCGAGGCGCCAGCGCTGATGCCAATCCGCTCTACGGAGGAGAACCAGTCGCGCTGGAGTTGCTCCGCATCCTCGATGAGATGGGTGGGGGTACCCAGCCGCGTGCCCAGTTCCGCCAGGCGGCTGGAATTGGAGCTGTTCGGTGCCCCCACGACCAGCATGATATCGACCTGCGGGGCAAGGGCCTTCACGGCGTCCTGACGATTCTGGGTAGCATAGCAGATATCATCTTTCTTGGGGCCTTCAATGTGGGGAAAGCGTTGCCGCAGGGCCTGAATCACTTCCGCCGTATCATCCATGCTCAAGGTGGTTTGGGTGATATAGGCGAGCTTGTCAGGATTCCTCGGATGCAGCGTGGAGACGTCGCTGACATTGGAAACCAGATACATCATCCCGGCTTCGACCTGGCCCATGGTGCCCTCCACCTCCGGGTGTCCGGCATGGCCGATAAGGATCATCTCCATCCCTTCGCGACTGTATTTCTTGACTTCCATGTGCACCTTGGTCACCAGGGGGCAGGTGGCGTCAAAGACGTTGAGGCCGCGCGCCGCCGCCTGCTGCCGTACTGCCACGGGAACGCCATGGGCACTGAAAATGACGGTGGCATTATCGGGTACTTCGCGGAGACCTTCGACGAATATGGCTCCGCGTTCACGCAGTCCTTCGACGACGTGGCGATTATGGACCACCTCATGACGCACGTAGATGGGCGCGCCAAAGAGATCGAGGGCACGCTCGACAATCTGAATGGCCCGGTTCACACCCGCACAAAAGCCGCGGGGGTTGGCGAGGAGTATTTCCATGGAGTATCTCGCTGATGGAGGAGTGACCGTGATGGTCGCTTGTGGGCGAGCCGGTGTCAACGCTGGCCGGCCCGTTAGTCGCCCACCTAGAGATCGCCCCACAAACTCTGTGCGCCGGCCACGGCGGCAATGGCAGCGGTTTCGGCGCGGAGGATGCGCGGACCCATGCGGATGGGGCGGAAGCCGACCTCCCGGGCGGCGGAGATTTCATCCGGGTGTAAGCCGCCTTCGGGACCGCTCAGGATGGTCAATGTGCGGCCGGGGGCCGGAATGTTTTGGAGGCGATCCGTGGCCTGCGCTTCCAGCACCAGGCCGTCTCCCTGCACCGCGGGGAGGGCTTGCAGCAGCGGGAGCGGCGTGCAGAGTTCGGGCAGCGTGGTGCTGCTGCTTTGCTCACAGGCGGCGATGATGATTTCTTGCCAGCGCTCCGTGCGTCGCGCCTTGCGTTCCTCGGCAATAACGGCGACGCTGTGCTGGCATTGTACCGGCTGAATACGCTGTACTCCCAGTTCCACGGCTTTTTGCAACGCCCATTCCAGCCGTTCGCCGCGGGTCAGGGCCAGCAGCAAGGTGATGGCGAGTGGGGACGCCGTAGGGCGTGGGGCATGGCCGCGGATGGTGACCAGCGCGCGGCCCTTATCGCTCCCCCCAAGCTCGGCGTGATAATCGCAGCCGTCGCCGTTGAAGAGGGTGAAATGTTGCCCGCTGCGGGCGCGCAGTACGCGCAAAAGATGATGGCTCGGCGCTTGGTCAAGGAGTACCGGGCCCGATTCGGGTAGCTGCAGTGACGTATACAGGTGGATGCGGGGCATGGCGATGAGAATTCCAATACAAATATTAACATTATATCATGGGTGGCGCAAAAACCTCCTTGCTGCCGCATGGGAGGGATCCCTTGCGGGATGGGAGAGGGGTGCTGCCCATGCATGACGACATTGACTGCCGCAGGCCGCCCTTGTGGGAGCGACGCGCAGGGGTGGTTCCCGCCTGGATTTATAATCAGGCCAGTATCTTGTTGCACCGTGACGCCGGGCCCGTCTATGTACCCTTGCGTTACGTGTCCGTAATGGCCATTTTGTCGTTAAGGGAGTGGGTATTCTGTGATTTTATCGGCGGGAAGATCGCTGTCACCGTCTGGCACCATTTTGCTCCCCAGCTGCGCCAGGATCTGCAAGATGCCGTTCCCTGCCAGATGGATTTGTTTAATCCGGATAGCGAGGTGATTTTGCGGCGTTTGCCTATGGAGTTCAACCAGGCACTGACGGTGGCCCTCAAGAAGCAGGCGGAAAAGCGGCGGCCGTCGGCGCAGGTGATCGCTTTGGACGGGCGGAGCCGTGACGAAAAAAACGATGGATAAGGTATGGGTTGGCAATTTGCTGCGTACCTGCGCAGATCGTTTTATTTTGCCCCGTTTTCAGGAGGTGAGATCCAGCCGCAAGCCCGATGGCAGCATTGTTACCAGTGCCGACATCGATAGTCAGAATTTTTTGCGCGAAATGCTTGCTGCGCGCTACCCGAAGATTCCCTTGTTGGGAGAGGAGATGTCCGGAGCGGAGCAGGCGAGTCTGTTGGCGGAAGCGAAGGTCCTGTGGTGTCTGGATCCTTTGGACGGGACGAGCAATTTTGCTGCGGGAGTGCCGGTTTTCGGCATTTCCCTGGCATTGCTCAGCGGCGGACAGGCGGTGCTCGCCTGGGTCTATGATCCGGTGCGCGGAGAGCTGTTTTGCGCAGAACAAGGCCGTGGGGCGGTGGTAGACGGGGTGGCGCTGGCTCCCCGCGTGGCGCCGCCGTTGGGTGATTGCGTGGGCGTGGTCGATTATAAGCGCCTTCCCCTGGATCTGGCCCTGCGCATGATCGAAGGGCGGCCCTTTCATAGCCAGCGCAACTTCGGTGCATCGGTGCTGGAGTGGTGCTGGCTGGCGGCGGGTCGTTACCACTTTTATTTGCATGGGGCGCAGCAGCTTTGGGACATGGCCGCCGGCGAACTGGTCCTGCGCGAGGCGGGCGGCGCGGTGACCGATCTGGCGGGGCGGGCCCTGGGTGTGGGCAGCCTGAAGCCCCAGTCGGTGCTGGCCACCCTGGATCCGGATCTGCACCGGGCTTGGCGCGCCTGGCTGGATGGGCGGCGTTGAGTTCCCAAAAGAGCGCCTTTGTTTTATGCTAAAACGAATTTTTTCACTTCATCCACCGATTTCCGCTGAGGACCCTATTTCATGGCTACCATCCGCAATCTTGCTCTATCGTTGCTCCCGGTCACCGAATCTGCCGCCCGTGCCGCCAGCGGCTGGATTGGCCGCGGAGAAAAGGAGCTGGGTGACGGGGCGGCGGTGGATGCGATGCGCGCCGCCTTGGCGCAGGTGCCCATGCGGGGTACCGTCGTGATCGGCGAGGGCGAAAAGGACGAAGCACCCATGCTCTACAATGGTGAGCATGTGGGTTCCGGCGAAGGGCCGGAAGTGGACATTGCCGTGGATCCCGTCGAGGGCACGAGCTTCCTGGCCAGTGGCATGGCGGGTTCCATTTGTGTCCTGGCAGCGGCCCCCAAGGGCAGCATGTTCCGGCCGGGCCCGGCGTTTTACATGGATAAGATTGTGGTGCCGGCGCCGGCGCGGGGAAAGATCGACCCGGCAGCGCCGCTGCGGGATAAACTCGCGAGTCTTGCCAGCGCCCTGGGCAAGGAAGTGCGGGACCTGCGCATTTTCGTGCTCAAGAAGCCACGCCATGAGGCGATGATTCGGGAGATTCAGGCGGCGGGAGCCACCGTGCGCTTGCAGACGGACGGCGATGTCAGTGGTGGCATCATGGCGGCCCTGGGAGTGAAGGTGGATGCCATGATGGGCGTGGGTGGCACTCCCGAAGGCGTCATCACCGCTTGCGCGGCGCGCGCCATGGGCGCCGACATGTTTGCCGCCCTCGCGCCGCAAAAGCCGGGCGAGGCGGAGGCATTGCGTGCGGCGGGTTTGCAGGCCGGCCAGTGGCTCGGTCGCGACGATCTGGTGTCCAGCGATGATGTACTCTTCGTGGCCACGGGCCTGACTTCGGGAGATATCCTGGAAGGCGTGTCGCGGTCCCATTATTTTGTGGAGAGCGAGAGCCTCGTCATCTCCGGTCATGATGGCATTCTGCGTCGCGTGCAGACCCATCAAAGAGTTAGCTGAATTTTAAACCCTATGGCTCGCCCCAGTGGCCGCTGCAAGCGATGGAAGGAGATGTTATGAGTGTCAGCCGCACCGATCTAGCGAACGCAATTCGCGTATTGACCATGGATGCCGTGGAGAAGGCCAAATCCGGCCATCCTGGCATGCCCATGGGTATGGCGGATATTGCCGAAGTGCTGTGGAATGATTATTTGGTGCACAATCCCGCCAATCCGCAATGGGCCAACCGCGACCGATTTATCCTTTCCAACGGCCATGGTTCCATGCTGCAGTATGCTTTGTTGCACCTGACGGGTTATGACCTGTCCATGAACGATCTGGAGCAATTTCGGCAATGGCACAGCAAGACGCCGGGCCATCCCGAGTATCGCGACACGCCGGGGGTGGAGACGACCACCGGACCGCTGGGTCAGGGACTCGCCAACGGTGTGGGCATGGCCTTGGCGGAGGAAATGCTGGCGGCCCAGTTCAACCGGCCCGACCACCACATCGTGGACCATTACACCTATGTCTTTCTGGGCGATGGCTGCCTGATGGAGGGCGTTTCCCATGAGGCCTGCTCCCTGGCGGGTACTTGGGGGCTGCACAAGCTGGTCTGTTTTTATGATGATAACGGCATCTCCATCGATGGCCATGTGACCGACTGGTTTACCGATGATACCCCCGGCCGTTTCGAGGCCTATGGTTGGAACGTGATCCGCAATGTGGACGGTCATGACCCCGACGCCATCAAAAAGGCCATCCATCAGGCGCGCAGCCAGACGGTCAAGCCCACCCTGATCTGCTGCAAGACCGTCATTGGCCATGGTTCCCCCAACAAGGCCGGGAGCCACGACTGCCACGGCGCCCCGCTGGGTGCTGAAGAAATCTGCCTGACCCGCGAAAATCTGGGTTGGCCGGACAAGCCCTTCCAGATCCCCGAGGCCGTCTATCGCGCCTATGACGCCCGCGCCAAGGGCGAGGCGGCGGAGGCGGACTGGAAGGAGCGTTTCGCCAAGTATCGGGAGCTTTATCCGGACGAAGCAGCGGAGTTCGAGCGGCGCCTGCGTGGCGAGGTGACGGCGGAATTTGACGGCACCTTGGACAAGCTGATCGCCGATTTCCGCACGGAAGCGCCCAAGATTGCCACGCGCGTGGCCTCGGGCAGAAGCATCCAGGCCCTGGCCGCGGCCGTACCAGAGTTTTTGGGTGCCTCGGCGGATCTGACGCCTTCCAACAATACCCGCTGGAAAGAAGCCATCGACATCGGCAAGCACCGCTTGATGGGCGACTACATCCATTACGGGGTGCGGGAATTTGCCATGTCGGCCATTATGAACGGCGTCACTTTGCATGGCGGCTTTGTGCCTTTCGGCGGCACCTTCCTGATCTTCTCGGACTATGCCCGTAACGGCATCCGTCTCTCGGCCTTGATGGGTATTCGCGTCATCTATGTGATGACCCATGATTCCATCGGCCTGGGTGAGGATGGTCCTACCCATCAGCCCATCGAGCAGGTCAACAGCCTGCGCCTGATCCCCAATCTGCTGGTCTGGCGCCCTGCCGACGCGGTGGAGACTGCCATTGCCTGGGGGGCATCCATCAAAAATACGGCGGCCCCGGCACTGCTCGCCCTGAGCCGGCAAAACTTGCCCACCCTGCCCCATACGGATGAGACGGTGGCGAATGTATGGCGGGGTGGTTATGTCCTGAAAGAAGCGGCCAACGGCAAGCCCGAGGGCATTCTCCTGGCGACGGGTTCCGAGGTCGAACTGGCCCTCAATACCCAGGCCAAGCTGGCGGAGGCCGGGCGGCACGTGCGCGTGGTATCGATGCCCTGCGTGGAGATCTTTGCCGCCCAGGATCAGGCCTATCGCGATGCGGTCTTGCCGCCGGCCCTTACCCGCCGTCTGGCGATGGAGGCCGGTAGCACGGCGCTTTGGTACAAATATGTGGGATTGCAGGGCGATGTGCTCGGGATTGACCGCTTTGGCGCCTCTGCGCCGGCCCCGGTGCTCTTCGAGAAATTCGGCTTTACGGTGGACAACGCCGTCGCCCGTTTCCAGGCCCTGTGACCATACCGAGCGAAACTATTTTCATCAACATTTGAGGAGAGCATCATTATGACTTTGCGTATTGGCATCAATGGCTACGGTCGAATTGGCCGCAACATCCTGCGGGCCGTGTATGAAAGCGGGCGTACCCAGAAGGTACAGATCGTGGCGGTGAACGATCTAGGCAGTCCGGAAACCAACGCCCATTTGACGCAGTATGACTCCGTCCATGGCCGCTTCAACGCGCAGGTTTCCGTGGATGGCGACGCCATGCTGGTGAACGAGGATCGCATCAGGGTGCTGGCCGAGCGGGATCCTGCCAAGTTGCCTTGGGGAGATCTGGGTGTCGACGTAGTCCTGGAATGCACCGGCTTTTTCACGACGCGGGAAAAGGCGGCCCTGCACCTGCAGGGGGGCGCCAAAAAAGTCCTGATTTCGGCGCCGGCCAAGGATGCCGTGGACATGACGGTGGTCTATGGCGTGAACCATCAGCTCCTGGATCCCGCCAAGCATAGCATCGTCTCCAACGGTTCCTGCACCACCAACTGCCTGGCCCCCCTGGCCAAGACCCTGAATGACTTTGCGGGCATTGAGGGTGGGACGATGAACACCATCCACTCCATGACCAATGACCAGCGCATCATCGACGTCTACCACAGCGATCTGCGCCGCGCCCGCGCTGCCGGGATGAGCATGATCCCCACCAGCACCGGTGCGGCCAAGGCCATCGGCTTGGTGTTGCCGGAACTGGAAGGCAAGCTGGATGGCTTTGCCATTCGTGTGCCCACCCACAACGTGTCCATCGTCGATCTGACCTGTCTGGTGAGCAAGGAAGTCTCCGTGGCAGAGTTGCATGCGGCCATGAAGGCGGCCTGCGAAGGTCCTCTCAAGGGGGTCTTTGCCTATAACGACAAGCCATTGGTCTCCATCGACTTCAACCACGATCCCCACTCCTCCACCTATGAGGCATCCTTGACCAAGGTCAAGGGCAAGCTGGTGAAAGTCTGTTCGTGGTATGACAACGAGTGGGGCTTCTCCAATCGCATGGTTGATACCGCGCTGGCGATGATGGGCCTGCCGCGTTAAGGGGATAATAGAATGAATGTCATACGTATGACCGACTTGCCCTTGCAGGGTAAGCGGGTCCTGATCCGCGAGGATCTGAACGTACCGCTGGATGAGGCCGGGCACATTGCCGACGATACGCGCATTCGTGCCAGCCTGCCCACCATCCGTGCCGCCGCCGAGGCGGGGGCGCGGGTGATGATCATGTCCCACCTGGGCAGGCCAAAGGAAGGCGAGTTTGACGAAAAGGCCAGCCTGGCCCCCATCGCCGCGCATCTGCAGGACTTGCTCGGACGGCCTGTGGCGTTGATCCGCGACTGGCTGGGTGCGGGCAAGGCGCAGTTGGCGAGCCTGCCCAACGGTGGCGTAGCCGTCCTGGAGAACGTGCGCTTCAATGCCGGTGAGGGTAAGGACGATGAAGACCTGGCCCGGCGCATGGCGGCCCTCTGCGACATCTTCGTGATGGATGCCTTTGGTACCGCCCACCGCGCCCAGGCCAGTACCCACGGGGTGGCGAAATACGCCCCCATCGCCTGTGCGGGTCCGTTGCTGGTCAACGAGCTGGATGCCCTGGGCAAGGCCTTGCGGGAGCCGCGGCGGCCCCTGGTGGCCATTGTCGCCGGGTCCAAGGTCTCCACCAAACTCACCATCCTGAAATCCCTGGCCGATAAGGTGGATCAGTTGGTGGTGGGCGGCGGCATTGCCAATACCTTCATTCTGGCCGCCGGCCATCCTGTGGGTAAGTCCCTTTGCGAGCCGGATCTGGTGCCGGAGGCCCAGGCCATCATCGCTGCCGCCCGGGCCAAGGGTGGCGATGTGCCGTTGCCCACCGATGTGGTGGTCGCCAAGGAGTTTTCTGCGACAGCGCAGGCGCGCCTGTGCGGCGTGGATGCCATCGCTGCGGATGAAATGGTGCTGGATATCGGTCCAGATACGGCCAGGACCCTGGCGGAGATACTGCACAAGGCCGGGACCATCGTGTGGAATGGCCCGGTGGGTGTCTTCGAGTTCGACGCCTTTGCCAAGGGTACCGAAACCATCGCCAGGGCCGTGGCTGAAAGCAGCGCCTTTTCCATTGCCGGTGGGGGAGACACCATCGCGGCCATCAACAAGTTCCATATCGAGGACAAGGTTTCGTATATCAGCACCGGTGGCGGGGCCTTTCTGGAGTTCCTGGAGGGCAAGACGCTACCGGCGGTGGCCATTCTCGAAGAACGCGCGCAGGGGCATCGCACTTGATACGCCGGACCAAGATCGTCGCGACACTCGGGCCTGCCAGCTCCGATGTCAAAGTCATCGACCGCCTCATCGAGGCGGGTGTGGATGTGGTGCGTCTGAATTTTTCCCATGGCGCTTCCGAGGATCATGTGCGCCGGGCGGAAATGGTGCGTGAACGCGCCCGGGCCCACGGCCGGGCGGTGGGGGTGCTGGCGGACCTGCAGGGTCCGAAGATCCGCATCGGCAAGTTTGCAGAGGGCAAGGTACATCTGCGCGAGGGCGAGCCCTTTGTCCTGGATACCGCCTGTACCCTGGGCGATCTCTCGCGCGTCGGCGTGACCTACCCGCAGTTGGTGGGCGACGTGGAGCGCGGAGCGACACTGCTGCTCAATGACGGGATGATCGTGCTCTGGGTGGAGCAGGTCCAGGGCGGGGAGATCCACACCCGTGTCGTGCAGGGCGGTGAGCTGTCCGATAGCAAGGGCATCAACCGCGCCGGCGGCGGGCTGACGGCGCCGGCCCTCACGGACAAGGATCGGGCCGACATCATTACGGCGGCCCGCCTGGAGGCGGATTACCTGGCCGTATCCTTCCCCCGCAGCGCGGCGGATATGGAGGAAGCGCGGCGCCTGTTCCGCGAGGCAGGTGGTCATGGCGCGCTGGTGGCCAAGATCGAGCGCGCCGAGGCGGTGGAGGCCATCGAGGAAATACTGGCGGTATCCGAGGCCATCATGGTCGCCCGTGGCGATCTGGGGGTGGAAATCGGTGATGCGGCGGTACCGCCCGTGCAAAAGCGCATCATTGCCCTGGCCCATAAGCACAATCGCCTGACCATCACGGCAACGCAGATGATGGAGTCCATGATCCATCAACCCATACCCACCCGGGCAGAGGTCTCGGACGTGGCCAATGCGGTCCTGGACGGAACGGACGCCGTCATGCTCTCGGCCGAGACGGCCAGCGGGCAGTACCCGGTGGAGGCCGTGGCGGCCATGGATCGGACCTGCCGCGAGGCGGAACGGCATGCCCCCCAGGGCGGGAGCATCCAGATCATGGACCGCCCCCTGGAGCGGATGGACGAAACCATCGCTGCGGCCGCCATTCTCGCCACCCTGCGGACCCCCATTGCGGCCATTGCCGCCTTTACCGAGAGCGGTTCAACGGCCTTGTGGCTGTCCCGGGCCAACCCACGGGTGCCGATCTATGCCCTTACTCCGCAGGTATACACGCGGCGCAAGGTGACGCTGTTCCGGGGGGTGTATCCGGTCAATTTTCCCCTAAGCCGCCACGATGATCCGGCGCAGGTCATGCGCGCCGCCGAAGACGAGCTGCGGCGCCGGGGCGTGGTGCGTGACGGGGATCTGATTCTGATTACCATCGGTGAACCCATGGCATCACCGGGGGGGACCAATACCCTGAAGATCGTGCGGGTCGGGGACACGGCTCATCGCTCTTGAGCGCTTGCGCCACGGGAATTTTTGACGGATTTTGTTGATTGGCTCATCATTTCTATCCTAACTTGTAGGGGACACTTATGGCTCTCGTTTCCATGCGTCAATTGTTGGATCATGCGGCCGAACACGGCTACGGAATTCCCGCGTTCAATGTCAATAACCTGGAGCAAGTGCGCGCGATCATGGAGGCTGCTGCGGAAGTCAACGCGCCGGCCATCCTGCAGGCGTCGGCGGGTGCCCGGAAGTACGCGGGGGAGCCTTTCCTGCGCCACCTGATCCTGGCGGCCATTGAAGAGTACCCGGATATCCCCGTGGTCTTGCATCAGGACCATGGCGCGAGCGCCGCGGTGTGTGTCCAGGCCATCCGTTCCGGCTTCTCCAGCGTGATGATGGATGGCTCCTTGCGGGAAGACGCCAAGACGCCCGCCAGTTATGACTATAATGTGGCGGTGACGGCCAAGGTGGTGGAAATCTCCCATGCCGTTGGCGTGACGGTGGAAGGGGAACTGGGCTGTCTGGGCTCCCTTGAAACCGGCATGGCCGGGGAGGAGGATGGCGTGGGCGCCGAGGGTTGCCTGACCCACGATCAGCTCCTGACGGATCCGGAGGAGGCCGCCCATTTCGTCAAGGCCACCAAGGTGGATGCCCTGGCCATCGCCATCGGCACCAGCCATGGTGCCTATAAATTCACCCAGCCGCCCACCGGTCAGGTGTTGCGCATCGACCGGATCAAGGAGATTCATGCCCGCATCCCCGATACCCATCTGGTGATGCACGGCTCCAGTTCGGTGCCCCAGGAGTGGCTGAAGATCATCCACGAATTCGGCGGCGACATCGGGGAGACCTATGGCGTGCCGGTGGAGGAGATTCAGGAAGGCATCAAGCATGGCGTGCGCAAGGTGAATATCGATACCGACCTGCGCCTGGCGGCCACGGGGGCCATCCGCAAGAGCCTCGCTACCGACCCCAAGAACTTTGACCCGCGCAAGATGTTCCAGGCCTCTCTGGTGGCCATGCGGGACATCTGCAAGCAGCGCTTCGAGGCCTTCGGCACGGCGGGGCAGGCGAGCAGGATCAAGCCCGTTTCCCTCGACCTCATGTTCAAGCGTTATGCCAAGGGGGAGCTTGATCCGCGGGTAACCGGGGTCTGAGCGGTCGCTCTGCGACACATTTCCGGCGAGAGCGCGACCCGCTCTCGCCTTGTTTTGGAGCTAGCATGAAAACATTCAAGATATCGCCATCCATTCTTTCCGCGGATTTCGCCCGGCTGGGTGAGGAAGTGCGGGCAGTGGATGAAGCCGGGGCCGATTACATCCATGTGGATGTGATGGATAACCATTTTGTGCCCAATCTGACCATTGGGCCGCTGGTGGCGGCGGCTATCCGCCCCCATACGCAAAAGCCCCTGGACGTGCATCTCATGATCTCGCCCGTGGACGCCATCATCCCCGACTTTGCCAAGGCGGGGGCGAATATCATCACCGTGCATCCCGAGGCAACGCTCCATCTGGATCGGACCATTCAGTTGATTCACAGCCTGGGCTGCAAGGCGGGGGTCTCCCTCAATCCGGCCACTCCCCTCGACGTGCTGGATTATGTGTTGGAGAATCTGGATCTGGTGCTGGTCATGAGTGTGAACCCGGGCTTTGGGGGGCAGGGTTTCATCGAGTATACGCTGAAGAAGATCGAGGCGATCCGCAAGCGCATCGACGCCTTGGGCAAACCCATCGAGCTGGAAGTGGATGGCGGGGTCAAGGTGGATAACGTGCGGCGGGTGGCCGATGCCGGTGCCGACGTCTTTGTCGCCGGCAGCGCCATCTACAATACGCCCGATTATGGGGCGACCATCGCCGCCTTCCGCAAGGCCTTGGCCGGTGCTTAGCCAGGAATCCTCCCCAACTCTGGAGGCGCAAGGATTCGCCTTGCCTCTGTCGGCGCGGGTGGTGCTCTATTACGGCGAACACCTGCTGGATCACAGTCAGGTGTATCCCGGCGTAAGGGAAACGCTGGATGCCTTGCAGACCCAGGGGCGGGAACTGGTGTGCATCACCAACAAGGCCGGCGCCTTTACCGAGCCTATGCTGGAACGCTTGAGTCTGCGGGGCTATTTCTCCCTGGTGCTGTCAGGGGACTCCCTGCCGCGGAAGAAGCCCGATCCCTTGCCGCTGCTCCATGCCGCCGCCCATTTCCACCAGGCGGTTGCCGACTGTCTCCTGGTGGGCGATTCGTGCAACGATACCCAGGCAGCGCGGGCGGCGGGTATGCCGGTGGCGTGCGTGAGTTATGGCTACAACGGCGATGAGCCCGTCCACTGCCTGCATCCCGACGCGGTGTTGGACAATATGTTAGAATTACTCAATATCCTGGCTTAGGATGAGGGTCATGGGCGGGAACGCAGGAAGCAGATCCGGGCGGCAGCAATTTGGGGGGCGATGGCGTCGTCGCTGATGGACGGCTGAGCATCCCCTTTTTCTGCCCTTTGAGGTGACTTGTGATCTCCAAAGCGTCTTTCGCGGCCCTGGCGCGCCAGGGTTACAATCGTATCCCCCTTTCCCGCGAGGTGCTCGCGGACTTGGACACGCCCCTTTCCGCCTATCTGAAGCTGGTGGACGGCCCCTATGCCTATCTGCTCGAATCCGTGCAGGGGGGCGAAAAGTGGGGGCGCTATTCCATCATCGGCCTGCCGGCCCGGCAGGTGCTCCGGGTTACCCGTGGCCTGCTTACGGTACATGGGGACGGCGTCGAACTGGAAAGGGCGGAGCCCGCCGACCCCCTGCAGTGGATTGCCGAGTTCCGTCAGCGCTTTCGCGTGGCGCAACTGGAGACCGCCGACCGCTTTAGCGGTGGCTTGGTGGGTTATTTCGGTTTTGATACGGTGCGCTATATCGAGCCGCGTCTGGCACGGGCAGGATTCCTGCCCGATCCTTTGGAAGTGCCGGAAATCCAGCTCCTGCTCGCCGATGAACTGCTCATCTTTGACAATCTGCGCGGGACCATGCGCCTGGTCGTGCATGTGGATCCGGGGGAGGTGGATGCTTGGGAACTGGGCGTCGCGCGTCTGGATGAACTGGTTCGGCGCTTGCGCGAGGCACCCTTGCCGACACCTGAAGCCGGCAGCCAGCGTCTTGTGCGGGAGCAGGATTTTACGGCCAGTTTCAGCCGTGAGGGTTATATGGCGGCGGTGCGGCGCATCAAGGATTACATCGGCGCCGGCGATGTCATGCAGGTAGTGCCCTCCCAGCGCCTGTCCACTCCGTTGACGGCACGGCCGCTGGACCTCTATCGCGCCCTGCGCGGGGTGAATCCTTCTCCCTATATGTTTTATTTGGATTTGCAGGACCTGCATCTGGTGGGGTCGTCGCCGGAGATCCTGGTGCGGGTGGAGGCCGATCAGGTGACGGTGCGACCCATTGCCGGTACCCGGCCGCGCGGCAAGACCGAGGCCGAGGACCTGGCCCTGGAGCAGGATTTGCTGGCGGACCCCAAGGAGCGGGCGGAACACCTCATGCTTATCGACCTGGCCCGCAATGATGTCGGGCGGATTGCCGAGATCGGATCGGTGGCGGTGGGAGAGGCCTTCGGCGTGGAGCGCTATTCCCACGTCATGCATATTGTCTCCAATGTCACCGGCCGGCTGCGTCCGGGTCTGGATGCCATGGATGCCCTGCGCGCCACCTTTCCGGCGGGGACAGTCTCGGGGGCACCGAAGATCCGCGCCATGGAAATCATCCGCGAGGTGGAGCCCGTGGCGCGGGGTGTCTACGCCGGTGCCGTCGGTTATTGGGCGTGGAATGGCAATATGGATACCTGTATCGCCATCCGTACCGCCGTGATCAAGGACGGCATGCTGCATATCCAGGCGGGTGGCGGCATTGTGGCGGACTCGGAGCCGGCCGCTGAGTGGGAGGAAACCATGAACAAGCGTCGTGCGATGTTCCGCGCGGTCGCCCTGGCAGAGAATGGCCTGGATCCGGAAGGGAGGATGGACCGTGCTCCTCATGATCGATAATTATGACAGTTTTACCTACAATCTGGTGCAGTATTGCGGTGAACTGGGCAGCGAGGTGCGGGTGTTGCGCAATGATGCCATCGACATCGCCGGCATCAGCGCCCTGGCACCCAGCCGGATCTGCATATCACCGGGACCCTGTACCCCCAACGAGGCCGGCATCTCCCTGGAGGTGATCCGCCACTTTGCGGGAAAGATTCCCATCCTCGGCGTCTGCCTGGGTCATCAGGCCATCGGCCAGGCCTTTGGCGGGCGGGTGGTGCGTGCGCCGGAGGTGATGCATGGCAAGACTTCCCCCATCCATCATGGAGGCAAGGGGATCTTCCATGGGCTGCCCAGCCCCTTTGTGGCCACGCGTTATCACTCGCTGATCGTCGAGCGGGAGAGCCTGCCGGAGAGTTTGGAGGTCACCGCCTGGACTGCGGAGGGGGAGATCATGGGCCTGCGGCATCGGGAACTGGCGGTGGAGGGGGTGCAGTTTCATCCCGAATCCATTTTGAGCGAGCATGGCAAGGACCTGCTGGCCCATTTCCTGACGGGGACGTCCCGATGATCGTGGCGCTGCTGAATCGGATCGCCGAGCACCAGGACCTTTCCCGCCGGGAGGCGCAGGAGGCCTTCACTGCCATCATGGCGGGGAAGGCGACCCCCGCGCAGATCGGCGCCCTGCTCATGGGGCTGCGCATGAAAGGCGAGCGGGTGGAGGAGCTGGTGGGGGCGACCCTCGCCCTGCGGGCCTGTGTCCAGGGTGTGCAGGCCGATACCAGGCATCTGGTGGACACCTGTGGTACCGGCGGCGATGCTCGCCATACCTTCAACATCTCCACCGTCGCCGCCGTGGTGGCGGCGGCGGCCGGGGCACGGGTGGCCAAACATGGCAACCGGTCGGCATCGGGGAGCAGCGGCAGCGCCGATGTCCTGGAGGCGGCCGGTCTGCCCCTGGACCTGCCCGCGGCCGCTGCCGAGGCGAGCATCGCCGAAATCGGAATCGGCTTCCTCTTCGCGCCCGCCCACCATGGCGCCATGCGCCATGCCGCCGGACCGCGCCGGGAGTTGGGCCTGCGCACGCTCTTTAATCTCATCGGCCCCTTGAGCAATCCCGCAGGGGCTCCCCATCAAATCCTCGGTGTCTATGCAGAGAAATGGCTGGTGCCCATGGCCGAAGCGGCGCGGGAGTTGGGCTCCCGGCGCGTGTTGGTGGTTCATGGCAGCGATGGCCTGGATGAGATCAGCATCGGCGGACCGACGGAGGTGGCGGAACTGCGGGACGGTGTCATCACCCGCAATCGCCTGCGGCCCGAAGACTTTGGGCTAAGGCCAGCGCCGTTGGCGGATTTGCAAGTGAGGGATGTGCCCGAGGCCCTGGCCGCCGCCCAGGAAGTGCTTCAGGGGGTCCCCGGTGCACGGCGCGATGTGGTGGTGCTGAACGCTGGCGCCGCACTTTATGTGGCGGACTGCGTGCCCAGTCTTGCCGCTGGGGTGAAGGCTGCGGCAACGGCTTTGGAGAATGGCGCGGCTTGGGCAAAATGGCGGGCGTTGATCACTTTTGGCCAGAATTGGCAGGCGCGGCATGGCTGATATCCTTCAGGAAATTCTGGCGCAAAAAGGTGCGGAGGTGGCGCAGCGCAAGCGGCGGGTGGATCTGTCCGCCCTGCGCGATACGGTGGCCCTGGAGGCACCGCCGCGGGATTTTGTGGGGGCCATTCGGGCCAAAATGGCACAAGGCCGTCCTGCGGTCATTGCCGAAATTAAAAAGGCCTCGCCCTCGGCGGGGGTGATCCGGGAGGATTTCAACCCGGTTAGCATCGCCCGGGACTATGCCGCCCATGGTGCTGCCTGTTTGTCGGTGCTCACGGATGAAGCCTACTTCCAGGGATCCGACCTGTATCTCACAGCCGCCCGCGAGTCCTGCGCTTTGCCGGTACTGCGCAAGGATTTCATCATTGATCCCTATCAGGTCTGGGAGGCGCGCGCCATCGGTGCCGATGCCATCCTCCTCATCGTTGCGGCCCTCAGCGATATGCAACTGCAGGAACTGGAAGCCCAAGCGCTGGCCCTGGGCCTCGCCGTCCTGGTGGAAGTGCATGATGCGGCGGAACTCCGCAGGGCACTGCGGCTGCAAACGCCGCTGATGGGGATCAATAACCGGGACTTGCGCAGCTTTGCCACCCGGATCGACACCACCCTGGCCTTGCTGCCCGCCATCTCTGCAGACAGGATTGTGGTCACCGAGAGCGGTATCCGCAGCAGTGAGGATGTGGCGTGCCTGCGGGCGGCCGGTGTGGGCGCATTCCTGGTGGGTGAGGCCTTCATGCGCTCGGCACAGCCGGGCCCGGCCCTCGCCGCTCTCTTTCCAGCCTAGATCTGTTTTGCCATTATTTTTAAATGTGATCTAATGGATCCTGCCGTTAGGATATCCGGGGTGAGCATGAAAGCGCGTGTGCAGTGGATGGGGCCGGAGCAGATGAGTTTCGTGGCCGAGTCAGAAAGCGGTCACGCTTTGGTGATGGATAGTTCCGCTGAAATTGGCGGGCGTAATCTCGGGCCGCGGCCCATGGAACTTTTGTTGATGGGTTTGGGCGGTTGCTCCAGCATCGATGTGGTACTGATTTTGCAAAGATCGCGCCAGCAGATTCGCGACTGCGTGGTGGAACTGAACGCCGAACGCGCCGGCGAGGATCCCAAGGTGTTCAGCCGCATTCATTTGCATTATGTGCTAAGCGGTAAAGGGCTTGACGAAAAAAGGGTGGAACGGGCCATCGCCTTGTCTGCGGAGAAGTACTGCTCGGCGAGCATCATGCTGAGCAAGACGGCTGAAATTACCCATGATTATGAAATTCGCGAGGATGCCTGAGGGCCTGCCTGCCGCATCTTGAGGAAAGTATCGCCATGCTATTGAGCAGAACCACTGAATATGCCCTTCAGGCATTGATTTATCTCGCCACGCAGCGGCCCGGCGAGCCGGTGCTCAGTCGGGATATCTCCGACTATCTGGGGGTTCCCGCACAATATCTGGCAAAAATCTTGCAAGATATGGCCAAGCGCGGGGTCTTGGATTCTTTCAAGGGACGGGGAGGCGGATTTGTGCTGCGTCCAGGGGCCGAGGGCATGAACATCCTGGAGATAATCGAGATTGTCGAGGGGCAGCGCTTCGGCGAGGGATGTGTACTCGGTCTCAAGGCCTGCGCCGACGAAACGGCCTGCCCGGTGCATAAGCAATGGAGCCCCATCAAGCGGCAAGTCATGGACCTGCTGGCACAACAGACCATCGGCAGCATGGCGGAAGCCGTGCGGGCAGGGCGCTATCGCATCCAGGTGCCGGGGATGGAAGACTTCCGCCTCCGGCCGGCGGCTGCCAAGGCCATTACTCCCTGATACCTTGCTCGTGCCCACCAGCAACGAGTACTCCTAGGCGCACTGCCGGTCAAATCCACAAAGTGCCGCGGGTGACCACCTTGGAAAGGACGCCCATGGCCATGCGGACCGGCGGCGGCAGGGATGTGGCGCCCATGTCCTGGGCGTGCCGGGCATGGCCGATTTCGTCATCACGCATCTGGATGACAATGGCCCGGCTGCGCGCATCATCCTCCGGCAAATCGCGCAGGTGTTCATCCAGGTGGTCTTCCACCTGATTTTCCACAGCTACCACCAACCCTAGATTGGTGCCCCGGCCGCGCCGCGCCGCAGTGAAACCCATGGTCCAGCCGATGCCGTACCAGAGGGGAGTGAGGAGACTGGGGCGGCTGCGGAGTTCTTGCAGACGGGACCGACACCAGAGGAGATGGTCACCTTCTTCGGCGCGGGCGCGCTCCAGGCTGGCGCGCAACTCGGGATCCCGGGTGCCGGCAGCCTGACCCGTATAGAGGGCCTGCGCCATCACTTCTCCGGCATGGTTGACGCGCATCATGCGTCCGGCGCGCTGACGTTTCCATGGATACAGCAGTGTATCGTCTACCCCTTGGGCGGGATTGGGGCGCTCGGTGCCTTGGGGCACACCGGCGATGGTGCGCAGCGCATTGTCGAGGTTGGCAATGACCTGGTCGGCGACGTTTTTCATGGGTATCCTTCCCCTTGGCGGTGTGTAGGGATCGACTTTTCGGTATGATGGCGCCATCGGCGCAAGGGGTCAACGCGATATGGACATGCCATTTTATCAACGCCACTTGTTTTTTTGCATCAACCGGCGCGAGGGCGGGGAGCAGGCCTGCAACAACGGCGGACTGGCCGAAAGCATGTTCCACACGGCCAAGAAGCATGCCAAGGATTTGGGCATCCAGGGCCCCGGAAAGGTGCGGGTGAACCGTTCCGGCTGCCTGGGCCGCTGCAGTGAGGGGCCGGTGGCCGTAGTCTATCCGGATGGTGTCTGGTATACCTATATCGATGCCGATGATGTACGGGAAATCGTCGAATCGCACTTGCGCGACGGGGTCCCGGTGGCACGGTTGCGGCTCTGATGCTGCCGGTAGATCGCAGCCATCTGTATGATGGCCGTGAGTTGGCCCTGGAGTGCATCGGCGAGCCCGTCGTCATCCCCGGACCCGTCGGCGCCCTGGAAGGGCTGACCGCCTGCCCGGAGCGGGAGACCCGAGGCGTGGTGGCGGTCATTCTCCATCCCCATCCCCTCTACGGTGGCACCCTCAACAACAAGGTGGTCCATTATTTGAGCCGCACTTGCAATCGGCTGGGGATCCCGTCGCTGCGCTTCAACTTCCGTGGCGTGGGTGCCAGCGCGGGGAGTTACGACGACGGCCGGGGCGAGACGGAGGATTGCCTGGCGGTGATCGACTGGGTGCAGAAACGCCGGCCCGGCTTCGGGATTTGGCTGGCGGGCTTTTCCTTTGGCGCCTATGTGGCCTATCGGGCCGTCAACCGGCACCCAAAGATCGAGCGTTTGCTCACGGTGGCCCCGCCCGTCAATCTCTTCGACTTCGGCTCGCTACCACTCCCGGCCTGCCCGTGGACCCTGGTGCAGGGTGCGCAGGATGAACTGGTACCGGTGGCGGCGGTGGAGTCCTGGGCCCATTCTTTGTCCCGGGTTCCGCAACAGATCATTTTGCCGGCTGACCACTTCTTCCATGGTCAGCTCAACACCTTGCAGGAGGCGCTCCTGGGGGCTCTGGAACGGGATGCCCCGGGAGAAGGGGACGGCAAACCCTGCGATGGACTTGGCTTTTCTTAAGGCGCGCGGTCTGGAAAAGCGCTACGGCACGCAGATGGTGCTGCGCGGACTGGATTTCGCTATTGCGCCGGGGGAGTGTTTTGGCCTGCTGGGCCCCAACGGCGCCGGCAAGAGTACCACCGTGCGAGCCATCCAAGGGCTGACGCCGCTGGATGGAGGCAGTATCGAGGTCGATGGCCTGGATGTGGCGACGGCGGCCCCGGCGGTGCGGGCGCGCATGGGGGTGGTGCCGCAGATGGACAACCTCGACCCGGATTTTACCGTGCTGGAAAACCTCCTGGTCTATGGCCGTTACTTTCGTTTGCCGCGAGCAGTCGTTCGCCAACGCAGCGAGGATTTGCTGGAGTTCCTGGCGCTCACGCCCTGGGCGCGGGAGCCCATCAGCGCCCTTTCGGGGGGCATGAAGCGGCGCCTGACCATTGCCCGGGCGCTGATCAATGGGCCACGGATACTGCTCCTCGATGAGCCGAGCACCGGGCTCGATCCCCAGGCCCGCCACCTGATCTGGCAACGGCTGCGCAGTCTGCGCCGCGACGGTACCACCTTGTTGTTGACCACCCACTATATGGATGAGGCGGAGCGCCTCTGCGATCGGGTGGCCATTCTGGATCATGGCCGGATTCTGGCCCTGGATAGCCCCCCAGCCCTCATTGCCGCCCATGTGCCGGGGGCCGTCCTCGAACTGCGCCGTAGCGATGGCAGCCCGCCGGACCCTGACAACCGGCATCTGCAATGGGTGGATTCCAGCGAACGAGTCGGTGATACCCTGATTTGCTACGGGCACGATTTTGCTCCCCTCCTGCAGGTTTTCGGTACGCAGCCCGACTACCTCCTATTGCAGCGCCCGGCCAGCCTGGAGGATGTCTTCCTGCGCTTGACCGGACGGGATCTGCGGGAAGCGGTGGGGGATTGAAGGCATGCTGGGAACGAAGCATGGCCTACGCTGAGCGGCTCCCCGGGATAGGCGCCATTGCCGTACTGCGCCGTAATTTTGGCGTCTGGCGCAAGCTCCTGATCCCCAGCCTCCTCGGCAACTTTGGCGATCCCCTCCTCTATCTGCTGGCCCTGGGGTACGGGCTGGGCCATTTTGTGGGGCAAATGGAAGGGATGCCCTATATCACTTTCCTGGCCTCGGGGATTGTCGCCAGCAGCGTCATGAATACCGCCAGCTTTGAAGGGCTGTATTCGGCCTTCACCCGGATGAGCGCCCAGCAAACCTATGCGGCCATGCTCGCCACGCCTCTGCGGGTGAGCGATATCCTGGCCGGTGAACTCCTTTGGTGTGCCATCAAGGGCCTCATCAGCGGCGTGGCCATTATCGTGGTCGCCGCGTTTTTTGGGGCCGTGCAGGGATGGTGGATACCCCTTGCCGTACCGGTGATCTTTCTGGCGGGGCTGGCCTTTGGCGGCATGGCGCTGGTGGTCACAGCCCTGGCCCGCAGTTATGATTTTTTCATGTATTACTTCACCCTGGTCGTGACCCCCATGTTTCTGTTTTGCGGCGTCTTTTATCCCCTCGACGAGCTGCCCCCCCTGGGCCGGGAACTCGCCCAGCTTTTACCCCTGACCCATGCGGTGGCCCTGATCCGGCCCCTGCTCACCGGCCATGCCCCGTCCCATTGGCTCTTGCATCTCGGGGTCCTGCTCCTTTTCACGCTGACCGCCTATGTCCTGGCCCTGCGTCTCCTGGAACGGCGTCTGCTGCGCTGAAAAAGAAGGGGTGCTTGACAGAAGGGCTTTGGGACGGTGTAATGAATCATAATCCGCGTGTCCGGGGTTCGAGTCCCTGAAGCGCCACCAATAAAAACAAGGGGTTAGACATAGTGTCTAGGCCCTTTTTCTTTGCCATGGGGCACTGGTGGGACACCAAGCCGAGACCGAACGGCACCCAAGGCAACCCCCCCAGCGAAGCCACCCGACACCCTCACCCATTGGCGGGCAAAAAGTGTCCCATGAGTGACCCATGGCGCGAGGCTATATATACCGATATTTGCAAAAATTGTGCTTATAACCCTGGTGTTTTGTTCTCGGGCAGTATCTCTGGCTGGTGGCTGGTGGCTGGTGGCTGTGGGCGAGATTCAACATGGGGAGATATCCCCTGATCATCTATCTCGCATCAGCCTGCGCATGATAGTGATTGGAAGCCGTCCTCCCGGAACGATTATATCTATCGCATCCCCGGTAAGATCTAAAATAAAATCTGGATCCTTTACCATTTGGAGCATTTCTTTTTTCATTTTCCCGCCGCCAATAGGCTTTCCTGTGAGGCCGTCAACTTCAAGAACCGAAGATTCTCTGGGGTGGGTCTTTTCCATATTTTAAGCTTATCCATCACGCCAAATGCAGATACTTTGTTGTTTTCTGCTATCTGGCGAGCGGCCTTATCATCCAGCCGTTCTTGCAGCTTAAAAAATTTTGCGGCATTTTCTTGAATTTTTATTTCCATACCATCCCTTTTACAGGTCGAATATTGCGAGTTCACACCCACTTCGGCATCCTGGCTCAATATGGTCAAGCGATTCTTCCGCGATATCACTACCCAGCGGCTACGCCGTGGTGTCTTCACCAGTGTGCCCGAGCTCATCCAGGCCATTGATGGGTACATCGCCCACCACAACACGAACCAAAAGCCGTTCATCTGGACCAAAACCGCACAGGATATCCTGCAAAAGGTCATCTGCGCTAACGGACATTTAAGCAGCAAACAGAATGCAACACTACACTAGGAGGTGAAAGGCCTCTGGCCCGGTAAGGGGAGCGGCTAGCTGAAGGCATTATACGGGCAACAGGATAACCAGTTTGAGATCCCCGCTGGTCGCGGGTATCAGGGTGGTCTGTTCAAAATCGCATGGTCCGCGGACGGGATGATGAAAGATCCTGTGGCCCCCTTCGCGGTCCACGACATCCTGAGAGGACCACAGGTCACTGAACGTGCGACTGGATGCGCAGAGCTTCCTGATCATTCGTTCCAGGGCGGGATCTCCCAGATGTTTTCCCACGTCCGCGCGAAACTCAGCAACGAGGCGGCGCGCTCTGCTTTCCCAGTCCGCAACGAACGAAGGTGCGGTGGGGTCCTTGAACATGAATTCCAGCAGATTAGGGGCACGATCTCGATGATCCCCGTCTTTATCCAGCCACCCCACAAAATGTGCGGAAGCGGCCTTGTTCCAGGCCACCGCATTCCAGTAGCGATCGAGGACATAGGCTGGGGTATCCAGTGCGTGGACGACCTGCAGTACGGCATGGGAAGGGAGCGTGCGGGCGGGCGGCGCAGAGGGGTCCTGCCGTCCCGCCAGGTTGAATAAATAAGCCCGTTCCGCAGCAGAGAGCTGCAGCACCTCACTCAGCCGATTCAGCATGGCAGCGGAAGCATGGACCGGCCTTCCCTGTTCAATCCAGGTGATCCAGGTCGTGCTCACGGCACAAAGCTGGGCCAACTCCTCCCGGCGCAAGCCAGGGGTGCGCCGCCGGCCATGCATCGTTAGGCCGGCTTGCGTGGGCGTGATTTTCTCCCGATGCAGGCGAACAAACGGGCCCAATAAATTCGGTTTTGAAGTAGTCATGGTGCTGCCGATACCAGTATATTTGTTTATATTGTACCAGTAATCAGGGCGGATTAGGATCCTTCCTCACACCCGCTCAGTGAGGAACACTCCATGGATCAGCAACACCTCGTCACCAATCAGTTTGGCCCCACCGCCCGTAACTATCTCGCAAGTCCGACCCATGCCCAGGGCCCGGACCTCGAGCGACTCACCGCGTTGGGCCGAGAATGTCAACCGGTACGGGTTCTGGATTTGGGCTGCGGCGCAGGCCACGTCAGTTATGCCCTAGCCCCGCATGCACAGGTGGTTACGGCCTATGACCTGTCAGCACCGATGCTGACCGTGGTGGCGGAGGAGGCTCGACGTCGTGCGTTACCCACGATAGAGGTCGTAGAGGGTTCGGCAGAAAACCTGCCCTTTGCAGATGGCACTTTTGATTGGATCGTCACACGCTTCTCCGCCCATCACTGGACCGACATCGCTCGGGCCCTCAAGGAATCGCGGCGGGTGCTGAAAGCGGACGGCGTCTTCATCGCCATCGACGTGGTGGCGCCGGAGTCGCCTTTGCTGGATACCGTATTACAAAGCGTAGAGCTGTTGCGGGATGCCTCCCACGTGCGCGATTATCGGCTTTCTGAATGGTCTGCATGGCTCAACGTCGTAGGATTCAGCATTGACGAGTCCCATGCCTGGAAACTAGAGATGCCATTCGCGAGCTGGATTGCCCGGATGCGGACTCCGGAGCTACGGGCGCAGGCAATTCGCAGTATTTTTGCTGGCACCGCCGCAGAAGTGAAGACCTATTTTGCTATTCGGGAAGACTATTCCTTCCAGATTGATGCGGCCTGGATTGCCGCGCGGCCCCAGCTTTAACAGTCTGATCAAGGCGGGCAACCTGGTCTGATCATCCTAACGGACATGCACCCGGTGTACCCCGTCATGAAACGGGCCTCACAACTGGTAGGAGTGGCCCCATGGCAGCGACCTGCTTGGAGCGCCAGCGCTGCTAATGGTCTTCTCGTTTCCAAAACGGAAAAAAACGATCTACACTTCTCCCAGGCGATGGGCGGGTAGCTAGCTATGATGGGCAACATCGAAAACTTGGTACGAGCTCACCCACGCGGCACCCAAGACAATCCGTGAGGACATGCGCGAGACCCAATGTAGGGTATCAAACAAGCAAGACCGGGCCGGAAAATCTAAAGAGAGGCATCCAATGCGCCAAGTGACTGTATCTGCTTTCTGGGACGATGAGGCCAACTTACGGGTCGCGGAGAGCGACGACGTCCCCGGCCTTGTCACGGAAGCCGAGAGTATCGAGAAGTTAACCCAAAAGCTCCAGGTGCTGATCCCGGAACTCATAGGCCGTGCTGGTGGTCGCCATGAACTGGCCGATGTCCACCTCCGCATCGAGCGGCATCTGGAACTGGCTGTCTGATGGCTGATTGATGCATAAGGTCTGGCGGCGTCCAACCTAAATATAATTCAACAGAACGATGGACAGGTAAAATGAAGAACACAATCTCCCAGAAGAATATGAAAAGTATAATTCAATACGCCTTCCTGATGACCTGTTTTATTGCCTTCTCGTCATCGGCCCTAGCTTCTGACAAATGGCAAGAACTTTGGATCCGGCTGAAACATGCAACCTATATTCAAACAGGTTCAGGGAAAACGGTAATTTATGACTTTTTCGATCCTAACTGTCTATATTGCGCAAAAGCATTCCAATTGGAACGCCCGTTCGTCGATAATGGCCAACTCACCGTTCGCTACGTGCCGGTAGGTTTCCTCACCGACTCCAGCTTCGGTAAAGCCGCCGCCATTCTTCAGGCACAAAATCCACAAGAGGCCATGAAAAATAATTACATGGAGCTACTCAGAACCGGGCATGCGGCGATCTCATCTGCCACTGCCACGGAAGCCACTCATTCCGCGTTGCGGCAGAATGAGGAAATTTTCATAAATACCGGTGCCACCACCTTGCCAGAGTTGGTTTATAGACTTTCTGATGGACAGGTGGAGGTCTTTCGCGGCGAACTGTCGACGGAACAACTAGACCTTCTAACCTCTGGACACAGGCTAGACAATTAGAGGTCAGCTAACCATCTCAGAACTGGTATGTCACACCCGCATTAACCATGAAATGCGCGACCTGCTGATAGCCATTGGCGTAACGATAAATCGGCAAATAAACAGCAGTATTCAATAACCATTTACTGCTCAAGTCGATCTGCACTCCTGGGGTGATATATAGGTTGGAGTAACCACTATTCATATTACCATATGCAGCATCACCACCACCTTGGTCATGGCCTCGCCACTGGTAGTTCAACTGCAGGGTAGGAATCAAATGGGTGCTGGTCTCTATCCCGTCATAATGCGCCCCCACGGCGAGATTCACGCTGTCCCCCGGACGATAACCCTGGTAACTATCGAGTGCGTGACGCCATAAGATTTGCGTGAACCATCCCCAGTCGGGCTGATTCCCCATCTTATAGCCACCAAGAAGCAAGTCGTTCGTACCTGTTCCTGGTTGGGTATCTCGATCCATAATGGGACCCCCTTGATAATAATTGCCAGCATTGGTCGGCCCTGTAGGCAGTTTTAAACCAAAGGTTATACCGCTGGACATATCGGTCGAGAAACCAGTGTACATGCCCATTATTCGGATATCTGAAAGAACCGTGGCGTTAGAGGTAAGTATTTGTGGAGAAACACCCTGACTCGCATCGGTAAACCCGACGGTGCCGTTACCGTCGGTAGCGAAATGCCTATTCCAGTAGGGGATCATGGCCATGATCCCCCACTGATGATTGAACATATGTTGAATGTTTAAATTAAAGAAATTTGTCTCTATTTGCTTGTCCGGATTTAAATTACCCGACACGGTACTACTACCATGCTGGGTTTCATTCTGGTTCATATAGTCGTACTGAAGCGAGATCTTGGTTTTGTAGAATGTGCTGGGAAGACCGGGCAAACCCAGATTGAAAACACCACAACCACAAGCGCAAGCTGACGCCATGTTTGGAATCATGGCGATGGTGATCGCTGTCATCGTTGTCGACAAAAAACGTAACGTTGCAATCTTATGTAGATTATATAGATTGGTCATACCTGTTTCCCCCTGTTTGATATCAGTAAGTTGCATGCATATTACATGCTGCGCGGCCCGTGTTAACTGCGGCAAATTGTCGCGCCGTCATGCAGGGCCTATACACGCCACGCCGGGGTCGTCAAAGCCCATGGTAGCCGGAAATACGCGCATACCGGCCACCGCATGGGCCCAAAGAATCCCCGGCCAAGACAGAATTATCGTGCACATCGTTCCCCAGAGAAGCAAATGACGATGATGGCGCATGTGTGTTCCTTCTGTTTGTTGGGAATTAACAATACTAATTATATTAGTAAATATTAATATTTATAACATTAACATTACAGTAAGTTTAATGTTGTTTTAAAAAATATTCCAGATGGGGCATCATGGTCTCCAAGGGACCGTTGGGGACGCGATGAGATGCAACGATATTCATCAGGGGGCTTTTCAGCTACGCTCTGCCGGAGATGCCGGTGCTCAAGCGCCACCTCGCAGTGCCTGGGTCTGGTGGCGGTTGCTAAGTCTCCGGCGGAGCTGGTGGGAGCGGCAAGCGCCCTGATCAACGCTTGGCGCGGGCTGGCGGGCGCGACGGGCTGACACGATGGATGCCGCCGCCTATGACGCTTGGTATGACACGCCGCGCGGTCACTGGATCGGTACGACGGAATTCCGCCTGCTCTCCGGGCTCCTCCGGGCACAGCCGGGGGATACGCTGTTGGATGTGGGCTGTGGTACTGGGTGGTTCACCCGGCGCTTTGCCGAGGAAGGCCTCCTCGCCACCGGTCTTGATCCGAATCCCGACTGGCTCGCCTTCGCCCGCGCCAAAGGCCCTCCCGCGATCCGCTGGATAACCGGGGATGCCCGTTCCTTGCCCTTCCCCGATTGCAGCTTCGATGGGGTGGTCTCGGTCGCGGCCCTGTGTTTTGTGGATGACGAGCGGCAGGCCGTGGCCGAGGTCGTGCGGGTAGCGCGCCGGCGTTTTGCCATCGGCTGGCTCAACCGGGCAAGCCTGCTCTATGGGCAGAAAGGGCAGGGCGGCGGAAGCGGGGCCTACCATGGGGCGCGCTGGCATTATCCCGACGAGTTGCTGGATTTCTTCTCCGGCCTGGCGGTACGCCGGCTGGCGGTGCATTCCGCCATATTTCTCCCTTCCGGGAACCGGGTGGCGCGGACGATGGAACGGCTACTGCCCCCTACGCTGCCTTGGGGCGGCCTGGTGGTGGTCTCGGGAGAGGCGGGGTAGTTTTGCGGCTGAACCAGATCGGCCTTTGGCATCTGGTAATGCTTTCCCCGCTTCGACCTGCCAGAAGGGAACCTGTTGACAAGGGCATGTGTCGTTATTATTATGAACAACTATACATATATGTAATGACTTATGCCACTGAGGCGCCTGCCATGAATTTGGAATCCTGCCCTGCCAGCCACCTGGGACCTGTCTTCAAGGTCCTGGCGGAACCCAACCGGCTGCGTATCCTTTGTGCATTGGGGACGGAATGCCGACCAGTGACGGACATCATCCAGGCTACCGCCCTGCCCCAGACCAATGTGTCCTTTCATCTGCGCATTCTGCGCGAGGCGGGGCTGGTGCGGGCGGAACGCCGGGGGGTCTTCATCTATTACTGTCTCCCCGATCCGGAATTATTGGCGATCCTGCAATTGTTACGGGCTTGGGTGGCGGCGCATGCCCCATCGTCCAATCCCCAGAACCTGAAAGACCCGGTCGACGAAAGCGATTCCCTGACCAAAAGGAGGGCAATATCATGTGGATGAATGGAGGGTGGGGCTGGATGCCCTGGGGGTGGATCTTTCCGCTGTTTTTCCTGGTGCTGATGGTGGTTTTCATGGCCTTCATGATGCGCGGCGGCCCTATGTGCGGTAGTTCGCGCAAAACACCCGGGCCAGGAGAAACTCCGCGGGAAGTCCTGGATCGGCGTTACGCTCGGGGCGAGATCACCCGAGAAGAGTACCAGCAGATGCGCAAGGATCTGGAATAGCGGGAATAGAGATGGCTGCGAAAGAGCATGCGGCGTTTTTCCCGGCCACGGTCATGCCCGATCCCGACTGGTGGCAGACCCTGTGGCCCGATCCGGAGGGGGTCATCAGGGCTTTGGGTGTCAGTCCCGGCATGACGGTGCTGGATCTCTGCTGCGGGGATGGCTATTTCACCGCTGCCCTCGCTCGGCAGGTGGAGGATGGCCAAATCCTTGGTATCGATCTGGACGAGCAGATGCTGGCGGCTGCCGCATCGGTTTGCGCCGGGCTGGAGAACTGCACCTTTCTGCAGGGCGACGCCATGGCTCTGCACCGGCTGTTCCCGGAGCCGGTGGACTATTGCCTCATGGCCAACACTTTTCATGGCGTGCCCGAGCAGGCGGCCCTGGCCCGGGAGATCGCCCGTGTCCTGGAGCCCGGCGCCGTTTTCGCCGTTGTCAACTGGCACGCCCGCCCGCGGGAAGAAACGCCGGTTCTGGGGCAGGCCCGCGGACCGCGCACGGAGTTGCGCATGACGCCGGAGCAGGTTCGTGCCGTCGTCGAACCGGCCGGTCTCCTGCTGGATCGTGTGGTCGAACTTCCTCCTTATCATTACGGCGCGCTTTTTCGGCTTCCCGGGTAACGGGAAAAGAGCCGTTTACGCGTAACCAGAACTCCATCAACTCGTTGCGGAATGGCTGGACACCCGGGAAAAGCGACGCCCTACGGCTCCGCTGCGGAGGGGGGCGGCCTAGCCTCGGCAGGCATCCACCATGCGCCCCTCCTGGAGAAGAGCAATTGGATCTTGTTGACAAGCAGGGAAGGTCCCATTATTTTATAGTTTAGTTATTTCTTAACTAACGATTAATGGGGATGATCTATGTTTTTCAAACAACGGAGTAGCGCCGACGGGACCTTGTCCTACCTCTATGGATGCGGCGGCAAGGGTTCGGCGGTGGCGGTGGATGTGGTGGCCGGCGACGAGGCGTGGTTCGTGGAGGAGGCGCAAAAGGCCGCGGTGCGCATCGCCTTTGTCATCGACACCCACGTCCATGCCGATCACGTGTCCGGGGGTCGTGCCCTGGCGGCGCAGGTGGGGGCGCCCTATTGCCTGCACGAAAGCGATGCCGGCAAGGTGCATTTCCCCATCCGCGGCCTGCAGGACGGCGAGGTGCTGGAAACGGGCAATGTCATCACCAAAGTCCTGCATACCCCCGGCCATACCCCCGACAGCATCTGTCTCTTGGTCAGCGACCTGCGGCGCAGCGCCGATCCCTGGTTCGTGCTCACCGGCGACACGCTCTTCGTCAGCGGCATCGGCAGGCCCGATCTGGGGGGAACACCGGAGGAGATGGCGGGGCGGATCTTCGACAGCATCCACGCCAAACTCCTCACCTTGCCCGACGATCTGGAGATTTTCCCCGGCCATGCGGCGGGCAGCGTTTGCGGTGCGGGACTGTCCGGCAAGCCGTCCTCCACCATCGGCTTCGAGAAGCGCTGGGACCCCTATCTGTCCATGACCGACCGTGACGCCTTCATCCGCGAACTCACGGCCAACATCCCGGAGCGGCCGGCGGAGATGACGCGCATCGTGGCGGCCAATCTGGGTGCGGCGGTATGAGCGCGGAGACGGTGCGTTTCGCCCTCTTTGCCGAGGTCTTTGCGGCGCTGGCCCATCCCAAGCGCCTGGAGATGATCCACTATCTGGGCGAAAGGCAACGCAATGCCGGGGAGCTCGCCGAACTTACCGGCCTGTCCAAGGCTAACGTCTCTCAGCATTTGAGCATTCTAAAGGCGCGCGGCCTGGTCCACTGCGACAAGTGCGGGACCTTCTGCCATTACCGGCTCACCAGCCCCAAGGTGCTGGAAACCTGTGAGATTGTGCGCCAATTGATCCTGGAGCAGATGGATCTCACTACCGCCTGTCGCCGGCAACTGGCGGAAGTCGTACCGCTGCGCAAGGAGTCGTCATGATCGCCGCTCATGCGCAGGCCATGGCGTATCAGCGGGGGATCGCCCGCAATCGCGGCCAGTTCCTGCTGCAGACCCTGCAGGTCTTTTTTGTCGGTTTGGTCATTGGCATGGAGCGCACGGTCTTGCCGTCCCTCGCCCAGGACTTTGGGGTGGCCAAGGGGGCTTTTCTCTTCCTGGCCTCCTTTGTCATTTCCTTCGGCCTGGTGAAAGGTGCCCTTAACCTGGTGGCGGGATCTCTTTCCGATCACATCGGCCGCAAGCGCGTCCTGCTGCTGGGCTGGATCGCCGGCATCCCCATTCCGCTGCTGATCTTCTTCGCCCCCAACTGGTGGTGGATCGTCGCCGCCAATGTCTTTCTCGGCATCAACCAAGCCTTCACCTGGACCATGACGGTGACCAGTCAGATCGATCTGGCCGGCAGCCGGCAGCGGGGCCTGGCGGTGGGGATCAATGAGGCGGCGGGTTATTTAGGCATGGGCTTGGCGGGGCTGGCCACGGGCTATCTGGCCGTGCTCTATGGCCCCCGCTGGGCGTTGCTGCTCTTCGGCCTGGGGGTGATCCTGCTGGCCCTGGTGCTGCTGTTGCGCGTGCGCGATACCATCGCCTGGGTCCACGCCGAGCATGCCGCGCACCCTGTATCCTCCCCCCCGCCAAGGCGGAGCTGGATGCAGGGCTTTCTCGAAGTCTCTTTCCGGAATCCGCGCTACCGCGCCTTTTGCCAGGCGGGAGTGGCCAACAAGGTGGCCGACACCCTCGTCTGGGTCCTCTTCCCCCTCTACTTCCTGGAGCACGCCATGGGGGTGGTGGCCATCGGCTGGATCACCGGCGTTTACGGTGCCGTCTGGGGGCTTTCGCAACTCTGGACCGGCCATCTGGCCGATCGCATCGGTCGCAAGATCCCCATTGTCAGCGGTTTTTTTCTTTTGTCTGCCGGGCTGCTTGCCACCGCCCTGCTGCAGGGTTTTGTCCTATGGGTGTTGGCGGCCCTGATCATGGGCCTGGGCATGGCGCTCCTCTACCCCAATCTGGTCGCTGCCATGTCCGACCTCGCCCCGCCCCTGGAGCGGGGCCGCATCCTCGGCGTCTATCGTTACTGGCGCGATACGGGCTACGCCATTGGGGGATTGCTGCTGGGCCTGGTGGCGCAATGGAGCAATGAAATACGGCCTGCCATCTGGGTCACCGCCGGTATTGTCGCCCTGTCGGGTCTGTGGGTGGCCCTGGCCGTGAAAGAAACCCATCCTCGTCCTGTTCAAAAAAAAGGGTAATGTATAACCATCGCGTTGATTGTTTTGCATGCCGCTCCCGAGGCGGATAATCCCCGCGCCGATACGGCGGTGCGTCTTGCAGAGATTGCATGGATCAGAACAGAAAACCCATCCCTGCCCCGACGTAGTGGGTAAATCCACCCAGGCTGCCGCTCAGGCGCACGCCTTCTTCGAGGTCCACTTCCCAGTAGGATGTCAGCAGATATTGCACCCCGCCGTCCGCATCGAAACCGGATCCCAGGCCCGGTCCCGTGCGGCTCTGGCCGAAGACCTCGCCGTAGAATTGCAGATTCCACCAGGGCAGCCAGGTGAAGCTGATATCGGGATTGACGCTGGTGTAGCGACCGCCGCCGGCGAGTACGGGGTTGGTCTGGGAGGTGACGCCCAACTGCAAGGATACCCCCGTGTCGTCGCTGGGGGCATAGGCAACGATGCCGTTAAAGGCTACCCCCAGTCCCTGGCTGCCGAAGGCCGGGCTCCCGGAGGGCAGGGTAAACAAGCCTTCCACGGCCCCCAGCCAATGTTTGGTATAGCCCAATTCGTGCTTGATGCCGACCGTGGTGGCCGAGAACCCCTGGAGATGTGGGCTGCCTGGGATGCGCTGGAGATTGTCGTTGGGCGGCAGCAGAACGAATTCGTTGTTGGCCGGCAAGCCCAAGCGCAGTTCCGCTTCGGGAAAATTATCGGCAGTGCCGCCTCCGGCCCCGGTAAGGTCAGCGTGTTCGTAACCCGCCTCCAGTACGGCTTGGCCGTATTGCACCACGCAGGCGCTGTCGGACACCGTTGGCCGATCCAGGATGGCGAGCAATGCGGACGATCCGCTGCAGGGGTCCTGGATGGCGTCATCGGCACCTGCTCCCTGGGCACCCAGGATGAGGGCCGCCAGCAAGGCGATGATGGGCAACCGCTTTATATTGTTCATGATTCCTCGCCGGAAGATGCCCATGGCCAAGAGAGTCGTACCTGTCGGGAAGCAGCATGATAGCGATTTCACTGCTGTTTACCAGCCTGGAATGCTGGTGAGGCCCCCATAGACGCCGAGGCCGGCGGACAGGGTGGAAATCGCCACCACCACCCAAAAATACCAGCCGCGCAGGCGGTGCTCCAGGGGCAAGGCCTTCACCGCGAGGGCCACGAGGAAGCCCAGAACCATGGGCAGCAGGCAGGAATTCATCACCTCCACCGCCACCGTCAGGCTCACCAGATTGGGGATGGCCACCACCGCCAGGGCCCCAGCCACCACCGCCAGGGTGTAGACGACGTAGAACCATGGCGCCTCCTTGGGGTGAAATTCCAGGGAGTGCTTGTAACCCGTCACTTCGCCGAAACCCCAGGCGGCCGCTAGGGAGACGACGATGGCGGCCACCATGCCGGCGCCGAGGATGCCGATGCTGAAGACCACCACGCCCATCCGTTCACCCAGGAAAGGCACGAAGGCGTGGGCAATCTGGCCGACGGTGTTGAGGCTGGCATGGGGGTTTTTGAGGCCGATGGTGGCGGCGGTGGCCACCAGGACGGCAGCCATGATGAGCTGAGTGACCACTGCGCCGATGGCCGTATCCCAGCGGGCGTCGCGATAGTGCTCGGCGTGGAGCTTTTTGTCGGCTACGGCAGATTGCTGGTAAAAGATCATCCAGGGCATGATGACGGCACCGATGTTGGCGGCCACGAGGTACATATAATCCGTATTGGTGATAGGGGCATGGATGAGGCCGCGCAACATCTCCTGCATGTTCGGGTGGGCCGCCCAGGCCACCCAGAAGAAGGCCAACTCGAAAAGTCCCAGGGCGATGGCCACCCGTTCCACGCGGCGATAGGAACCCGTCCAGACCACCACCAGGAGAAAGGCCGCCGCCAGCCCCACGGCCACGGCCCGTGGTACGCCGAAGAGGGAGCCGACTCCGGCCACCCCCGAAAACTCCGTCAGCAGGGCCCCCACCGAGGCGATACCGAGGCCCGTCACCGAGACCCATGCCCAGCCCTGGCCGAAGGTATCGCGGATGAGTTCGCCGTGGCCCTTGCCGGTGAAGATGCCCAGCCGCACTGTCAGTTCTTGCACGATGTAGAGAATGGGCATGAGGATGAACTGCAGAAGCAGGAGCTTGTACCCCCACTGGGCGCCGCTCTGGGCGGCCGTGACCACGCTCCCGACATCGGTGTCGGCAAGCATGACCACAATGCCGGGGCCGAGGACGGCGAGAAAGGTCTTCCAGTTCCAGCCCAGCGTGGGTGTTGGTGCGGCGGATGCGATGCGAGTGGTCATGGGGCCCCTGGATTAAAGACAACGCGATCGATACTAATTCGCATTTGCATTTTAGTCAACAAGGGGCACTCGCCATAAATAGATAGGGTGCGCGCACCGCGGGATTGCGTGGCTCACTTTTGCTGCGAAACCCCAACCTTGTGCAGGCGGCGGTGGGTTGGTCCGAGCCGGTGCAGCGTCGGGATTCTATAATCTCGTCTCTCTTCCCGTTGAACCGATCTTCTTATGAAACGGTCCTGGTAGCGGTTCCGGCATCCGTGGAGGATCAGTTCCGCAGCGGCCGCAGGCTGATGAGATTCTCCAACAGAACCAGGCTCATCCCGGTGGCGGCCGTCAGCCGTCTCATGCGCTCGGCCTCGTAGGCCGAGTCGATCAAATATTGACAGAGATCCAGCAGGCGGAGCACCACCCCGGTGCAA
>JABEBX010016255.1_pt1 | contig 34142 bp, 40 predicted proteins | sample 7245971 | NCBI WGS metagenome assembly JABEBX01 (sample SAMN14506365, study PRJNA622280) | hot springs metagenome | biome: hot spring [ENVO:00000051]|acidic hot spring [ENVO:00002120]; feature: spring [ENVO:00000027]|sediment [ENVO:00002007]; material: sediment environment [ENVO:01001048]... | reverse complement strand
CCTGGGGGGATGGGGTGTTCATACACTCGCCAGGTACGGATTTTCATGCCTTTTCCTTTTGCGCAAACTGTGCTTGTCGAGCCTGGAACATGCGTCGGCCTAAATTCTCCGCTGTGTGCGGAGCCAATAAACGGCGGGCGAGGGGGAAGATCTTGTCATTTTCGAGCGCTACGTGTTGTCGCTGGAGACCCACAAAGACAGCAGCGGGTATGGGAGAAGATCGGGTTTCTCCTTGATGGATCTCGGCCAACGCCTTTGCTAGTTCCGTCCAGCTGGTTTCCAGGCGGCGATGTTCGGATGGGAGTTGATCCATCAGAATATGAGCAATCTCTCGCGGCAATCGGGGCTGGTCCTGGAGCCATGGGAGAAGAAACTCCTCTTCATCCCGGTGGTGGGCAGGGCCAGAGATGCTGAAATAGCGCAGAACCCGACCAGCTGCCTGTTGCAGTTCCTCATCTACACCCTTTCTCTGTCGATGGCTCTCCATGCGCTCCAAGAGGGTGTAGAACTGCAAAATTCGTTGCTGACAGGAATGCAAAAGCGCGATGGGATCGGTATAGGAAGGAGTTGTTTCGTCAATGCGGAACATCACGGTAGCCACCTACTATTCGGAGCAGCGCATGCACTGAACATCATACCGTTCGATCCACGCATGAAGGGCTTGCATGGCTTCTTGACCTGTTTGCAGTTTGGCCAGTGCATCGCTCGGGTGATCGGCATGAATTTGGGCAATCCAGGCGTCTCCATAGGGATCGATATTAATTAGATGGGGATTATCCAGCAGCAATTCGTTGCGTGCGACAACTTCTCCAGCAAAGGGTACCGGAACACCACCAGCCCACTTGCCACTTTCGAGCGTGGCCACATGACGTCCCTCTTCCAGGTGGGTGCCAATTTTTTTGATGCGTGCCTTTTGCAGGCGACCAGCCATGGTTTGCGCCGGATCAGTAACACCAATGGTGAAAATTCCTTCCCCCTCTGGGCGTACCCAAACATAATATGGGGCGTCTTTTGGCGATTTCCTGCCAAACGGTCTCGGCTTGAGGGCAGGTCGGACACCACTTGGATACCAAAAGCTGAACTTTCATTGCAAACACCTCCGTAGTTTGGGATCTAAGTAAGGACAGATCATCCATTGGGTGCAAAGCTGTCGAAATGGATCTGGGAGCTGGGTAGGCCATGGGATAACAATAGATCAATGGCAGCCTCGATCATGCCGGGGCTGCCACAGAGATAGGCTTCATGCCCTTGCCATGGACCATGTTGGGCTACGGTGGGCAGCAATCGCCGGGCACCGGTCCATTCCCGATCTGCGAGGTCAGAGAGGGTGGGGATGCAGCTAAGGTGTGGATGCCGCGTGCTCCATTCTTGCAATTTCTCCAGGTGGTAGAAGTCCTGCCGTTGACGAACCCCGAAAAAGAGGGTGACAGGACGCTGCCACCCAAGCTGTAGACTCTCTTCCAGGATGGCTTCGATGGGGGCAAGTCCTGTACCGGCTGCGATGCAGAGCAGGGGCCGATCGTTGTCCTGACGCAGGAAAAATTCTCCTTGGGGCCCACTCAGCTGCAGCACATCCAGGGGTTTGGCTTGCTGGAAAAACCAGGAACTGAAGCGCCCGCCTGGAACATATCGGATATGAAAGGTCAGGATTCGATCTTGGCGGGGCGGGGTGGCCATGGAATAGGAACGCCAGATCTTGGGCTCGGTAGGAAGAGCGATGCGGGTATATTGACCTGCTTGGTAAGGATAGTCTTCCTGTACTTGCACCTGGAGTTCCAGAACGGACGAACTCAAGCGCTCCAGGGAGTGGATTTGCCCTTCCCAGAGTTGGGGGACATCAATTTGGGCGGCAATCCTTAGGTCGCTACAGGGCCGGACCTTGCATAATATGGCCATACCTCTTGCCCTTTCCGCTGGGGTGAGCAGCAGAGGCATGTAGGGTAGTTGGATAAAGTCTCCGGCCAATACCGTCCCTTTGCAATCGCCACAGGAGCCGTTGCCACAACCATGATGAATGGCAATGCCCTGTTCCAAAGCGGCGGCAACGATGGTCTGATCAGCGCGAACAGAAAATTGACGCCCCGAAGGTTCTACTGTGATTTGATATTCCATTTTGGACTCCTGGGAAGGGGATGTGCCATGGGCCATCCCCGGGACTCCTTCAGGCCGCAACGGGTGGGACGTCGTCCAGCTGTAATGGGACGTAACGGCTCGTAGCCATGGCGTCAGAAGCCGCCTGGATACAGACCGTTGCTGCAAGGTTGTACGCCTCTACCCAGGATTCGGCCATTTCCGCAGTCCATGCCGGACCCAGGAAATGCTTGAGGGTGAGTAAGAGGCTTTTACCGACAATGGGATAATGTTCTGGACGGGTGTCATACTGAATATGATTCACCCCGAGCTCTTTTAGATAGGGAACCAGCATTTCCGTATTGTCGATATTGCTGGCAATCATAACTACGGAATTGAACAGTCGAACTCGCTGCGCGCTCATATCGCCAGGAAACATTTTGCGCACTTCCGGGTAATGCTGAAACATGGTCTCGTAGAAATGGGCAGCTACTTGTTCACCCAGATCCTGGACGGCTTTGCCACTTTCCTTGATTAACGTCATTTGGATGCTCATCGGTGCTCCTTGCTTGAAAGAAAACCACAGAGGAACCATAGCGCCATGCTTGGGTGCATTCCTTGATTTCGGTCAAGAAAAGTTACGACAAAATTTCCCGGACCCGCGCACGTAGAACGGGCAGGATTTCCGCTGCAAACCAGGGATTCCGCCGCAACCAGAGGGTGTTGCGGGGGCTGGGATGGGGTAGAAGGAGTACCGCGGGCCAGTGTTGCTGCCAGCAGCGCACCTGCTCTTGTAAAGTGCCAGGGGATCCAGGCAAGTGGTAGCGCCTTGCGTATTGACCGAGCACCAAGGTCAATTGCACCTGGGTTAACTGGCCGAGGAGGGGAGCACGCCAGCGGGCGGCGCACTCTGGACGGGGTGGGAGATCCCCAGTGCGCCCCTTGCCAGGATAGCAAAAGCCCATGGGTACCAAGGCAAAGAGTTCAGGGTCATAGAACTGCTCGGAGCTCACTCCCAACCACTGTCGCAGCCGGTCCCCACTGGGATCGGCAAAGGGTTGGCCGCGCTCGTGGGCGAGCCGTCCGGGTGCTTGGGCAGCAATCAGGATTCGGGCTTGCGGATGGGCCTGGAGAATGGGGCGCGGAGGCTGTGGTAATTCGGGCGCGCAGTGCTGGCATTGGCGTACGTGTTCCAAGAGTGTGTGCAGATGCTTGGGCTCAATTTCCATGGCTGGTCATTGCCGCGCCAGTTTCCTGGGAGGTGAAATTCCTGTCCGGAAGTCCAATGCTCTCCAGAAAACGGGCAAGGATGTGGGATTGATAGGGCGGCTGGGGTGCGACCAGGTACAAAGTCCAATGAATTCCCTGACTTTTGGGAATGCGCCGCCCATGGAGCTGCCAATCGGGCCGGTGCTGCAACGCCCGCTGGGTGATGAAGCCGATCCCCAAACCGGCCGCCACCGCCGTGCCCATAGCCTCGACGCTGCTGACTTCAATACGGATGGTGGGTTCGAGATTGCGGGCTCGAAATTCCTGCAAGACCAGTCGTCGAATGCCAGACTGGGGCTCCCGCCAGACGATGGGGTAGGCCAAGAGATCGGCAAAATCCAGTTCTTGCTGCGTCGCTAGGGGATGCTCTGGAGGAAAGATGGTCAGGATTTCATCCTGAAGCCAGGGAACTAACTGATAATGTCTGGGAATTTCGATGTCGGGATGGCGATCTTCCAAAAAAAAGAGATCCCAATCGAGCAGCGAATATTGGGACCAGTCACTAATTCCGCCTTTGAGGATCAGTTCTACCTGGGGATATTGCTGCCGAAACTGAACCAGATAGCGAGGTAAGAAATAATTGGCAACCGTATTGGTGGCGGCAATTCGTAACTGACCTTGTTGTAACTGGGTACGCCGCTTGCGCATGTCGGCAACCTCGTTTTGGAGCTCCCGAAGCCGCTTGGCGGGGGCCAGATAGGCCTCCCCCGCTGCCGTGAGACGGATGCCCCGGCCAACGGGGTAATAAAGGGGTTCGCCCACGAATTCCGTAAGCCGCTGCAGTCGTTCGCTGATGGCCGGCTGGCTGCGGTGCAGGATTTGGGCCGCCTTGCTGACATTACCCGCTTCGGCAACCACCAAGAAGGTTTCCAGTAATTCCATAGAGAAGTTGGTGGCAAGCACGAAAATAGGCTCCTATCCAGAATTTACCTTTTAAACTATCGGTGCTGTTGATGAAATCTATCACAATTACCGATTGGTCCGATAGTTCTGCCCTTGCTACCATGCCACAGGTTTTCGCCTGGAATGGGAAATGGTTTTTTTCTTGGGTTTGCTTGGGCGGCAGTGGAGCCGTCCTGGTCGCGCTGCACACTTTCTGGCGGCCAATCTGAGTATTGGCCTCGGTCATTTCTTGGTGCTTTTCAATGGCGGGATCTATCTGCCGATGATCCCCAAAATCGCGGCCAGTCTCGGGCGAAATCCGGGCTACGGCGACTGGACCCAAGATCTGTACTTTTTGGGAATCGGGCTGGCCTTTCCCTTGGCGCCTTGGGTGCGTGCCCGCCTGGGGCGCAAGAGGGGACTGCTTCTAGCCTTTACCCTTTTTGGCGCGGCCTCGGCCGTGGATGGGTTGACCGGTAACTATGAGATCTTTTTGCTGGCGCGCATCCTGGCCTCCCTGGCGGGTGGCTTGACGATTCCATTGTCCTTGCAGCTCTTGCTGGCCCATTACCATGCCGACCACAAAAGTCGAGGGCTTTTTCTCTGGGCATGGGCGGCCGTCACCCCTTTTGCATTCGGTCCTTTTCTAGGCGGGTGCTTGGCCGACGGTTGGGGTTGGCGCTGGCTTTTTGTGCTGGATGTTTTGGCTGCGCTGCTGATTTTCCTGGGTATCTGGTATTGGGAAGAGGAAGAGACGGATCCCTTTGACTTTGCCATGGATTGGTTGGGTTATGCCTTATTGGTCCTGGCCCTGCTGTCGCTCTTGATGCTGGCAAACTTTTGGGGGATCGAGGGGTGGTGGAATTCCTTTCGGGACTGCCTGCTGCTGCTGGTTTTTGGGGTGGCAACCCTGGGCCTTTTGCTTTGGTGCTGGCCTCATCCGCAACCGGTTATCCAGCTGCGCTTGCTCGTTCGCAGGAATCTTGCAGTGGCGGCTTTGGGTATCGGGTTGGGTGCTTTCTTTTTTCAGGGAACACTCGCGCTGTTGGTGGTGCAGTATCAGCTTGCCTTTGGTTTTAGTGCGCGCGCCATCGGAACGCTCTTGCTGCCCATGGCCCTCTTTGCGCCATGGAGTGCGGCGTTCAGTCATTACTATCTACGCCGTTATGATCCACGCTATTTGGCGTTGGCTGCCTATGGGTTGTTGAGCGCTGGTGCCTTTTGGTTGAGTTCCTGGGCTTTGCCGGTTTCTCCAGAGCTCCTGGTGTGGCCGGCATTGCTGGTTGGGCTGAGTTTGGGTGCCCTCTTTGGGGTCTGGGCGCGGATCGGGCTATCGGGATTGCAAGGAACGGACGAGGACAAGGCCGCCAATTTGCTCAACTTGTTCCGAAGTGCTGGCCAAGGATTGGGAATCCCTGCCATGGGCGTACTTTGGGAACGTCGAAGCCTGTACCATGCTCATTTCTTGCGGCAAGATCCAGCAATGCAAAGCGTTCTTTGGAAAAACTCTCTTCATTCCTTTGCCAGCGTTTCTTCCCCAAAGATTGCCGGAGCACACCTTGCTCATCTGCTGGGCCTCTATGCCAAAGAATTGGCCTTCAACGAAGTTTTTTGGGTAGCGGCTTGGGGTTTTTTGGGGCTTGGGCTATGGAGTGTACTGGCTCGATATCCCGTTTCCAGCCAAGAACCCATTGCTGAGCAAATGGCCATGGCCGAAATGGTGGAGCCGTGAAGCACGTACGTTTTCTATGGCGCTGGCTGTGGATTGTACTTTTGGCGGGTTGTGCCCGTTTGCCGGGACATCTTCCCCGTAATGCGTCCTTTCATCCTATCGAGCGGGTGGCAACACCAGGGGGAATCTTGCGGACGGCTTCCTGGCCCCAACAACACTGGTGGCGGGCCTTACAGGATCCGACATTGGCTGCCCTGATCCAGCAAGCCATGGCGCAAAATCCCACCATCCAGATGGCTGCTGCCCGTGTCCTGGCTGCCCAGGGTGCGGCGGCGGTGGCGCGCTCTCGGTTGTTGCCCCACTTCGCTTCTACCTTGTCCTTTACCCAACAATATTTTTCGGCACAGGGCTTACACTTGGCTGCCAATGGTACCAGCAATTTCTACACCGAGTTGGATCCCTTGGATATGGATTACCAGGTGGATCTCTGGGGCAAAGATCAGGATCTGGTTCGTGCCGCCCGAGGGATTTCGCAAATGACCCAAGCAGAAGCGGCGCAAACCAGATTACTAATAAGCACCGCCGTGGTCCTCCATGATAGTGCGCTCGTGGGCTACCAGGCTTTGCTGGCCAAAGAAACTGCCTTGCAACGGGTACAAGAGCAACTCGTTACCCTCCAGCAGGGCGCTTTTGCCAGTGGTGTGGCCAACCAGGATCCGGTCTGGCAGGCCCGCCTGTCTTTGGCGCAGACTGTCAGGGTAAAGGCTGCCCTGGTGGCAGCCTGTGCCGCCGAAGAGCACGCTGTGGCGGCGCTCGTGGGCCAGGGACCAAAGGCGTTGTCCCATGTTGGGGTCGTCCAGGGCCCTATGCCCATACCCCCTACTACGCTTCCACAGGATCTTCCCCTGGGTCTCTTGGCACAGCGGCCGGATATTGTTGCGGCTCGCTGGGCGGTGGAGGCCGCCGCTGCCCGCGTCCATGCGGCGCGTGCGGCATTTTATCCGGACCTGAACCTGCGCTTGATTGCGGGTTGGAATAGTATTCACTTTGGGGATTTGTTCGATCCTGGCAACTTTGCCCATGCCGTGGGGCCGGTGTTGCGTCTGCCGATTTTTACAGGCGGGGCCCTGCGTGGGCAGCTCAAGACGGACAATGCCCTCTTTTTGGTGGCACAGGATCAGTATCGGTCCCGGATCCTAGGGGCGCTGCAGCAGATAGCCGATCTCCTGAGCGCCTGGCAGAAGCTGCAAAGACAGCAAGTTGCCCAAGAGCAATCACTGGTGGCCGCGCAAAAACGTCTTCGCCTTGCGCAAGGTGCCCGCGACAGTGGCATTGCAGGACAGCTGCCGAGCCTGATGGCTGAGCAGCAATGCCTGAAAATCGAAGCAGAGGGCATTCGTCTGCAAACGGCCAGGGTCCAGAATTGGGCCTTGCTGGAGTCGGCCTTGGGAGGAGGATATGGATCTTCTGTGCGTAAGTCTCAGGAGCCGTGAAGAAATGACATCAGCGCAACAAAGCAGCCAGCGCAGCCGACGCAATCTACTGATCTTGCTGGTAGTTGTTTTATTTTTTGCCTTGCTCTGGTGGGCATGGTGGTTTTTTGTGGGAAGGGGTCGGGTAGAGAGTAATGATGCCTATGTGACGGGAAACATTATCCCTGTCCCGGCCCAGGCGGCGGGGACCATTCGCCGTGTCTATGTGGAAAATACCCAAAGGGTCCATGCGGGGCAATTGCTCGCGGCAGTACAGGGGGATCGCAGCCGTTTGGCCATGACAGCCGCAGCGGCTCATTTGGGGAGTACGGTTCGAAAGGTGCGTCAGGAATTTGCCAAAGTAGAGGAGCTCCGGCAAGAGATCCGTGCCCAGGATTTGCAAGTCCAGAAGCTGCAGGAAGATTTGCAACGCTACCGGCAAGCCGAGCAATCCGGTTCCGTTGCCGCCATTCGTATCAGTAATACTCAAAAGGATATCGCCAGCCTCCAAGCAAAAATTCAGGCCCAAAAAGCCCATCTCGCGGCAGTTTCCGCCTTGGTAGATCACACGACCCTGCAAAGCAATCCCCAAGTCCAAGCCGCTGTTACCGCCTTTGCGCAAAGCTATATTGACTGGTTACGGCGAGAGGTCCGGGCCCCTGTCTCTGGCTACATAGCCCAACGGGCGGTGCAGGCGGGGCAGAGAGTCCATCCTGGTGAGCGACTTTTTTCCATCGTTCCCCTGAAGCCACTGTGGGTGGTCGCCAACATCAAGGAAACGGAAATGGCTCAGGTTCGCCCAGGACAGCGGGTAACCCTGGAAAGCTATTATTATGGCAGCAGCGTATCCTATCACGGCATAGTTCAGGGTTTATTGCCAGGTGCCGGAAGTGCCTTTTCCATTTTACCGCCCGAGAACGCCACCGGGAATTATATTCATATCGTCGAGCGCGTGCCGGTGCGGATTTCCTTGCCTGCTAAAGAACTGGCTCGATATCCTCTGCGGCCGGGTTTATCCATGGTCGTGAAAATCCATGTGTCTGATCACCATACCCAAAGCGTGCTGCAACCCCTTACCCAAACTCCCGTTTCTGGTTATGAAACTTCTCTGTATGCTTCCGATCTTCGCAAGGCTATGCACGCTGCAGAAAAAATCATCCAGAACAACGCAGGCCAGAAAATACCGAAATCATGAAGAACTTGGCTATTGCGGAAGAATTTCAACAATTACGAAAAGTTCCGATTTTTTCGGCTTGGCCGGAGCCTCTATTGCTAGATCTATGGAGCCGTTGTCGTAAGCGGAATATTACAGCAAAAGAGACCCTTTTTGTGGAAGGCAGTCAAGCATATGCCTTTTATTTATTGCTCTCCGGTGGTGTTCATCTGATTTCAGAATCAACCCAAGGGAATGAAAAAATCGTTGAGATCATGCAGGCTGGAGATCTGTTTGCCGAAGCCGTTGCTTTTTTGGGTGGTCGCTACCCGGTCATGGCGCGTGCCGAAGAGAATTCAGAAGTATTGGAGATACCTTTGGCCCCATTTCTACAACAATTGGAGGAAAGACCCCAATTGATGCGGCAAATGTTGGCCCGCCTGAGTATGCGGCTCCACTTCTTAGTGAAAGAATTACGACAAATGAGCGTCGAGAATGCTGATGAGAGGGTTCTCCGTTTCCTTCTAGAAGTAAGTGCTAGGGAGCAAGGGAGTATTCAATTTACTCTACCAGCAAAAAAACGAAGTATTGCTACCCGACTAGGTCTTGCCCCGGAGACCTTTTCTCGAGTCTTGCGCAAGTTACAAGATCGAAATTTGCTCACGATTCAGGGTAAAACAGTCATCATCCCGGATTTGTCAAAACTTCGGGCTGCACTGCTGAAATAATAAAGATGGTTGAACAAAGTAATCCTCGAAGTTCCAGTAGGGAGCCTTACTTGCTGTAAGACGCTTTTGGATAATCGAATGTCATCAATAATCCCTACAGCGCCTGGCAGATTCCGCGGCGGAATGGTGCTCTCCTCGTCCAGGGAAACGAGTTACCCTCTGGGAAGAAGAGGCGATGTTGGGCAAGGTTCGTGTGTGCCGGGTCTTGCGCCTCACCGAGCGCAGCAGCTTGGCCAATGGCCAACAATCCTCATTAGCTCACGAGCAAAACCTAGGCCACGGATTCAGGTGATTTTAAGATGGCTATGTACCCTATTCAAAATTCCAGGTTCGCACAATGCGTAAGTTTTGGGGAGGGCTTTGCCAAGCCGACGGTAAAGCAGGAAAGGGTGCGGCTGCCACGATGATGGCGCGCACTGCTTGGGCCAAGGGTGACGCGGGATCGCCCTCGATAAAATGGATGGAGAGAAGTTGCCCCGAGGGTTGGAGGGTGATGGCTACCACGATTTTGCCCATGGGAATTTTTCCAGCTCCCAACTGTGTTTTGGCCTCCTGCAAGATTTGGCTTTGCCATTGGATCAAGTACGCCGCCAACTCCCGTTGACGGCTAGTATTGGCGGCAGGAGAGCTCTGCCTGTTTTGCTGAGCAATCTTTCCACCGGGTGCCAGGCTTGGTGATAGGGAGGGCGAATCGGGATCCAGCTTTTTGGGCAGGGGAGCCAACTGAATCTCGACCAGAGACTCGTGGGTGGACAGCTGGCGTACCGGAACCGCCAAACGCAATGGTCCTTGCAGAAGGATCAGCAATACCCCGGTACTGAGCAGGGAAAGGAACAGCCAGGGAGGGAGCTCATCGAGATCCCGGCCCTGCATGGGAAGCAAACGACGGACGGAAAGCAGTAACCAGGCACCGAGGATTTTTGACCAGAAACCGAGCAGAAGGATGGCCTGGGGAAATCCTGCGCGGGATGGAGGAGGTTTCTTTTTTAGGATAGCCAGTCGCAGGCCTCCAGGGCAGCGTAGGTAATGATTCCGTCGGCCCCGGCTCGTTTGATGGCCAACAAGGATTCCAACAGCGCTCCTTTCCAGTCGAGAAAACCCGCTTGGGAGGCGGCGCGAAGCATGCTGTACTCACCCGACACTTGATAGGCAAAGACTGGAAAATCGCAACGTTCCCGAACGTCACGAATGAGGTCTAGGTAGGCTAGGGCCGGCTTGACCATGATCATATCAGCGCCCTCTGCCAAATCCAGTTGAAGTTCGCGAAAGGCCTCTCGGCGATTGGCGGGATCCATCTGATACGCACGACGATCGCCAAAGCTTGGGGCACTGTCGGCGGCATCCCGAAACGGTCCATAGAAGGCGCTCGCATATTTGATGGCATAGGAAAGGATGGCCACATTCTCATGCCGAGCGGCATCAAGTATCTCGCGAATGGCTTGGACCATGCCATCCACCATCCCCGAGGGGGCAATGACATCCACCCCCGCTTCGGCATAACTCAAGGCCAGCCGTTGGAGGTTTTCCAGGGTGGCAGGATCGTCCCGATCCTGATGCGTATTGAGCACACCGCAATGACCATGGTCCGTGTACTCGCAAAAACAGGCATCGGCCAAGACCAAAAGATCTGGAAATTGCTCTTTGATGGCTAAGGAAGCCCGCTGCACGAGCCCATCACTTTGCCAAGAAGCGCTGCCTTGGGCATCTTTACTTTGACTATCCATGACGCCAAAGAGCAATACCCCCGGGATTTCTCTGGCTTCTGCCTCGGCACAGAGCTGCAAAGCGGAGTCGATGCTGTGCCGAAAGACACCGGGCATGCTCGAGATTTCGCTACGGATCCCTTGCCCATCGACCAAAAAAATCGGCAGCAGAAAATCCGTGGATCGCAGCCCAGTTTCACGCAACAAGGCACGCATTGCCGACTTTCGGCGCAGTCTGCGGGGTCGATGTAGAGAAGAAATGGGAGTCATGGGTGGTTCTCCTGTAAGCTTGCCGCCCATTGGTGCAGTGCCTGGATAATACCGGCATTGCTGGCCTCCGGTGCGATCCAGGGTTCTGGCAGGCCCTTTTGGGTTACCGCCTCGGCCGTGAGGGGACTGATGGTAATGATAGGAGTTTTTTTCAACCAGCGTTGTCCCAATCCACCGACCATCTGATAAAAGTTGTGGAAGATTTCGGGACTGGTGACCGTCACGGCATCGAGCTCGCCCCGTGCCCAGGCATGGAGTAAGGGGGTGGGATTGGCGCCCGGAACCGTGCGGCGGTAGCAAAAGACTTTTTCCACGGTGCCGCCACGTTCTTCGAGGGTTTGCTGAATCAGCTCCCGGCCTTGGTCGCCGGCAAACAAGGCAAATCGCAGGCCCTGCACTTGGTCCCAAAGGGGGCTTGCGAGCAGAGACTCGGAACCAGCACGGCCCGGCACCAGACGCACTGGGACGCCGAATTCCGCCAATGCCTTGGCACTTTCCCGACCAATGGCAGCAACCTGTACCCGCGCCGGCCAGGGCCCCAGTCCTTGGGATTGCCAGCGGCTCAGGGCAAAATGCACGGCATTGCGGCTGGTAAAGATAGCCCAGTCCAGCTCCGTAAGATGCTGTAACGCGTTATCCAGGGGCTGCCAGGTCGCTGGTGCCTCGATCTGCAAAGCAGGAAAGGCAATGGCGCGCGCCTGTTGCGCTTCCAAGGCAGCAATGAGCTCGCCGGATTGCTCCTTGGGTCGGGTAACTACAATACCCTTGTTAGCTAATGGGGAATTCATGTTTCCTTGAGCTCCTCAATGATGCGCGCCGCCCCTTGCGCCAGCAATTGGGAGGCAACTTCCTGACCTACCGTCAAGGGATCATTGCCCTCGGCCTCGGCTTGTAGCAATTGGCGTCCGTCGATACTGGCGACCCGACCACGCAAATGGATACGCTCTCCCACCAGCACGGCCAAGGCAGCAACGGGCAAGCGGCAATCCCCCCCCAAGGTCCCATTCATGGCTCGCTCTGCCATGACGCAGCGGGTGGATTTTACATCGGCCAAGGCTGCCACTAGGGTTCGCGTAGAGTCGTCGTCAGCGCGAATCTCGATGCCAATGGCTCCCTGGCCCACAGCAGGTAATGATTCTTCCACTGGCAGCAGCGCAGCGATCCGATCCTGGAGGCCCAAGCGATGGAGTCCAGCCGCTGCCAACAAAATCCCGTCAAAGGCACCGGCATCCAGCCTGGCCAGGCGAGTAGCAACATTTCCACGCAAATCTTCCACCCGCAGGGAGGGGAATCGGTGCAACAATTGGGCCCGGCGGCGTAGGCTCGAGCTACCCACGACGGCATCGGGAGGGAGATCCCGGGGGTGGGCATAGTGACGGGAAACAAAGGCATCGCGAACGTCTTCCCGAGCCAGGATAACGGCCACTTCCAACCCAGCGGGCTGCTTGGCCGGCACATCTTTCATGGAATGCACGGCCAAGTCGACCTCATTGGCCAACAGGGCCATTTCGATTTCCTTGACAAATAACCCTTTCCCCCCCAATTGATGCAGTGGCGACGCCAGCTCCCGATCTCCCGTCGTGGTCATGGGCCGAATTTCCACTAATCGCTCCGGATACTGGGCGCGAAGCTGCGCGGCAACATGTTCCGCTTGCCAGAGGGCTAAGGGACTGGCGCGGGTGCCAATGCGCAGAACTGGGGGACCAGCATTCATGGTGGATTGCCGACAGCCAATAGTGAGGCTCACCTTAGCAGCGTCGCCTGTCCTGTCAAGGGTGCGCAGACGAGAACAAATTTGCTGAGTTTCCGTGGGACGCGATAGAATCGCTAAAACTTCCATTGGAGAGTATCTACATGCAGATTCGTACTGTACTTCTGGTTCTGGGCGTGTCCGTATTGACACTGGCTGGCTGTGCCCGCAATGTCGGCAGTGGTGCCCCCAAGGCCATGGGTCCCGTTGCGCCAGTAAGTTCGGTAGCAACCAATGGCTTGGCAGGGGAAGGCGTCGGCGCACAAAATCTGGCCAACAACGGCCCCATCGGTGGGGCAAACAGCGGCTTGACCGCAGCCGAGCTGGCGGCCTTGCCAACTCATTTGCGAGTCCATTTCGGCTTCAACAGTGACAGTATGGAACCACAGGACTTGCCCATTGCCGCACAGAATGCTCAATTCATGATGAACCACCCCCATGTGCAGGTACGATTGGAAGGAAATACCGACGATCGGGGCACCCAAGAGTATAATTTAGCTTTGGGTGAACGCCGGGCCGAGTCGGTGAAACAGTATCTGGAATCCCAAGGGGTGAGTGCGGCCCGGATCAGTACCGTGAGCTTTGGCAAGGATAATCCTCTGTGTTCTCAGAACGATGAAGCCTGCTGGTCCCGTAATCGGCGGGTCGATTTTGTCTATAGTGGTGGTTACAACGGCTAAAGCCGGGGGTTTGTGGATTCATGAAAGGAAAAATTTCGCTGAGCTTGGCGCTGGCGCTCGTGTTGGCGAGTTCGCCCGCCTGGGCGGAGTCTCAGGGGCAGCAAATCCTCCAACTCCAACAGCAAGTTGCCGTCCTGCAAGGAGAAGTCCAGAGTTTGATTGCCGTACAAAAAGCCAGTCGCGGCAGCCAAGCTGCATTGGGTAATCTGCTCACTCGTTCCCAGCAGATGGAGCAGGAAATTCGTGACCTGCGGGGACAATTGGAAAGCAAAACCCACGCTCTGGAATTGGCACAACAAAGCAGCAACGCCAAAATCTCCGCATTGTCGGCTACGGTCGCAAGCCTCACTGCACCCACAGCCTCTACGGCAAGCACCACAACTGCCAGCGTTCTATCCGCCAATTCCACCACTCCGGCCCAGGCCATTGCCGCAGAAGCCAGTAGTAACACCGGCTCGGCCATCGCTGGTCTTGGGCAAGCCGAATATCAGCGTGCCTTTAGTCTCTTGCGGGAAGGAAAATATGGTACCGCCGTGACCGCCTTTACGGCGTTCATTCAGAAATATCCCCAGAGCAGTCTGGTTGTCGATGCCTACTATTGGCTCGGTCAGGCGCAATATGTATTAGGCAAGAATAGCGATGCTATCCACAGTCTCGAAACCGTGGCAAATCAGTATGGCCAAAGCAGCAAAGCTCCCGATGCCTTATTGCGACTCGGACAGATTTATCAGGCCCTGGGTCAACCCGCCAAGGCTCGATTGGTGCTGGGCCAGTTGATTCGCAAATATCCCAGCACTCCTGCAGCACAAAAGGCCCAGGCCCAATTACAGGCCAGTGGTGGTCGCTGAGGAATTGCCGCGTCTGCGGATCACGGAGATTTTTCATAGTCTCCAGGGAGAAACCAGTGCCGTTGGCAGGCCAGCCACATTCATTCGTTTGACCGGATGTCCGCTGCGATGCCGCTATTGCGATACAGCCTATGCCTTTCACGGTGGGGTTTGGCAGAGTCTTGCCGAAATCCTGGAGCGAGTGGAAGAGCGCCCTGGGCAGCTGGTGGTAGTGACGGGGGGAGAGCCCTTGGCCCAAGGCCCGGCAACGCTCCATTTACTCAGCGCACTTTGTGACCGAGGTCGTGAAGTCTTTCTGGAAACCAGTGGTGCCCTACCCGTGGATCAAGTGGACGAGCGGGTCGTCAAGATTCTTGATCTCAAAACTCCGGGTTCTGGGGAGTCCAGCAAAAACCTCTGGAGTAATTTGGCCTATTTGCGTCCACGGGATCAGGTAAAGTTTGTGCTCTGTGATCGTGCGGACTATGACTGGGCCGTTCAGGTACTGCAAGGACATGACTTTGGGGGGGCAGAAATCCTGTTTTCTCCTAGCTATGGACAATTACCTATACAGGACTTGGCCCAATGGCTCTTGGCCGATCGTCTGCCTGTCCGTTTGCAGATCCAGCTCCATAAGTTGATCTGGGGCGATATTCCGGGTCATTGAGAGACTATTTCCATGGAAAAAAATGCCATCGTTCTGCTTTCCGGGGGGCTGGATTCGGCCACTATTACCGGTCTCCTGCGCCGCGATGGCTATCGAATCCATGCCTTGTCTTTTGACTACGGTCAACGACACCAGCAGGAACTCCAGTATGCTCGACTCGTGGCCCGGCAATGCGGGGCAAGCAGTCATCGTATTTTTCCCATGGATCTTGCCGCCTTTGGTGGCTCGGCCCTCACCGATGCTTCCCTGGCCGTTCCCCAGGGGGGAGCCTCTGCTGGGATTCCCATCACCTATGTACCGGCACGAAATACGGTGTTTTTAGCCTTGGCCTTGGCCTTGGCCGAGGTACTCGAGGTTCCCGAGATCTACATTGGCGTAAATAGCCAGGATTACAGTGGTTATCCTGATTGTCGACCGGAATTCATTGCCGCTTTCAATGAACTGGCGCAGGTAGCGACCCGTGCCGGCATCGAGGGCAAGGGGCCCCAAATCCGCGCCCCTCTCCAGAATCTCTCCAAAGCCGAGATTATTGCCCTGGGACTAGAACTAGGGGTGGATTACGGCCTGACGAGGTCCTGCTATCAATTGGACGCAGAAGGAAAGTCCTGCGGTCGGTGTGATAGTTGTCTGCTTCGTCTGGCAGGGTTCCAAGCCCTGGGGAAAACGGACCCGGCACCCTACCAGACCCAACCCTGAGATGCTCTTTGGGGCTAGTGGGACCAGGCCGGCTGGCTATCTTCCCCCGCGTTGCTACGGAGAATGGCAAGGGTACGGCCATCCACACTCGCCTCCGCCAGCACCTTTCTGCCCCCGCGTTGCGTCCCGTAAATGATCATCTGGCCATTGTCGGCAAAGCTTGGATGATCGCAGTTGCCTTGGGCATCCAACACGCGAAGATCTCCACCGTTGGGGTTCATTACCGCAAGGGCATAGACGCCAGCGGTTCGGTGAATGAAGGCTAGCAGATTGCCCGTGGGCGAGAAAACCGGACTGGCATTGTAGCCACCACTATAGCTAATCCGCTGCAAATTACCCCCATTGGGGTTCATCACAAAGATTTGTGGTCCTCCGTCCCGGTCCGAAACAAAAGCGATTTCGCCCCCATTGGGCGACCAGCTCGGAGAGGTATTGATACTGCCGCCGTGGGTCAGTTGGCGCCGTTGGCCGGTGGCCAAATTGACCACATAGATATTGGTTTCGCCGCCCTCGGAACGGGCATAGGCCAGTTCGGTACCATTGGGGGAGAAGGTCGGCGCGCTGACAATTTCCCCTCCCGGCGCGATGGCTACCCGTTGTCCATTACTCAGCGTTTGGACGAAGATCGTGGCGCGGCTATTGACATAGGTAACGTAGGCAATCTTTTGGTTGTTGGGGGACCATACGGGGGAGAGTAGGGGCATTCTACCCTGAACGATCACGCGCGGGTTCCAGCCGTCAGATTCCGCAACAATCAGCGCATAGTTGAGGCCATTTTGGCGGACATAGGCAATGCGGCTGGCAAAGGGACCGGGTTTGCCCGTAAAGGCCTGATAGATGACGTCAGCCACATGATGGGCGGTCATGTGCAATTCTGCAGGAGAACAGGTAAAGCGCTTGGCGACCAACTCTTTGCCCGTGGCAACGTTGTAGACGTAGACCGTAACGGCATAGCCAGTACCGCTGCGCTGCACCGACCCTACCGCCAAACCCGTGGCTCCGATACCCGTCCAACTGGCAGCCTGGACCCCTTGTGGATCTTGGGGATCACTGGGATAGCTGGCGGGAGACAAGACATTGAACAGACCGCTATGGCTCAGGTCGCTGCGCACCACCTCAGCGACCGTGGGCTGCCCAGGCAGTCCCGGACCGAAGGAGGGAGACTATGCGGGGCTGGCCGATGATATCGCCCGTAGGAGAGAGGGTGATGGCAACTTCACAGCGCAGGGAATTGGCAAAGGTGGTATCCCAGGCTTGGTAGACCCGGCGTTGAATCTTTTGGATGAAAAGCCCCGCTAGGCGCTGATTTTCTGCGGCTTGGCGGGCTTGGGCGGCGGCCAGGTTTGCTTCGGCTTGGGCTTTTGCCTGGGCCTCCAACTGCTCTTGCAGGGCCTTGGCACGAGCCTCTTGCGCTGCCTTGGCCGCTTGTTCCGCCAGCTGTTTTTTGAGTTCCGCTGCCCGTTCCGCTGCTGCCTGCTTGGCAGCCGCTGCCTCGGCAGCCTTGGTGGCGGCGGCTTTTGCTGCAGCTTCTTCTTGTGCCTGTTGGGCAGCGGCTTTCTCTGCGGCGGCCTTGGCTAGTGCTTCTTTCTTGGCCGCCTGGCGGGCAGCGAGCTCCTGTGCATGCTTTTCGGCAGCTGCGCGTGCTGCCGTCAGTTGGGCGGCTGCCGCCTGGGCTTCCTCGGCCTTGTGCACGGAGGGAGCGGGTTTGGGCGCTGGCTTGGGTGCGGGCTTGGGAATGGGTTTGGGAGCAGGTTGGGTAACGGGTTTGGGAGTTATCTTGGGAACCGGCTTGGGAGCTGGGGTAGGTATGGGCGTTGGCGTTACTTTGGCCGGTGCGGGGGCAGTGATGGGTACTGCCCCTTGCAGGCTGGCTTGCATGGGGGCAGACCCGCTGCTGGGCACATTCAAGTGAAAAGTCCAAAACAGTGCCACCAGGACCGCAACATTGAGTAAAACGGCCAGCAGCAGTGGCAGGGTACGGGGATTTTCGTTCAATGCTGCTCCGGCCGGGTCAACAGCCCAACATGAGATACCCCTGCCTGCTGCAGCGCCGCCATGACGGCCATGACCTTGCCATAATCGGCTTGGGCGTCACCACCCACCAAGACCTGGAGATGTTCCATGTCGCCTTTGCCCAGTTGCCCAACGGCAGCAGGTAAATCCCGCAGACTAGGGTGTTCATGCTGGTCTTTGTATTGCAAAGACAACGCCCCGTTCTTGGCGACGGAGATCACGATGGGAGGGGTTTTGTCGGGGACCGGTTTGGTCACTCCTTTGGGCAGGTTGACATTGACCCCTTGGGTCAGCAAAGGGGCAGATAACATAAAAATCACCAGCAAAACCAAAGAGACATCAATATAGGGAACCACATTCATTTCGGCAAGAAGACGCCTGCGTCTCATGGCCGGGCCTCCGGTACTTGGCGATGCAGAATATTGGTGAACTCATCCATAAAGACCTCGTAGTGGTCATCGAGTTCATCCAGTTTGTGGATGAAGCGGTTATAAAAGAAGGTGGCGGGGATGGCAGCAAAGAGCCCTGCCAAGGTGGCAATGAGCGCTTCTGCCACGGGCGGTGCGACGGTGGCCAGGGTTGCCTGTTGGGCCATGCCAATGTTCATGAAGGTGGTCATGATTCCCCAGACCGTGCCGAGGAGACCTACAAAAGGGGCTACCGAGGAAATGGACGCCAGCAACGGCAGGTTGCTTTCCAACTGCCCTATTTCCCGGATTTGGGCCCCACGCATGGCGCGGCGGGCGGCATCGAGGGCATCGGCAGCGCGGGCTTTGCGCTGGCGTTGGAACTCGGCAAAGCCTGCACAAAAAATATTGCCGGCGCCAACCTCCAGATTCGGGTTACCACTGACCTGTTGATAGATCTGGGCCATCTCGCCGCCACTCCAGAAGCGTTTTTCGAAGCGTTTCAAGGCACGTTGCGCGGCGGCGAAGACAAAGGCTTTCTGAAAAATTACAAACCAGGATGCTACGGAGGCAATCAGAAGAATCAGGAGAATCCCCTGGACGACCCAGCTAGCATGCAGAACCAGGTGGGTCAAGGAAAGGTGTTGGGCGTTCATCATGTGGACTCACGAAAAAAGGATGGGAAAAGGGCTTGCAAAACCTTTTCAGGAATGCGAAGGGGGCGAAAGTTGGCGGCTTGGAGGCAGGCGACTTCGATCTCGGCCCGGCAGAGAACCTGCTCCGCCACGGAAATCACTTGTGCAAAGCGGATTCGTAGGGGCCGCACTTCACGGATGAACGTATCTATTTGCAGCAGCTGGTTGAAGCGGGCTGGTGCCAAAAAGTCCAAGCTTGCCCGCCGCACGGCAAAGATAGCTCCTTCTTCCTGGGCCAACTGGTCCAACTCCAAACCCTGTTCCCGCAACATCTCCGTGCGCGCCCGTTCCATAAACCGTAAATAGTTGGCATGGTACACGACTCCACCATGATCCGTATCTTCATAATATACGCGAACCCGAAAGCGACCCGAAACCGCCAGACGGTAGTCAGGATCCATCAAAGAGATCTCCATCGTTGCCAAGGCGGTGATGCAGGCCCAGGGCCAGATAACTCTCCTTGGTCGCACAGCGTCCCCGAGGGGTTCGCAGCAGATATCCCGATTGGATGAGAAAGGGTTCCAACACATCCTCGATGGTCCCGCGATCCTCCCCAAGGGCCGCCGCCAAGCTCTCTACGCCAACGGGCCCACCGCCAAAACGCTCGATGACGGTCAACAAAAGCCGACGATCCTGGGGATCAAAACCATGCTCGTCGACCTCCAGAAGGGCCAAGGCAGCCTTGGCCGTAGCTTGGTCAATACGACCGTTACCGCGCACTTGGGCATAATCCCGCACCCGCCGCAATAGACGATTGGCAATCCGTGGGGTTCCTCGCGAGCGACAGGCAATCTCCCGCACCCCATCGGCATCGGCCTGCACCTGCAGAATGCGTGCGGAGCGGGCAACGATCTGGGCCAGCTCCGGGATCGTATAAAATTCCAGATGGAAGCTGATGCCAAAGCGATCGCGCAGCGGGGAAGACAGCAGGCCCGCACGCGTGGTGGCCCCAATCAGCGTGAAAGGTGGCAGGCCGATCTTGATGGAGCGGGCGGCAGGACCCTCGCCAATCAAAATATCCAGCTCGTAATCTTCCAGGGCCGGGTACAGAATCTCTTCGACGACGGGGCTCAGGCGATGAATCTCGTCGACGAAAAGGACATCATGGGCCTGGAGATTGGTGAGTATGGCGGCCAGATCACCCGCCTTTTCCAATACCGGCCCCGAAGTGACCTTCAAGCCCGCGCCCATTTCCTGGGCGATAATATGGGCTAAGGTGGTCTTGCCGAGCCCTGGTGGGCCAAAGAGGAGCACGTGATCCAGAGATTCCTGGCGTTGGCGAGCGGCATCGATATACAAAGAAAGCGATTCTCGCAGGCGGGCCTGGCCCAGATATTCGGCTAGCCGTCGGGGGCGCAGGGCATGATCGACGCCATCGGTCGATTGTTCGGAGGGGTCCAGGGTTTCTCTAGACACTTGTTGTCACCATTTCCCAATGCTAGACCGATTCATCACCTGGCCAGGGACTGCAGAGCTTGTCGGATGGTTTGCTCCAGGGAGAGTTCTGTCGCTACCTGTTGCACGGCCTGTTGGGCTTCGCTTGCCTTGTAACCCAGACTCATGAGGGCGGAGACCGCTTCCTGGCGCAGATCGCTGCTCGTGCCAGGATTTGCTGCAGGGTAGGGAACGGCACCGAGCTTGTCACGCAGTTCTACCACCATCCGCTCGGCGGTCTTGGCACCAATGCCGGGGATTGCGGTCAATCGACGACGATCTCCATCCAGAAGGGCCTGCCGCAGTTGGCTCGCGTCCATCCCCGACAGGCAGGCAAGGGCGACTTTGCCACCAATACCGTTGACCTTGATCAGCAAGCGAAAGAGATCCCGTTCCTCTACCCGACAAAAACCATAGAGCAGTTGGGCATCTTCCCGGACCACAAAGTGGGTATACACCAGCAACGATTGCCCTTCTGCAGGGAGGTCGTAAAAACTGGAGAGGGGCATTTCCAACTCATACCCGACCCCCGCCACCTCGAGCCACAGCCAGGGTGGGCGCCGTTGCAGGATTCGACCCTGTAGGCTGCCGATCATCGGATTTGCCGCACCTGCCAGCGGTCGGTGGTCCCACTGCTATGGGCATGGCAAATGGCACAGGCCAGGGCATCGGCAGCATCGCTTTGGACCGGATCAGGGAGCCCTAGCAGACGGCGAACCATCTGCTCGACCTGATCCTTTTCGGCCCTACCAACGCCCACGGTGGCTTTCTTGATTTGCAAGGCACTGTATTCCGAAACAGGAATTTCTGCCTCGAGGAGGGTAACCAGCGCCGCTCCTCGGGCTTGCCCCAGTTTCAGGGCCGAATCGGCATTGCGTGCCATAAAGACTGCCTCGATGGCCGCTGACTGCGGACGAAAGTCCTGCAGAACTTCGCGCAACTGTCGATGAATCAGTCCTAGACGCTGCAAAAAAGGCTGACGACCCAGCTGCAAGCAACCATGATGAATATGCAGCAATCGACCACTGGCATGTATTTCAATGATCCCGTAACCGGTTCGCTGGGAACCAGGGTCAATACCAATGATGCGCACTGCTTAGGCGCCGGCCTCCAGCCGGGCCATCTCTTCGTCACTGATGCTGTAGTTGGCATAGACGTTTTGCACATCGTCATTTTCTTCCAGGGCATCCAGCAGACGGAGGAGTTTCTCTGCATCGTCACCACTGACCGCGATGGTGGTTTCCGGGATCATGCTGAGTTCCGCTTCTTCCGGGGTCAATCCAGCGGTCTTCAGTGCTTGGTGGACGGACTCAAACTCGGCTGGTGCGGTATAGACTACGATCCGCTCCTCTTCATTGACCACATCCTCGGCGCCGGCCTCCAGGGCGAGCTCCAGGACTCGGTCCTCGTCCACATCGGGAGGAAAGCTGATGACTCCGCGCCGGTGAAAGAGATAGGCCACCGATCCTGAAGTGCCCATATTGCCCCCCCGTTTGGAGAAAATATGGCGAATTTCCGCTACGGTACGGACCTTGTTGTCGGTCATGGTTTCGACCAGGATAGCTACGCCACTGGGGCCATAGCCCTCGTAGGTGACCTCTTCATAGTCGACACCCTCCAACTCTCCCGTACCCCGTTTGATGGCACGTTCCACGGTATCCTTGGCCATGTTGTTGGCATAGGCCTTGTCCAACGCGGTGCGGAGACGGGAATTGGATGCCGGGTCACCGCCACCAGCACGAGCAGATACGGTGATTTCCCGGATCAGACGGGTAAAAATCTTACCGCGCTTGGCATCTTGGGCGGCTTTGCGAAACTTGATGTTGGCCCATTTACTGTGACCGGCCATGGGGACTCCTTACCAATATGATCAACTTGTTCCAGATCGGGGAATCATACCCCAAGGCGGCTTCCTCATGCCAAGGTGGCAATGGCACTGCGCGTGGCACCCAGAATTTCCTCGGCGCCGGTATCGCGGTGAAAGTGCAGTGGAACCCCATAGCGTAAGCGGGGATGCTGGCGAGTGAGCCAGGTCTGCCAGTCCGAAGCATATTGCTGGACCCCCAGAACGCGGGCAGGGACCACCGGTGCGCCGGTGTTTTGCACCAGCCAGGCCAGGCCTTTTTGCAAGTCGCTGCGGCCAATGCCGCCTTCGGGAAAGAGCCCCAGCACCCGCCCAGCGTCCAGATTGCGCTTGGCTTGGCGCAGGGCGAAGAGATCATGGCCGTCTCGGCGCACCGGAATGGCACCCCCAAGATCCAGGATGGGCCGCAGCCAGGGGAGCGCATAATACTCCATTGCTACCAGAAAAGAGATCATCCGCTGGTTGCTGACGATCAATAAGATTGGATCGATCACCGAAAGATGATTGCAGGCCAGGATGGCCGCACCCTGCTCTGGTACTTGGGTCGCTTCCCATTGGGCCCCTTGGATGCGTTGGGCATAACAACGCAGTAGTTCGTAAAGAAAGCGCCGCCGCCAGCCCCAATGCGTGCGAAAATCCGGCAGCTGTGCGAACTGCTTCAGGACAGCTCCAACATGCGTTCCAGGGCCAGACGGGCTTGGCTTGCCACGGGTTCGTCGACGCGGATCTGATTGCGGACCCGGCCGGCAACCAGTTCTTCCAAGGTGATGGCCAGTTGTTCGGGGTCGATACGGAACATGGTCGAACACATGCAGACCATGGGCGACATGAAATCCACCGTCTTTCCCTCCCCACGCACTTCTTCGGCCAGACGGCTCACCAGATTGATCTCTGTTCCTACCAACCACTGGGTTCCCGGTGGGGCCGTGTGGACCGTGCGCAAAATGAAGTCTGTGGATCCCACGGCATCGGCCAGGGAGCAGACCTCAAAAGAGGCTTCGGGATGGGCGATGACCTTGCCTTGGGGGTGTTCCGCCCGCCAGCGCCGGATGTGCTGGGGCTGAAACATCTGATGGACGGAGCAATGGCCTTTCCAGAGAAAGCCTTGGGCTTCCCGAATTTCTTCGGGGCTGAGTCCACCCAAGGGTTGTTCTGGGTCCCAGACCGGCATTCGGCCCAGGGGGATCCCCAATTGATGACCGCTCCAGCGGCCTAAGTGCTGATCGGGGAAGAAGAAGAACTTGGGCCGCTGCCCCAGGGCCCATTGCAAGATCTTGCGGGCGTTGGAAGAGGTGCATACCGTACCCCCGTGGCGCCCACAAAAGGCCTTGATGGCGGCGCTGGAATTGACATAAGTCACTGGCGTGATTTCACTGTCCGGGTCCAGAATTTCGGCCAATTGGGTCCAGGCCGCTTCCACCTGCTCGATGCTGGCCATATCGGCCATGGAACAGCCGGCATTGAGGTCCGGCAGGATACTGATCTGCTCGGGTCGACTGAGGATATCGGCGACTTCGGCCATGAAATGGACACCACAAAAAACAATATGCTGGGCATCCAAGGCGGCTGCCGCTCGCGATAGCTGGAGGGAATCGCCATGGTAGTCGGCGTGCCGATAGACCTCCTCGCGTTGATAATGATGGCCCAGGATCACCACTTCCCGGCCGAGAGTACTTTTGGCCGCACGAATCCGCTCCTCCAGCTGTGCTGCTGCCTGGGGGCTGCGTCCTTCCAAGCGAATGATTTCCACGCTCATGGCTGATCTCCTGGCCTGTACCCTTTCAAGCTATGAGTCCTTGACCCTTGCGTCAAGGAGTTGGAACCGCGAAACGATGGCGTTGCGGTTGGTCCACGAAGCACAGCGGTCACAGGCTTCCTCGGGAGTCAGCCAAGCATGGGCCCGATGCTCTTGGGCACAGAGCGTAGGAGGCTCTTCCCTGGGTAGGCGCAGGGTGAAAATCCGTTCTTCGTTGAACCGGTCCGAGGGAGCGTAGCGTTCACTCCAGGGCGGAACAATGGGAAAACGATTTCGCACCCCCGTGTCCTGCATTCCTGTTGGGCAAAAACCCGTTTCCTCCATCAGCTCCCGCGCTGCCGCAGCCGCCCAGTCTTCTCCAGGCTCCAGGCTACCGGTAACGGATTGCCAAAAACCAGCAGGACGGACCCGCTCCAGCAATAAAACTTGCCGATCCGTATGGATCAGTACCAAAACGGATTTAGGGATTTTGTAGACCATCACCCACGCCTGGCCGCAGGCGGATACCCAGTTCCTGGAGTTGTCGGTCGGCCACTCTACTGGGGGCCTGGGTCAACAAACACCCGGCCTTTTGGGTCTTGGGAAAGGCAATCACATCGCGAATGCTGTCACTGCCGGTCAATAACATAACCAGTCGGTCCAGGCCGAAGGCCATGCCACCGTGGGGCGGAGCGCCATAGCGCAAGGCATCCAGAAGAAAGGCAAACTGTGCGCGGGCTTCTTCTGGACCAATCCCCAGAGCGGCAAAGACCTTCTCCTGGACATCGGCGCGATGGATGCGGATACTCCCGCCGCCCACCTCATAGCCATTGAGCACCAGATCATAGGCCCGCGCCAGGGCATTGGCAGGATCTTGTTGCAAGCTGTCGAGATCGTCGGTCTGGGGAGAGGTAAAGGGGTGATGGGTAGAGCTCCAGCGGTTTTCTTTCTCATCAAATTCGAACATGGGGAAATCGGTGATCCAGACTGGTTGCCAGTCGCCTTGCAAGAGCCCTAGATCGGCGGCGATACGATTGCGCAGGTTGCCCAGGCTTTCGTTGACCACCTTGGCTCGGTCGGCCCCGAAAAAGAGGATATCGCCATCCTGGGCGCCACTGCGCACCAGGATTTGCACCAGGGTCTCTTCGGGCAGGAACTTGACAATGGGGGACTGTAAGCCAGCTAGCCCTTGGCTGCATTCATTCACCTTGATCCAAGCCAGCCCTTTGGCCCCATAGATGGCGGCAAATTCCGTGTACGCGTCGATCTGGGTTCGGCTCAATGTTGCCCCACCGGGCACCCGTAAGCAGGCAACCCGGCCGCGGGGGAGGTCTGCTGCCTGGCGAAAGACCTTGAATTCCACAGCCCTCATCAGATCCGTGAGTTCGGTCAACTCCAGGGGGTTGCGCAGATCGGGCCGATCCACGCCAAAACGATTCATGGCATCGGTATAGCGCATCCGTGGGAAGGGAGTGGGCAGCTCGATGCCCAGGATCTCTTGAAAAAGGCTACGTACCAGGCCTTCTCCCACTGCCATGACGTCCTCTTCGCTGACGAAGGAGGCCTCAAGGTCGATCTGGGTAAATTCGGGTTGGCGGTCAGCACGCAGATCCTCGTCCCGAAAGCATTTGGTAATCTGATAATAGCGGTCGAAGCCGGCCACCATGAGAAGCTGTTTGAAGAGTTGCGGACTCTGGGGGAGGGCAAAGAAGTGTCCTGGCTGGGTCCTGGAAGGCACCAGATAGTCCCGCGCCCCCTCCGGCGTGGAACGGGTCAGGACCGGGGTTTCGACCTCCAGAAAACCCGCCTGGTCCAGGAAGTTGCGGACATGGTGGGTAACCCGGTGGCGCAGCCGCAAGTTCTGCTGCATTTGCGGGCGGCGCAAGTCCAGGTAGCGGTACTGAAGCCGCAAATTCTCGGCAATCCCTTCTTCTTCCAGAGGAAAAGGCAGCGGTTCCGCACGGCCAAGGATTTGTATTTCCTCCACCTGCACCTCGACCTTGCCACTGGCGAGCCCTGGGTTTTCGGTGCCCGCAGGACGTCGGCGCACCATGCCCGTAACCTGCAGGACAAATTCGCTGCGACAGTCTTCGGCACGGGCGAAGGCGTCTGCTTGATCAGGGTCCACCACGGCTTGCACGAGACCCTCTCGATCCCGGATGTCCAGAAAAATTACACCGCCATGATCGCGGCGACGTTGGACCCAGCCACACAACGTGACTCGCTCGTCGATCCGCTCTTCGGTTATCTGGTGACAATAATGACTGCGCATGGCTGTAATCCTGACCAAGAAAGAAGGGCCCAATGGGCCCCTAATGGTGTCGCGCCGGCGACTTGCCGTCAATGACAGGCGCAACTTCCCCCGGCGCAGGGAGGCAAGGGTGTCTCTTCACTGCTTTTGCTGGGTTGTTTGCTACCTTTGAAATCCGTTTGATACCAGCCGCTGCCTTTGAGGGCAAAACCACCGGCACTCAGCTGGCGCTCAAGGCTCGGTTGCCCACAGGCAGGGCAATCGATCAAGCGCGCTTCACTCATCTTTTGTTCTACGCTGAGACTATGACCACAATCTTTGCATACATAGGCATATGTTGGCATGTTGACGACTCCTGTGCTGAATGCTGTAGCATGACATTATAGATAATGCCTCCTTGGGGCTAATGCAAGAGGCCCGTCGTTGTGCAATGTATCCACCCGCAGCACCTCTACCGTAGGAATTTCTGGTGATTCTCGCCACGGAATTGCAAAGCGCACTGCGCACCCTGATCGCCTTGCTGGCGATCTTGAATCCCATTGGCGCGATCCCAATCTTCATTGCCCTCACCAATGATGAGACCGTGGCACAACGCCGTGCAACGGCCAAAATGGCGGCAAGGGCCGTTGCCGTAGTGCTCATTGTGGCGGCTTTTCTGGGTGATTATATCCTGCAATTCTTTGGGATCAGCATTGCCGCGTTCCAGGTGGCTGGTGGGATGGTATTGATGTTGCTTGCCTTCAACATGCTCCAAGCCAAATCCAGCCGCTATCGTCATACCCCCGAAGAAGCAGCGGAGGGCATGCAAAAAGAAGCAGTGGCCGTGGTGCCCCTGGCCATTCCGTTGTTAGCCGGGCCAGGCACCATGGTCACCGTCATCATTGCCCACAACAAAAATCATGGTTGGTTGGCTGATGGGCTACTCGTATTGGATATCCTGATCATCGCCCTGGTCGCCTATGCGGCCTTGCGTCTGGCAGAACCCTTGACTCGCCGTTTGGGAGTCACGGGTATCAATATCACTACGCGGATTTTTGGCCTCATCCTCGCAGCCATCGCCGTTACCTTCCTAGCCAATGGCCTTTCTACCTTATTCCCTGGTTTGCATGCTGGGGTACTCGGCTAACTGCTGGCGAGATAGGGGTAGTTCTGTGTACCATGGACGATTTCGGCGCGAACAGATTTTTGGCAATCAGTGAAAATGCTCCATAAACACCAACAAATTTTCTCTTTATCCGCACAATATCCGTATTCTATCGTGGAATACGAAGAGAGTCTGACCGCTTCCCAGTCCATTCTCCGGCGCTTGCACATCGATCGTCTGCGCCAGGAACTCTGGTTGCCCATTGCCTGGGATGCCGATAGTGCCGAAGTCATTGTCTGCCGACCCGATGATGCCGCTTTGCTAGAGCACATTCGCAAAACCTTGGGGGTCCAGGAACTCCGTTTACGGGTCGCCACTCCCGAGGATCTCCAGCGCTTGATCGAAAACAGTGCGGATCTGAATCCCGCTTTTCCAGTCCATGGCGGGCGTACACCCCTGGCCAAAGTTCGTACCTACCTGGCCGGACTGCGCACCCAATATGCTGCACAACGCACACAGTTTGCTCGGAGTCGGACCGGGCTTGCACTCGCGCGCACCGGTCTTACTTTCATCAGTATTGCGGTAGCATTTCTGCGCTTGTTCGGGGCGGGGGATTTGCTTTTTTTCGAGACTCCCTTGCTGATTCTGGGAATCCTGGCCATCATTGACGGCGTTCTTTGGTATCTGCCTGCGCGGCGGGAATCGCTGCGGATCCAATCCTATCCCCCTTATCCCGTGTCTGACGAATACTCTGCCCTGGAGACGAAGAAAGTGGGCGATGGGCTGGACTTCCAGCGCAGCCCCACCTTAGTAAGTGCTACCCCGCTGCGACAGAATTGGGACGCGCTGTCGCCGGTGGAACGCCGACGTTTCCTGGCCAATGATCGCACCAATCTCGCCGAAGAGCGGACCATTCTCGCCTATCTGCGGGTGATGATGGCCAAGGCCCGTACCGGTCTAGCTTTTGGGCGCACGGGTGTTGCCTTTGCGGGTATTGGGATCGGCTTCGTCCGGAAATTTCCCCCTGGTCCCTGGTCCGTTTTTGACTGGAGCCTGATCCTCATAGGGTTCTTCATGGTGGTAGAGGGCTTTCTTTGGTATCGGCCCGGTCGCCATGCCGCCAACAGCGCCCTCGAGGCGGTGCGCCAAAACTGGGAGAAGATCGGCCCTTGGGATACGATTTTTCCATCCTATTGCCTCTATACCCGCAATCTGGATCCCATGGTAGAAGTCCATGCCCCGGAAGCGTTGCCAGGGGTCTATGCCACTACCGGCCTTGCCCTGGAGCGCACCACGCTGGCCGATAAGCGCAATGCCATGTCTCGGCTGCGCACGATCATGGCCCGCTCCCGTACGGGTATGGCCTTTATCCGTACCGGTTTCAGTGTCATGACCGTCGGCGCTGTCCTGTTCATCTACTTTCACTTTGTGGGACATGCCCATCTGTTGTGGACCGCCTTCGACCTTATCCTGGTGGCCATAGGCCTCTATTTGATTGGCGATGGCTTCCATTGGTATTGGCCCGCTGAACGGATCAAGCGCCGATCCCCCTATCTCCAAAAGGATTTCGAAATTGCCGATGCTGATTACAGCATCCCCCAAAGCGCCTGGAAACGCACCCTATACCGCGATGAGTATTGAGAATTCTCCCTATTTTGGCTTGGTCGAAGACGGCCTTCTGACTGCCGAAGTCTTGGCCGAAGCCCAGCGCAGTGCGGCTGCCCGTGGCATCACCGTGGAACGCATCCTCTTGCACGAACTGCAGATCTCGCGCTGTTCCTTGTTGCAGGTGCTCTCCCGAAAGTATGCGTGCCAGTACTTACAATACGATGAGCGCCTGCCGGTACCCACTCGGTTGTTTGCGGGTCTGGATGGGCGAGTCCTCAGAGAAAGCGGCTGGTTTCCCGTACGCCAACTCGCCGAGCGGGTGATCATTGCCAGCACCGATCCCAGCAGCCAAAAGATGCTTCAGCAAGTCCGGGAACGCTTCCCTCACGAGGAGCTAGAATTTCGCGTCGCCCTGTATGAGGACGTGCACTGGTACATCCAGGATTATCTCCATGCCGAGGCCCCGCTGCTCATCGGTATCGAGCGAACGGGTCTCGCCTACTGGCGCAACACTATGGCCCTGTGGCGGACCAAACTGGCTGCCCACCGCACCGCCCATGCACGGGCGCGGACGGCCATGAAACTATTGCGTTGGGGGCTGGCCATGGTGGCCTTTGCCGACGTACTCCAGAAGCTTCGCGAAAATGTGCTGGCCCCCTATCACTTGCCCATCCTCTTGCTCGGGATCCTGTTGGCGTTGATTGGCTTGGTGGATTATCTCAAGGCCCGCGGGACGCACATGGATTTGCCCTGCGAAAAAGCCCTGATCGATATCACCATTGCCAATATTGCCTTCACTGAACGCTATCACCTCCCGGAAGCCCCAAGTCCAGCGGTGGATAGCTCCCCCCTGGCCCGTCTGGCAGCGGCGATCCCCCCCTACTGTTCCATCCTTCGTCCCGTTCCCGCCAGCAAGGAACGCACCCATCTTGCTCGCGAGCGCAATATGTTGGCCGCCCAACGGACCATTGCAGCCAGTCATCGATCTTCTTATGCCCGCGCCCGCACCGGCTTGTCCCTGATCCGCACCGGGGTGGCATTCATTGGCCTGGGAATTGCGGTGCATAAGCTGCTAGGAACCAGTCCCTACAGCTTTACGGAATACCTGCTCATGGGGGCCGGTGCCTTGATGCTGGTGGATGGACTGATCTGGTATTTGCCAGCCCGACGACTCAAATACGGGATGGGGCGCGAATACCAGTCATGATTTTTGCAAGCTATAAAAAAGGTGGCCCCGTACAGCGACCACCTCAAGCGGGCTGAGAAAGCCGAGATTAGGGTTTTATATAATCAAATCCGTGGGATTCCAGTTGCATGGACCAAAGGCCACCACCACAATCTGTACCTGTTCCTGCCCAAAATAATTCAAGAGATTTTGGGCATTGTTTAGGGTCAGATTCCAGCGCGCGGGATCGGCCTGACTCACCTGTAGTACCACTTTTGCTTTGGCAAAAGGGTGGTCATGGATAAAAGCTGGCTGGTTGTAATGAAAATCTTCCAACATAGAAACATTGGCAAATGCGGGCAAGCTCATGCACGCCAACAGGGTGGGAATGCTAAGCAGGGAGACGAGTCGGTGGAACATTTGTTTGATCATCGGAAACCTCTTGTCAGAAAGCGATCATGGCCTGTAAGGCAAAAACATTGTCAACGGCATTGGCGACGCTTTGGCTCGTGATATTGGGGTGTGGAACGTCCAGGGTGCGGAAATAATAACCGGCCATCAGTTTGGTCAGCGGCGTGAAATGGTACTGCAGACCCACCGCTACCGTCTTGAAAATGCGATTTTGGGCCGGATTATTGGGTAGCCGATTATAATAATCGTAGCGTACATTGACCTCGATATTCTTGGTCAAAAAAAGCCCGCCCTCCATCATATAGCCCCAAGCCCGATTGCTCATATCGGGATACAACTGGGATTGGTAGAGTGCCGCCGGTTGCAGACCCGGGGCCTTGCTGAACGCCGAGCCAGCGCTGATCCAGCCATTGCCGCGAATGTATTGAAAACGAAGTTGCCGTCCCCAGGGATGCATGTAGCCTTGCAGGTACTGAAGATCCACCCCGTAGCGATCCATATTATAGTTTTGTCCCTCCCAGCGGGGGACGGCATGTTGATACCAGATACCGCCTTGGATATCGCTCCGAAAGGCCCCTTTGCCGCCCAGAATATAGGCCTCTTGCAGCCGGACTGCCTCCATGGGTTCATTGGACTGGTTGCCGGCAGCAACCGTCCCGTACATCCCCACCATGGCGCCATAGCTGAATTCCCACGGGCCATTGCGGAACCAATCGAAGACCATGGCACCAGGATAGCGATACCCATTGGCCCCCAGTGTCTGGGTCCCAGGAATCAGAACACCATTAGGGGTCAATTTGCTGACATAGGCCGAATTGAACATGGGTTGATTCATCAACTGATTGATCACGGTGGAGCTCAGCACGAAGTCATAGGTCATGAAACCACGCATGGCCCCTTCGGCGCTGGGCGCACGGATCAAACCCAATTCCACCCGCGCCCCCGGCAGATAGCTGAAGGTAACATGGCTATCGATCAGGCCCGGTTGATAAGCGCCGCGCACCCGGTCGAAACCATTGTCTCCAAACTCCCCGCCAATAAAATACGAAATATTGGGGTTGATATTTCCCCGAAACATAATGCGGGCGCGCAAAATATTGGCAGTGGTGCTTTGAGCAAACTCCGGTCCGATGAGATTGATGTGTGGCACTTCGTGAAGATAGCCATCCTCGGTGCCAGGCTGAGCCCAAACCGTTGGTTCAATAAAACCGGATATCCCAAATAAGGGGGCCTTGGCAGGAGAAATCCCTTGCAATTCGAACCAGTTGGCAGCCTGTGCCATGGGGCAGGAAAAGGCGGCTAATGCCGTCAGTATTCCCAAAAGTCGGAAAGTGGGTTTGCTGGCAAATTTTTTTTTCATCTCGTTCACCCTTTGGATAGTTCCTTGCAGTAGAGGCTCTTTAGCAAGGCTTGTGCCATCTAGATAAAGTGCAAGCAAATCATCCTCGCAAACGCATTCCATGCGTTGTTTGGTCGAAGAATTCATTGTATTTGGACCGAAGTGCACAGATTCCTTGTCCAGGATAGGGCAGACTTGGATAATGAATTGATAAGTAATACAGTAAATTAGCGCATTATTGATTATCTGTCATTGCTGGCAGCGGGGTGAACCAATCCTTGCTTCGTCCCTGCCCAGGGCAGTGCTACCATGTGCTGCCAAGGATAATGGGAAAGATCAAGTATGGACCGGTATGCAATAGAACAAATTTCCTTGGGGGCTACGGATATTCTGCCCCAGGGAGCCCTCGCCGAAACTCTCGAGCGTGCCCAGGTAGAAGGCCGACCCTTACGAATCAAGCTGGGGATGGACCCGACGGCGCCCGATCTCCATCTGGGTCATGCGGTGTTGTTGCAGAAAGCCAGGCAGTTTCAGGACTTGGGTCACCAACTGCTCTTTGTCATTGGGGATTTTACGGCGCGAATCGGTGATCCGACAGGAAAGAGCGTGACGCGCCCCCCCCTTTCTACCGAAGATGTCCAGCGTAACGCCCAGACCTATCGAGAGCAGATCTTCAAAATTCTGGATCCTGAGCGAACCCAGGTAGTCTTTAATTCTCAGTGGCTTGACCCCCTTCGACCGGCAGATCTCATTCATCTGGCCGCCCAATACACCGTTGCCCGGATGCTGGAACGGGATGATTTCAGCAAACGCTATCAAGGCGGTCAGCCCATTGCCATCCATGAGTTTCTCTATCCCCTGTTGCAGGGCTATGATTCGGTTGCCTTGGCGGCCGATGTGGAACTGGGCGGTACCGATCAGCGCTTTAATCTTTTGGTTGGGCGCGAGCTGCAAAAAAGCTGGGGACAGCCGCAACAAGTGGTGTTAACCATGCCGATCCTCGAGGGTCTGGATGGGGTCCAAAAGATGTCCAAATCCTTGGGTAATTACATTGCTCTACAGGACCCCCCCCAAGAAATTTTTGGGAAACTCATGTCCATCTCCGATACGCTCATGTGGCGCTACTATGAACTGCTCTCCCATCGCAGTCCCGAGGAGCAGCGCAAGCTGCGAAGTCAAGCCGAGCAAGCCCTCCTCAATCCCCGCGATGCCAAGTTGGATCTTGCCGAGGAACTGGTCGATCGTTTCCATGGCTTCGCCCAAGCCCGGCAATGTCGGCAAGACTTTCTTGCCCAGTTTCAGCGGGGCGAACGTCCCGAAAATCTTCCATTGCAAAGACTCACCCTGCCAGCACCCCTTACGGTAGCCAAGGTCTTGGTGGAACTGGGTTGGGTGCGTAGTCTCAGTGAGGGGATGCGCAAGGTCCGCGAAGGGGCCGTGCGCATTGACGATGCGCGCATTGAAGATCCCGCCGTGGGCTTGGAAGCCGGGCGAGAGCAATTCTGGCAGTTTGGCAAGAAGCACTTCGCCCGGGTTCTGCTCCAGGAAAATTTGGGAGCACCATCATGAAAGAAAAGGCTACCCTCTATGAATTCTGTCTGCCGCGCCTGGATGGACGGAAGCAGTGCCTGCGGGAGTTTGCGGGGCAGGTGCTCCTGATCGTCAATACCGCGAGCCTCTGTGGCTTTACCCCCCAATATGCCAGTCTGGAAAATTTGTATCAGCAATATCGGGACCAGGGCTTTTCGGTACTAGCCTTTCCCTGTAATCAGTTTGCCCATCAGGAACCCGGCACTGCCGAGGACATTGCACAGGTCTGTTATGAGCGCTATGCCGTCAGCTTCCCGGTCTTTGCCAAAGTGGAGGTCAACGGTCCCCATGCCGCTCCGCTCTTTCAGTACCTGACACGATCACTTCCCGGCTGGCTTGGTCCGCGGATCCCCTGGAACTTCACCAAATTTCTGGTCAACCGGCATGGGCAGCCGGTCCAGCGCTATGCCCCGCGGACTTCCCCGCAAAAAATCGCCCCTCGGATCCGAAAGCTCCTGCAAGAAGACTAGGTAGACTAGCAATCCTCCAAGCGCAGCGGCCTGGAGAATGGGCGCCCAGCGAAAAAGTGTTGACAGTCCCCAGTCGCCGCGTATAATGCGCCCTCACCACGCAGCACAAGGCTGCACGGGATCGCCGAGAGGCCCCCTTTGTTCTTTCCCAACCGAGTGGAGATGTGTGGGGTTTAGAGCCCTAAGCGCTGTGCGTTTACTGGTTGGTGGTAGCGTAGGTTACTGCTGGGGGTAGAT
>JABEBX010022039.1_pt1 | contig 34183 bp, 35 predicted proteins | sample 7245971 | NCBI WGS metagenome assembly JABEBX01 (sample SAMN14506365, study PRJNA622280) | hot springs metagenome | biome: hot spring [ENVO:00000051]|acidic hot spring [ENVO:00002120]; feature: spring [ENVO:00000027]|sediment [ENVO:00002007]; material: sediment environment [ENVO:01001048]... | reverse complement strand
ATGCATTTGCAAAATAAGGGAATTTTTGTAATGAGCGATAATCCTGCGTCAAATAAAGGTATTCTTCGAAAATAAGATGGGGAAAAAACACAGGGTAATAGCATATAAGCATACAAAAGACTAAGGCCTCGTTTCTATAAGAAAACTCAACGATATCAGATGGATCGTAGGATTGAGCGAATGAAAAAATTCCCTTATTGCATTTTTTGGGCTAATGGGGTTTATTTGCGAAACAAATCTTTGAACCAGTCCATGATACTGTTTATGACCCCTGTGCTCGGTTCTGTCCCGGATAAGAACGCGGCCCGGACACAATCCGTTATATTCTTGCCGCTCAAGCCTGTGAAGCGGTCAACACATGCGAATTTTATACCTGAAGGCACGGGGAAGTCTTTACCCCCGTACATACGCGTATACATGCCGAGAAATCTGCCGACAACTGGCAAAGAGACTGCAGCAGCCGGTAAACCGATCCTTGCTTCGTTGTCATAGCCGAGCCAATCAACTGCAACGACATCCGGCGTGTATCCTGCAAACCATGTGTCCCTGAAATCATTCGTCGTTCCAGTTTTTCCTGCATATTCACCCTGTATGTCAAACTGCCGCAACCCTCGACCCGTGCCTTCTGTTTCAGTCCCAAGCAGTACATTACTGACAACATAACATGACTGTTCGCTGCCGATGGGCTTAAATTGCAGTTCCGTTTTATAAACAATATTGTTTTCCATATCTGTAACGGCCTTTATGCTTATCGGCGATACTGGTTCATATCCGGCATCAGAAAAAATCGTATATGCTCTGCAAAGGTCGAGCGGTGACGTTGATGTGCTCCCAAGAGCAATAGAAGGAAACGCTGGAATATCTGCATCAAGCCCAAGTTGTTCAAGCAATCCTGAAATCTTTTCAAGCCCCACATCCATCGAGACTTTTACCGCGGGTATATTGATCGAGTGCTGTAAGGCATAGCGAACGGTCATTTGTCCTAAAAATCGTTTGTCATAGTTTTGCGGCTCCCATTCACCTGCACCGGTATTTATCTTCAATGGTGCATCATCAATAGTTGTAATCTGAGAAAAACCATCTTTTGCCTTATCTTCAAATGCAAGCATATATATAAAAGGCTTAACACATGAGCCAATCTGCCTTTTCGACATAACCGCCCTGTTGTACTGACTTTCGTTATAATTTCTTCCTCCTATCATCGCAAGCACATAACCTGTTTGTGGCTGCATTACAACCATTGCACCTTGAAGTTGTGCCGGAGCATCTGCCATGGCTTTTTCTGTCATAAGCTGTACATCTGTATTGAGTGTTGTAAAAATTCTTAAGCCATTAGTCGTTAGCAGTTCTTTTGAAAAACTTTGTGAAAGCTGATCCGTTATATAGTCTACAAAATATGGAGCCTCTTTAACATTGATCGGAGAAACTTCTACGGTTATGGGTTCTCCGAGCGCGGTAAGATACTCGCTATTCGTGATCACGTTATATTTTATCATTCTTGAAAGCACATAGTTCCGTCTTTTTAAGGCTTCCGTTTTATTATAGATGGGTGAATACCTGTTGGGTGATGCGATCAAACCAGCAAGTGTTGCACACTGAGCAAGGGTAAGTTTTTCTACTGATTTAGAAAAATAATATTTTGCAGCGGCTCCCATTCCTATGATACTTATGTGTCCATCCTGACCAAGATAAACATCGTTTAAATATGCATTCAGTATCTGAGCCTTTGTAAATTTGTGGGCTATCATTAGCGCCATTATAGCTTCTATAAACTTCCTTCTAAAGGTGCGCTGGTTATTGAGAAAAAGTATCTTTACAAGCTGCTGCGTTATTGTACTGCCGCCTTCCCTTATGCTCATAGATGACAGGTCTGCAAACATGGCCCTAAATATTCCGTTCGGATCTATGGCACCGTGCTCAAAAAACCGTGCGTCCTCAGTAACGATGACTGCATTTATTAGATTGTCCGGCATGGATGGCAGCACTACAGGAATACGCATTTTAAAATCGTCCCCGAAAAAAACAGCGAGCTGTTCAGGCTCGAGCTCAATACTACTTATTTCTCGATCATCAAAAGATGTGATGCTTGATACTTTATTGTTAGATATATGAACAATAGCCTGAACAGGATTTATGGTATAAGAAGGCATATTAAATTTTTTTGTGAATAAATAGATATCGTTACCCGATTCCAAATAGCTACCTTCTCTTTGTGGAATTCCGTTTACTATGTGGTAATCAAGCCTGTTAAGTTTATTAACAAGTGTCTGCTCCGCAATACCCATGCCTTTTTTTATATAAGACGGAGAAGAATAAACTATGGACGGTGAGGGAAACCCTCTTGACATAAAAACATTCGTAATCTTTATGTACAAAAAATAGAAATAGATTGAAACGGTGGCAAGAAGTATGAGTGCCGTTATCAGTGAAATAATATATAAGCGCTTTTTTGTTCTCTTTTTCATATCACAGCTACGAGGGTTTTATATTCGTTTTATTCTGTTTTATTCTAATTTTTAAGGTGCCGTTTTAAATCTATCATGTACCCAGAACCATTGTCCCGGAACCTTTTTAATTTGATTCTCTAAAATCGTAGTAAACTGTTGTGTTAACACCCTTGTTGCCTGTTCTTTATCCTGAATGTCATCTACAAAAATCGGCTTTTCATAACGTATGATATACCCGCCGCTTACATAATTTGGGGTTATAAATCCTGGCACAATAGCAGCGCCTGTTTTTAAAGCCATTAACGCCATTGCATACTGGGTAGCTGCGGGTTTGCCGAAAAAATCGACAAATACCGCCTCATGACGCAATGTATTTTGATCGAGAAGCATTGCTATTGTTTTGCCGTGTTTCAAACTCCTTAAAAGCTTAAAAACAGCGTTACGTGGTCTTACGACATCCATGAGCGCACCTTTGCGTAAGGCCTTTATATAGCCGTCTATGTAGGGGTTATGAATATCTTTTGCCACGATTACAAGACCGCCATGCCTCAGGCTTTGTGCTGCTGCTGCAAATTCCCAGTTTCCTATGTGTCCTGTCAGTATAAATACACCCTTCCCTCTTTTAACAGCCTCCTCGTAATATTCTTCACATTGAAACTCAAATGTATCTTTTATATTATCTGCATTGAAACTCGATATGCGAGGAAATTCTATAAATGTCTTTATTATGTTTTTGTAATTTTCCTTTAAAATACGATTTCTATCCTCTTCGTTCATATCCGGAAATGCATAAGTTATATTTTTTTTGGCTATATTGCGGTGTCGTGAATCTATATTATACCACAAAAATCCGAAAAATGACGCTACATAAATTATTTGTCTTCTCGACAGTCTATTAAAAAAAAATATGACTGTACGCAGAAACACATATTCAAAAAAATATCTCGCCTTTTTTATCATTCCAAAAACCCTTTTTCTTTCAGTATACGCCTTACCTCTTCTCCCTGCTCTTTAATGGTTATGTCTGCGTACAACCATATGATTCTATTATCTCTTTCTATGTTTTTTAACTTTACTGCATCCTTCGCAGTAACTATTATAACATCAGGTGCGTATTGTTCTACGAGGCTGTTGAGTTTGTTTTTATCATATGTACTGTGGTCTGATTTTGCAATGCATTGAAAAGGATGGATGCCGACTGAATCAAGCAACCTAAAAAGGCCGTCCGGAAACGCAATGCCTGCCATAGCCAAAATCTTTTTATTTTTTATATTAGTTATGTCTATCATATCGTCATGATCAATAGTTTTCATACCATTAAAACTATAGTTAAAGTGAAAGAATTTGCTGGACAGTGCATATTTTTTCAATCTTTTTTCTTCTGTTAAAATTTTTCCTTTTACTCCTATAATATCAGCGTACCTCATCGCACCAATAGATTCCCTCAGAGGACCTGCCGGCAACAAATGTCCGTTACCAAAACCTTTTTCTCCGTCAATAAGCACTATATCGAGATCCCTTTTTACCTTCAGATGGGAAAAACCGTCATCGAGAATTATAATATCTGGTTTATAATGTTTTTCTATGAAACGGATAACTTCTGTCTTTTTTTCCCCGACAGCAATAACCGCGTTTCGAATGGATTTCGCTATAAGGTATGGCTCATCACCGCAAATCTCAGGACCTAATAAAATCTTTTTACCGTCAGATACTATCCTGATACCTTTTCCTTTTGAACCATAACCTCTTGAAACGATGGCAAGGTTTTTACCAGCAAGCAAAGTGCACACGTACATAACCATCGGTGTTTTACCTGTGCCTCCAACAGTAATATTACCGACGGATATAATGCGGCTTTCAGCCCTATAAGATGGTAGGACGCCGCGCATGTAGAGCAATCTTCTTATACCTGTTATATATTTAAAAATAATGGATACAATTATCAGAGGTAGAAGCAAAACATTGAGCAACGGACTTCTTTTATAAAAGATCTTCATCGGTTCCACATATTCGGTGCTTATATATTTCCTTTTTGTTAGAGAAAAAGCTTAATATACGATTAAGGCGCAAAAAACGTTACAAGCAGTACCTGTTTGCCGTCTGATGAATCAATATAATAAGATACCTGTTTATCGTGTTTCAGCATCTGCATCATGTAACCTGACAGCCGTACATCGTATCCTTGATACCTTCCTACAGACCCGCCTGTACCTATAACCTGGATGCTTCCTTTATACGCTGTTCCATCATGTGTATCTATTTCTATTTGATAGGTCTTACCCTGACTTACTCTTACAGTATAGGGGGCTTCAAGCTGTTTTCCTTCCCAAAGCGATCTGCCATTGTCTGGAGGAATCAGGTTTACACTGAAAGATTGCTCTTTTTGTTTCATTGCCTCATATTTCTTTTGCATGAATGTTTCTTTACCAACATTATTGTTCTGTGCTGCGCATGATATACATAGTGACAATAAAAAAATGCCGACAACCAAAATTTTAATTATTTTCACTTTATGTAACCTCCTATTATATATTTCAAATCATTTTTGGTTTTCTGTGGTATTAATTCTGGCGATGTAAGAAAACTGTCTTTCAAGGCATGTGCACAGATGCATTTTCTTTCTTTCTCGATAAGTGGGACGACAGCACCTATTATTTTCTTCGCATTTACAACATTTTCGTTCATAATCTTTACCACATCTTCTACGCCTACATCTTTCATCCCTTGATACCAACAATCATAATCCGTAGCAAGTGCTAATGTTGCATAACAGATCTCCGCTTCTCGTGCGAGTTTTGCCTCTGGCATGTTTGTCATACCTATAATGTCTACACCCCATTGCCTATACAGATTTGATTCTGCCCTCGAAGAAAACTGAGGACCTTCGATACATAAGTAAGTACCTCCCTTATGCATTGTAATACCTTTATCCTTTCCGGCATTATAGAGCCTTTCAGACAAAACCGGACATACCGGATCCGCCATTGAAACATGGGATACAACACCATTACCAAAAAAAGTTGATATCCGTCGTTTTGTTAGATCTATAAATTGATCAGGTACGACAATATTGCCGGGTTTTATATGCTCTTTCATACTTCCAACAGCACTGACAGATATAAGCCTACTAACCCCGAGCATTTTCATACCGTATATGTTGGCCCTGAAGTTTATTTCTGACGGAGAGATACGATGTCCTCTTCCGTGCCTCGGTAGAAAAACCACGGTTGTTCCATCAAGATCGCCTATTGTATATGTATCTGAAGGCTCACCGAAGGGCGTCGTTAATTTTTTTTCTCTTATAACTTTCAATCCTTCCATCGAGTAAAGTCCACTACCGCCTATAATACCTATTATTTTTTCTTCCATATTTTCTCCTCTTTTCTGATGATATCTACTATATTTTTTTTATATTTCAACTATATTGTGTTCTGGGTGAGGGTCTTTTTATTCCAAGTTTTATAATTTTTCTTGTATATTTTTTTTATATGTTATATCTTTTAAAAAAGGAGGCGGGTATGGAAAAAAATGTCGGTTCAGCAGATAAAATAATACGATGGATAATAGGGCTGTTGTTACTCTCCATGATTTTTTGGGTACATTCCGCTTGGAGATGGATAGGGCTCATAGGCTTTGTTCCGATACTTACCGGAAGTATAAACTACTGTCCACTATATCAGGTCATTGGTATTTCGACAGCCAAAAAATCTGATCAAACACAACAAGGAGAAAAGAAATAAACAGAGGGGCACTTTTTTCAGGTGCCCCTTTTTTTTAAAATTTTTTGAATCTTTCTATCTTTGCTCCGCAGATTGGACATACAGCAGGGGCTTTTCCCTCTACAGTATAACCGCAAACATCACATATATAAATATCTCCGATCTCTAGGTCTTTTCCTTGATCAACCACTTTCTTTGCTTCTTTATACATTTTCTCATGTATCTTTTCCGCTTCCAGTGCAAAATTCGTTGTTCTTACCGCGGATTGTTCCTTTTGTAGTTCAGCTACTGCTTTGTATGCAGGGTACATGTCTTCGACTTCGTATGTTTCTCCGTCAATACCTACCTGAAGGTTTTTTGATGAATCACCTATCTCTCCAAGTGTCCTGTAATGATTTGTTGCATGTACCTGTTCAGCGAAAGAGATTGCTTTAAAAAGACGGGCTAAATTTTTTTTGTTTTCTTTTTCTGCTTTCTCTGAAAAAATCAAATATCTCATATGAGCCTGAGACTCGCCTGCAAAGGCAGCTCTTAAATTTTGTTCTGTCATTTTCCTCATTTTATTTCTCCTCTTAAATATTACATTCTCATAGGCATTATAAGGTTCAGATGCTTTTTATTGTCATCCCCATAGAACATACTCGCACTTTGCTCATTATTAAAACCCATTGAGACAAATTCCCCATCTATAGAATTCAAACAATCAAGCAGGTATTTACCATTAAACCCTATTTTTAACTGATCACCTTTGTAATCAATTTCTATTTCTTCTTTTACTTCTCCTATATCCGGTTCATTACTCTCAACCACGATCAAATTTTTATCTATATTTAATACCACTCTTGATATTTTTTCCTGATATATAGATTGTGCCCTTTTAACAGCGGATATCAAAGTATCTTTCTTTAATTTTATATTTATTTTTGTTTCTATAGGTATGACAGACTTATAATCAGGAAAATCATAATCTAATAATCTTATTTGAACAATAGTATTGCCTATCTTAACTATAAAATTTTTATTTTTTTCCACAGCTATATTCACTTCGTTTTCTATACCTATTTTTTTTATTTCATACAAACCTTTCCTTGGTATTATGATACCTTTTGTAAGACCTTCTATTGTTGTTATTTCTTCATCCTCATACATTGCAAGCCTATGACTATCCGTTGCAATACACTTTAAACTATCTGCTACCTTCTCTACATAAACGCCGTTTAAGCTATATTTTACTTCATCAATAGATGTTGCATATATTGTTTTATCTATCATCTTCATTAATTTTTCGTAAGATACTTTTGTATAATTCCCTTTGTATTCATCTATGCGAGGAAAATCTTCAGCCTGCAATACCTTTAATCTGCCTGATATTTTTCCCGTACGAATATCTATAAATCCATCTTCTTTTTTTATGTTTATATCTCTATCCGGTAGCTCTCTAATATAATCGTAAAATTTCTTAGCTGGAATTGATACTTGTCCATCTGACAGAATATTACAATTTATATTACTTATAATCGTAACCTCTAAATCCGTTCCTACTATTGTAAGAGTTCCTTTATCAGCCTTTAATAATATATTTGATAGAATGGGCATTGTTGCTTTTCTCTCTGTTGCACCGATAACCTTACTTACTTCGATCATTAAAATTCTTTTATCTATATTTAATTCCATTTTCCTCTCCTAATATTCTTTATATTTTTAGTAGTAATAAAGAGTGTGAATAAATCATATTAATTCTTATATAATTGAATTACTGATAAAAAAAATAAATAATTCATGTTTTTAATTTTGTTATTATCTTGTTGATATTTACTATAAAAAATAAATTGTAACTTATCAACAACTTTTTAATCATTTTATCCTAAACCTTTCTTAATTTTTTCAACAGCATCTTTTATACTTTGATTATCCTTTATCATTTCAGTAATTTTATTGACAGAATGAATTACTGTAGAATGATCTTTGTTTCCGAATTGGAGTCCTATTTCAGGATAAGAAGCATTGGTAAGAGTACGAGATAAAAACATTGCTATTTGTCGCGGCAAAGATATAAACTTCATTCTTTTACTTGATAGGAGATCAGACACCTTTATCTTGAAATGCATTGCTACTGCTTTTTGTATATCTTCAATTGTAAGCCATTTATCTTTTTTTCTGATAAGTCCCGATAGAACCTCCTTTGCAATATGTATATTTAACTTTGTCTTTGTTAGAATCGCATAAGCCGATAACCTGGTAAGATAACCTTCAAGTTCTCTTATATTTGATTGTGTATTGTAAGCCAAAAAAAATGCAATCTCATCATCTATTTCTATGTGATCGCTCTCTGCCTTCTTTTTAATAATGGCTACCTTTGTTTCTATATCAGGCACTTGTATATCTGCTATGAGACCCATCTCAAATCTACTTCTCAAACGCTCTTCTATATTTGATATTTCCTTGGGGAGTTTATCGGAAGTAAAAACTATTTGTTTTTTTTCTTCATACAGAGTATTGAACGTATGAAACATTTCTTCTTGTGAACGTTCCTTATTTGATATAAATTGAATATCATCAATAAGGAGTACATCACAATTTCTATATACTTCTCTGAATATATCCATCTTTCTATCCCTTAAATGGTTGACAAGATCGTTAACAAAATTTTCTGTGGTTATATAGATAATATTCAACCCCTTATGTTCATCATCAATCAAATTACCAATTGCGTTTATAATATGTGTCTTCCCGAGCCCTACTCCACCATATATGAATAGAGGATTATATGACTTACCAGGATTTTGTGAAACAGCAACTGCAGCCGCACTTGCAAACTTATTCGATTCGCCTACCACATAATTATCAAAGGTGTAATTTTTTAAAAGGCCTTTTGAATTATTTAATTGGGTAAACCCTACTTTTGGTATATTTTTACTTTCAATATCAATTTCTTCTCTATGATCAATAACCAATTCAACACTTGTATTATCATTGATGACGGTCCTCGCAAATTTCAATATATCAGAGTGATAATGATTTTTAATCCAATCTAATGAAAAATCATCCGGTACACCAAGAATAAGGGAGTTATCTTTAAAACTTAAAGGATTTAAAATAGTTATCCATGGATCATCATTAGTATCCTTATAAATATTAACAAGTTCTTTTTTTATTTTTTCCCATGCTTCCATAAACCCCCCTTATAATTATCATATAACTCGTTGTGTAACTTATTGAGATCAAAAGCAAACCAAGAAGAGAAACACACAAGTTTTTCAACACCTGTGGAAAACCTACAAAGTATTTATAATTCAAGTAATTAGTATCCATTTTTTGTGTTTTTCTTATTAGTTACAACCTGTAAAAAAATTTTATAAACAATATATAGTATGTTATAAAAGGTTAACCACAACTTATTGTTTACAGTTAACTCATTGAAAAATAAAACAATTTTATCTTTTTCATGACTTCATATTATGCTATAATTTGGGCTTGTCAAGCTTTTATTCAAACCTACTTGTTGAACTTTTTTGGTTAGTATGCACAATCTATATATGAGCTTCAAAATAGAGTTGTAGTAGATAACATAATAATGAACGAAGAAATTTTATACTATGAAAAACAATACAATTATAACAAATGATACAATTGCTGCTATAAGTACACCTCAAGGTGAGGGTGCCATAGGTATTGTTAGATTAAGCGGTAACGGGTCATATAAAATATTTAAAGAGGTTTTTTCTGCTTCAAAGCCATTAAAAAGATACCAGAGCCATAGATTGTATTATGGAGTTGTCACAGATGGTACAAAAAAATTTATAGATCAGGTAATGGTGGCCTTTATGAAGGCCGATAAAACCTATACGGGCGAGGATATGTTGGAAATATATACGCACGGAGGTTCAAATGTTATTAACTCGGTCCTTCAGAGGGTTTTGAAAGCCGGAGCTCGGCTTGCAGAAAGAGGGGAGTTTACAAGAAGGGCTTTTTTAAACGGCAAGATGGATCTTCTTCAGGCTGAGGCAGTTTTAGACATTATTAAAGCTGATACGGATGCAGCGAGATTACAGGCAATAAGTCAGATAACAGGTGTATTGTCTGGATTTATTTCTTCAATAAAGAAAAAGCTTGTTCAGGTAAAAACGCATATAGAAGTAATGATAGACTTTCCAGAAGATGATGTTTCTCCAAAACAATTATTCGATCTGAAGTTTATACTGCAGGCAGCACATGATGAGGTTATGCATGTATTAAAAAGCTATGATCACGCAAAAATTATACGCGAGGGTATAAACATTGTATTGATAGGAAGGCCCAATGTAGGTAAATCAAGCCTTTTTAACACGATACTTGGGGAAAACAGAGCGATCGTTACACCTCATCCTGGAACTACGAGAGATTATATACAAGAGTCGGTCAATTATAAAGGTGCGAAACTTGTGTTTATAGACACAGCGGGTATAAGGAACAGCGAGGAGCCTATTGAAAAGCTTGGTATAGAGATGACCCACAGCATTGCGGTAAAGGCTGATATCATAGTTATAGTAATAGATCCGGCAACAACTTCTTATTATAATGAAGAACTCTCAATAGCAAAAGAGCATAAAGACAATACCATCATTGCAATAAATAAAGTGGATATTGCATCTACAGATCAGGTTGAACAGGCAAAAAATGTGTTTAAAGACTATTCTGTATTCGAAGTATCTGCAATCACCCGTCAAGGCATAGAGTCCCTTATGCAGGGTATTTCAGCCCCCTCCCTCGCACCTTCACTCGAGAATGCGCCAGTTATAAATAGATACAGGCATAAGCAGGCGCTGGAGCATATAGAACTTTCCTTGAATGCAGCCATAAACCTTATCGATCAACAGGCATTCCCTGAAATTGTTGCGGAGGAGGTTGACAGTGCCATTGTTGGATTAAAAGAGCTGACAGGAGAAGTAACATCGCAAGATATACTCGATAAGATCTTTTCAGAATTCTGTATAGGCAAGTAAGAGTTGGGTACCACGAGCGAACGAACAGACTTTGCTACTGTATGTTCGGATTAGGTATCCTTCTTGCCCGCAAACAACAGATCTATTGCAAGCAAGATGGCACCCACGGTAATTGCACTATCCGCCACATTAAACGCAGGCCAGTGTGCGCTTTTCACATATGCATCTATAAAATCAACGACGTATCCGAGTCTTATCCTGTCAATGACATTCCCGACTGCACCGCCCATAATCAATGATAGTGCAACCATGGACAATTTTGTAATATCTTTCGAAAATAGATATAAAAAAAACAGTATCAAAAAAACGGCTATTGACAGTACAGTGAGTAGTGTTGTCCGAAATATACATTGTCCGCTGTTGAACATACCGAACGCAACGCCTCTGTTATAAACGCTGACAAGATCGAGGAATCCAGGAATTATCACTACCCTATGCGTGAGGTAATGAACCACCATGTATTTTGTAGCCTGATCAAGTAGTACAATAACAGCGCCTATCAGGATGAGTAGTGTGATCCGTCGTTTTATGGGGATCATCAGCTTATAGCCTCAATACACCTCTCACACAATGTTGGATGCTGTGCATCCTTTCCAACGGAATCTGAATAATTCCAGCATCTCTCGCATTTTTGTCCGTGGGCTTTTTGTATCTTTATGCTCAGGGTATCTGATCCGGACTTTAATTCAACTTGAGAAACAATAAACAGCTCAGTCAAATCCTGTTCATTTTTTTCCAACAGTGCATGATCTTCTTTTCCTGCCTCAACAATAACCAATGCCTCGAGTGATGAGCCAATCGTCTTGTTCGCCCTCTGTATCTCAAGCGCCTTGTTTACTTCATCACGTATGAGTCTTAATCTTTCATAGTCTTGATAAACCGTGTCATCGGTTTCCGGAAATGCTTGTCTATGTAAATGATCCGTTAAGAAAATACTTTCTGCTTCTTTGTTCGGCATGTATTTCCATGCCTCTTCTGCTGTAAAAGATAATATGGGTGCAAGCATGGTAATAAGAGACATCAAAATATCATATAGCACTGTCTGACAGGAACGTCGTGCCCGTGAAGCTGATTTTGAAACGTATAACCTGTCCTTAAGGATGTCTAAATAAAAAGAACTCAAATCAACAACGCAAAAGTCAAGGACCGCATGATAAACGATATGGAAATCATACTCGCGATAAGCCCTGTCTATTCTTTTTACGAGCTCTGCGGTCTTATACAGCATATAACGATCAACAGGCTTCATGTCTTTGTATGCTATCCTGTCTTTTGCAGGATCGAAATCATACAAGTTTCCGAGGATAAACTTTATGGTATTTCTGATCTTTCGGTAAGCCTCTTTCAATCGTTCCAGAATGTCCTTTGAAACACTCACATCACCTCTAAAATCCTCGGCAGAAACCCATAGCCTGAGGACATCTGCCCCATACTTATCAATAACCTCTTGCGGAGCAACGACATTGCCGAGCTGTTTGCTCATCTTTCTGCCTTTTTCATCAACAACAAATCCGTGGGTAAGTACTGCCCTGTACGGTATACCATACCCTGCTGTCATAGAGGCGAGGAGCGTTGATTGGAACCACCCTCTATGCTGATCGCTTCCTTCAAGATACAAGTCAGCAGGCCAGACGAGATTGTTTGTATGTTTCAGCACCACAGCATGACTGACACCCGAGTCAAACCAGACGTCAAGTATATTATCTTCTTTCTCAAAGTGTTTACTGCCGCATTTTGAACATGTATAATCCGCAGGTATGAAATATTCAGCATCTTTTTCGAACCACGCATCAGCCCCTTTTTCCTTGAACAATTGAGAAACGCGCAATGCAATATCAGGGTCGGCAACACTTTGTCCGCATTCCTTACAGTAAAATACGGGAATTGGAACGCCCCATACGCGCTGTCTGGATATACACCAGTCAGGTCTTGTTTCGAGCATACCCTGTATCCTGTCTTTACCCCATGATGGTATCCACTCAACCTTATCTATTGCCCTTAATGCCTCTTTCCTCAGATCGCGTTTTTCAACCGATATAAACCACTGCTCTGTTGCCCTTGTTATAACGGGCTTCTTGCACCTCCAGCAATGCGGGTATGCATGAAGATAGTCCTGTTGCTTTAACATCGCCCCTTTTTCCTTGAGCATTTCTATTATCTCTTTGTCTGCGTCGAATACAAACTTACCGGCAAAAAAAGCCACGTCCCGTGTGAATTTACCATACTGATCTACCGGAGAATAAACCTCAAGCCCGTACCTCTCTCCTGTCTGGTAGTCTTCAGCACCATGGCCCGGTGCGGTATGAACGCAACCCGTACCAATGTCTGTCGTAACGTAATCCCCGAGTGTGATAATGGAATCCCTGTCATAAAAAGGATGCGATGCAATAATACCTTCGAGTGTATGCCCCTTAAAGGTTTCTATAACCTCTCCTTGATTCCAGCCATCAATAATATTCTTCAAACTTTCAAGGAGGGATTGAGCTACAATATAAATGTTTTCACCAACCTTGAATCCTACATAATCAAGTGCCGGGTGAACGGTGACAGCAAGATTTGCCGGCAAGGTCCAAGGTGTTGTCGTCCATATTACAAAATAAACATTTTTGCCTTTTAATGACGCAGGCAGCTTTCCCTTTTCATCCTTTACCCTGAACCGTACGTACACAGAGGGAGAGACATGGTTTTCGTATTCGACCTCTGCCTCTGCAAGTGCAGTAGCGTCATGTGCACACCAGTAAACAGGCTTTTTACCCTTATATACATATCCGTTGCGCATAATCTTTGACAGTTCTTCTACGATCGCGGACTCATAACTGTAATTCATGGTAAGGTACGGCTCTTTCCATCTTCCAAGTACCCCAAGCCTCATAAACTCCTGTCTTTGAATATCGACAAACTGCTGGGCAAACTTCCTGCATTCCTTTCGAATCTCAAGTTTCGACATCGTAAGCTTTTTCTGCCCCAGAGACTTATCTACGTTATGTTCTATGGGTAATCCATGACAGTCCCATCCGGGCACGTACTCTGCTTTGTAACCATGCATTGCTTTTTCCTTGATGATTATATCCTTTAAGATCTTGTTGAGCGCATGACCTATATGTATGTGTCCATTTGCATACGGCGGTCCATCGTGCAACATAAATGTTTCACGAGAGCTATTCTTTTTGATAATCTTTTCATAGATAGCATTTTCCTCCCAGAACTTGAGGATATCCGGCTCTTTTTTGGGAAGATCTGCCTTCATCGGAAAATCAGTCTTCGGCAAGTTTAATGTGTTTTTGTAATCCATAATAACTTAACCCTTTAAATGAAAAATAAACACTCTGTCAAGCATATAGATGCCTATCATACGAACGACTTAGTCTTCGGTGTTTTATTGTAGTGGCAATTCGTGAATTTTCTCTACCTGTGAGGAATATCTCCCTTTTTTTTGTCAAACATAGGTGATGAGATCAAAAAGTCGGCTGTTGCCCTGTTGCATGCCATGGGGATGTTATAAAGCACAGCAAGCCTGAGCAGCGCCTTTACATCAACATCATGAGGCTGTGGGGTTAAAGGATCCCATAAAAAAATAAGTATATCTATCTTTCCTTCTGCAATCATGGCACCAGTCTGTGCATCCCCGCCGTGAGGTCCGCTCAATAAAAGGTTTACATCGAGGCTTGTATGTTTTTTTATCTCCTGTCCTGTGGATCTGGTTGCGTAAATCGTGTATTCCTTCAGTGTTCCTTCGTTGTATTTTATCCATTCTACAAGGTCCAGCTTTTTAGAATCATGCGCAACAAGCGCAATTGACTTATTCTTCATAAATGATCTCCATATAAAGTTTTTCTAAGCATCTTTCCCGGTAGTGCCTTCGTATGTACACCCTTCTGAACTACTATAACCCCGTTGACTATAACGAAATCAATGCCTGAAGCATATACGTGCGGCTGCTGGTAGGTTGACCTATCCTCCATGCGTTCTTGTGAACATATAACTATATCCGCAAACCATCCTTCTTTAATCATGCCTCTTTGTTTTATCCCTGCCCTTTGTGCGGGTAAGTATGACATTTTATAGATGGCCTGTTCAATGCTTAAAAAGCCGGTTTTAACAAAGTCCGTAAAAACCCTTGGATACGTTCCATAAGCCCTTGGATGTGGTTTACCCTCGTAAAGCGGTCCGTAATCGGCACGAACCCCAGCATCCGATCCAACAGACACGTACGGTTTTGCGAGTATACGTCTGAGGTTCTCCTCATTCATTGCAAAGTAGATCGCTGTTGTCATAAGCCTTTCTTTTATAAGCAAGTGATAAATAGTTTCAAGCTGTGTCATGCCAAGTTCGGAAGAAATTTGTGGAATGGTTTTACCTTCGAATTTTTTGTATTCATCTAAAAAACATTGTGAAATCAGAATTCTTGAGAAATAGTCGTTTAGGTCGTTATGCTGAGCATTTAATTCTTCCTCGATCTTTTTTCGTATTGTTTTATCCTCAAGTCTTTGAATTGCCGCTTCTGTCGAATCAGCATATACCCAATCTGGCATGACCGAGGCGAGACCCGTATATGCCGATAGATAAGGGTATCGATCCGCAGCCACATCAATACCCTGCTTTTGTGCTGATTCTATGAGGTCAAACACCTTATCGAGCTTGTGCCAGTTTTCAGGATGCATGGTCTTAAGGTGGCTTATTTCGACAGCCAGTCTGCCCAGCTTTCCTATTTCCAGTGCTTCCTCTATCGACTCAATAAGCATTCTACCTTCGGAACGCATGTGTGTTGCGTAGATACCACCATAATCGGCAACAACCTTTGCAAGTTCTATAATTTCTTTCGTATCTGCATAAGCCCCTGGGGTATAGGCAAGACCTGTTGACATGCCAAATGCACCTGATTCCATAGACTCTTTTACAAGCGATCCCATCATATCGAGCTCTTTGTCTGACGGACTACCTGTCTTTCTTCCCATTACAGAACCTCGTATAGTACCATGACCAACGAGCATAGCGATATTTAACGATGTGCCCTGTTTTTCGACCCGCTGGATATAATCCGAAAGGCTTTTTATATGCAGATTTAATTTATAACTGTCATAGTATTGCTGTTCTCTTTCCTGTTTTATAATCCCGTCTACAGGTGCTATGGAATAACCGCAGTTTCCGTTTACCTCTGTTGTAACGCCCTGTCTTACCTTGCTCTCTGCATAAGGATTCAAAAGAATATGATAATCAGAATGAGAGTGAATATCTATGAAACCAGGTGAAACTGTCATGCCAGACGCATCTATAACATTGTCTGAAGTGATGCCGGTTTTTGATATACGGTTTATCTTATCGCCGGTTATTTCTATATCTGCGAAAAAACCGCTCTCACCGCTTCCGTCCACTACAAAACCATTTTTAATGACGAACCTGCTATTCATTGAAATTATTCTCCTGCCCTATTTCATGGCTATAATACCGTACTGTCGGTCACCGGATGGGCCCTTAACAACAATATCAAAGTATTTTTTCAACAGATCGAATGCTTCATCGTAAGATACTCTTTCTTCATACGTCGGTCTTCCTGTAAGGGTTGGATCTTTGATATGGTCTATGATGATTAGCCTTCCATTATCCTTCATTAGCCTTTTTAACTCCTTGATAAATGCATCCCGGTCATATGCCTCGTGTAACATGTTCACGTTGATTACCACATCAGCTATTTTATCATTCAAAGGAATATGCGACTCTTCCGAAAGAAGAGGCTTTACATTTTTTATATTGCGGCTTGTCAGCTCCTTTTTAAAGATAGTAAGTATATCGTTTGACATATCAACTGCGTATACAAGCCCCCTTTCTCCAACAAGCTTTGATAGGGGAAAGGTATAAAATCCTATGCCGCAGCCAACGTCTATAACCACCATGTTTTCTGTAATACCGGTAGCCTTTAATATTTTGTCCGGCTGTTCATGATCGAGTCGCTGAGGATTCATTAAATTGTAAGCATGTTCCGGATTGAATTTGTGCATAAGTTTCATTTAAAATAAACATTTTATGGAAGGAGTCAACGAGAAGGTGTGTGTATTTGCAAGTATTAGTAGGGGGCGAAAGTGTTCCGCCCCCCTTTTTTTAGTTTTCAATCCTCAAGGATAAACGTGATGTTCATGGTGACGCGGTATTCCGAGACCTTACCGTCCTTAATCTTAGCTTTCTGTGACACTATCTCAGCTCCTGTAAGATTTCTCAAGGTCTTGTTTGCCCTTTTCATGCCATCGTCAAATGCCTCCTGCCAACCCTTTGTGGATGACGCCACAACCTGTGTTACTCTTGCTACTGCCATATTACACCTCCGTTTTAAGTGTTTTTGAGAAGTTTACGAAATAATTTATACCCGACCATAATGTTACAAACAATGCTATCCACGTAAACAGCATGCCTACCCTCTGAAAATCCACGCCAAAATAAGTATAATGTACAAGCAGGCCGATAACAGCAACTATTTGAAAGGTCATTTTGTACTTACCCTCCAGAGAGGCGGGAATTATGATACCCGAGCTCGCAGTTAATGCTCTCAAACCCGTTACGGCTATTTCCCTTCCTATAATAAGCACTACAATCCATGCGTGAAGTCTGTTTATTGAAACAAGCATGATCATCGTAGTGGAGATAAGAAGCTTATCTGTTATTGGATCCAAAAGCTTACCAAGCTTGGTTATGTCTTTATACTTTCTTGCAAAATAACCATCAAAAAAATCCGTAAGCCCGCCTAAGGCAAATAAAAGCGCGCATATAAAACTTACAAATTCGAGCACGACAATATGAGATTTTGGCGTGTATCTCATAATCTCGAACAAGACAACGATAAACGGTATAACAAATACCCTGGATAGGCTCAGGATATTTGGCAGTCTTTTAAAATCATTCGAAAGATTATCATGCATCTATAAATACCACTCCATCGCCATGGAAAGAGATAAAACCATTGCCGCTGTAATGTGCTACGGAAGATTGTCTTGGAATGAGTTTTCCATACCATCCTATCAATGAGTTGAGGCGTACCGATACGTAACGGTCCGTGTTGACATCTATACTATGGAGATTGTGTTGTAAACCAACGAATACATCGGCAGTACCTCTTATCTGAGTTACATTAATATTTTTATCCGTTTGGATCTCTACTCTGCCGTTTTCCCATTCAAGGTCACCTTGAAATGCTATAAGTCTTTCATCGTCTAAAAACATGGATTCATTTTTCAGGCTGAACTCTTTTATACTTTTATAATTACACTTTAATAATACGCCGCCTTTACCATAAACAAGCACTATTGGATCATCTTTTTTTTCTGCAAAAACAGATTTTGTATCTTTACCTCTATATCTTTTATATGCTGGTTCGATTGTCAGATTTTCGGTTATACTGGTAATTCCCTTATCCCTTACATATACGATATTGCCGCTGAGGTTAAAGAGCAGCATAGAATCATTTATGAAGTTAACCGCTGCATCAAATTTTGACAGAGAAGAAGCCTCTGCTATGAAAGGCAGACCCTCGACAGGTTTTGCAACTATGTTTTCGTGTTCTTGTTTTACATCAGTGGATACAACTGTTTCAATACCTTCCTTTTGGATCTCTGTGGTTTTTGAAACAGACTGTTCTTGTATGGATACAGCTTTAACCTGGGGCTCTTCGGAATTGACAGCATCTTCTTGAATGTTTTCTTCATCAGCTTGTGCGTTCATGAGTGCCTGTTCATCTATGGCAGATGGTCCGCGCTCTATCTCAATTATCTGTTCTTCATTGCGATCTTCTGCGATTGACTGCTCGGTGTTTTGCTGCCCTGTATCGGTTTGCTGAGTATTTTCCGCAATTACTGAATCGGATTGTTGAACCTTTGTGTCCTGCACTGCAATGGTTTCTTGGACTGGTGGCCTGTCTTGTGTTTCAGAAATCTTGTCTTTTGCTATTGCATCCTGCATAATATCATCGGTTGATAATTCAGATTCAACGGCTTCGTTCGAACCACTTTTTTGTATCTTTTTTACATATTCATCCATGCCAATCTTTTTGAATATTTCGATTGCCTCGTCTACTCTGTTAAGTCTTAGTAATGCCTTGCCGTACAACTTCAAAATAGTTTTATTCTCTGGTTCCTTTTGCAGGACAACCGAAAATTCCTTTAGTGCGTTATCAGGCTGATTATTTTTAAGATAAGCTACGCCAAGATTTGTACGTAGCGGGATTGTTTGAGGATATCGCATTATCAATTCCTCATATATCTTAACAGCCCTGTTAAATTGTTCGAGTTTTAGCATTATTATAGCAAGTAAATTAAGGGCCCTATCATCTGCAGGATTGACATCAAGTACTTTCTCGATTTCATCCTTTGCATCTACATAATTCCCATCCGCAAGATATTTTTTTGCTATTTCTATTGATTTTTCGTGCAAACTATTTTGAGAAAGATGTTTAATTTTTACCATTATCACCTCTTAGTATAGCCCTTCATTTTCCAGAAGGCATTTAATACCTTTGTTACATACCACTGTGTTTCCGGATACGGTGGAATACCATTATATTTCATAACAGCTTTTTCCCCTGCATTGTAGGCTGCTATTGCCTTAATATAGTCTCCGTTAAAAAGGATATACAGGTATTTAAAATATCTCACCCCTGCTTCTATGTTTTCTTTTGGCGCATAAAGGTCCTCAATGTTCATTGTCCTGGCTGTTGAAGGTAGGAGTTGCATAAGACCAACAGCACCTGCGGACGATATTGCGTAAGGCATAAAATTACTTTCCACTTTTATCATGGCCATTATTAGGGTGGGATCCACTCCGTATTTTTTGGCAATCTTGCTTACCTTTTGTTGAAGTTTTAATTGGGATATCTGCAGATGATCGTAAGAGCCGTAATCCCTGAATAAAATTTTATACTTTCTGCTTGTCGGTACGTTTGTAAAATGAACTACGTTATCGCTGTCAACATAAGTATATATAGCAGCGTTTATCTTGCCTGCCGTTATGAGTAACAGTTGAGCTATCAAAACGAATATGAAAATTATATGTTTTTGACAGAAACCGTTTAACATTTTTACCTAACTTGTATATGTTGAGTTGATCCGAATGTAATCGTATGTAAGGTCGCAGGTCATTACATTGAAACCCTTGTCTCCGCTACCAAGATCGACGGCGAGTTGTATTGTTTTATTTTTCATTGAGTTTCTTACCTTGAGTAAGGCGTCATTGTCTATACCTTTACCGCAGTTAAATACTATCTGTTTACCGATCCATATCTTCAAAGTAGACTCGTTTGCATAGGTGCAGGATGCTCCAATAGTTGCAACGATCCTTCCCCAATTGGGATCCTCGCCAAAAAATGCGGTCTTTATGAGTGGTGAATTAGCCAGTTTGAAGGCAATCTTTCTCCCGTCTTCTTCGGTTTTTGTGCCCATAATGTTGATCTCTATTACCTTGCTTGCGCCCTCTCCGTCTTTAACCATTTTTTCGATCAGCTCCTTTGTGAGATCCATCAGTGCCTGTTCAAAAAGCTGATAGTTCTTGTCTTCTTCTGTAACGATATCGTTCTGTGCAAGGCCGTTAGCGAGAATCAATACAGTATCATTCGTGCTCATTTCTCCATCTATGGTAATCCTATTGAAGGACATTTCTGTTGCATTGGATAATGCTTTTTTAAGCGCACCAGGAGTAATTTTTACATCCGATGTGAAGAACGCAAGCATAGTTGCCATATGGGGTTGTATCATACCGGATCCCTTTACAAATCCTGTAAGAATAACCTCTTTACCGCTTATCTTTAATCTTCTCGAACCGTACTTTGGTACAGTATCCGTTGTCATTATCGCCCTTACAGCATCCATAAAACCTTGCCTTGAAAGATCGTTTTTCAAAACAGGTATCTGTGCAATGATTTTGTCTACCGGTAATCTTCTTCCTATGATACCTGTTGATGCCGTCAAGATCTCATCTGGTTTTACATTAAAACCTTTGGCGTATGCGTTTATAATGTCGTTAACATCCTTTATTCCGCTCTGGCCTGTTGCTGCATTTGCTATACCGCTATTGGCAATGATGATCCTTTTTTGTCCTTTTTTGATCTGGTTCATCGAAACAATGACCGGTGCGGCCTTAATAGCGTTTGTTGTAAACATACCAGAAGCTATAGACGGAACTTCCGAGTAAATAATCGCGAGGTCTTTTTTCCCATCTGTCTTAATCCCGCTTGCAGCACCCGCATACAAAAATCCTTTCGGTAGTGATAATGCCATATTTAACCTTCCTTAAACACTATGCATGTATTTTTTAGATAAGGCATAACGTTTGCTATTCTATCCTCTTCACTACTTTCTCTATTTTTATCAATCTTACCATAGCCTGTCCTTACACCTATTAGCATAGATGCAGAAAATCTCATAGCATTTTGTATAATTTCAACGATATGTGTACAGCCCGTAGAATGTCCAAGTGCATCAGCGATCTTTTTATTTACGCCCCTTTCTATTTTAAAACCTACTATTTTACGTATATTTACAACTGCTTTTTGACATCCTGAGTAGGGAACCCTTATCATCTTTACATCTGCATCAACAATCTGCTGCGTTGAGAGATCTACCTTTATCTCGGTGCTTATGCTGTGATGCAGATCCAGCAGAGACGCAGCGACGATAACAGTATTTTTGTCAATCGGATACAATCTTATATTTATATTCCTCTCGAAAACATCGTTCATGCTTAAATGGCCTCCTCTTCAGGAACGAACCAGAAATCACCCATATCTCCATTCCTATATTCTTTAAACTGTATCTTTAGTTTCATACCAATTTTTGCCTTTTTTACGTCTTTTAAAAACACGTTTTGCATGATCAAAGTGTCGCATCCATCTACCTTAACAAATGCACAAACGTAAGGTGTTTTGCCATAAAACACAGAGGTACCATAGTAAACTATTGTATAGGTTATAAGCTCTGCTGTGCTTCCTAACTTCACCCATTCAGTTGGGGCATAACATTCATTACAGTTAATCCTCGGTGGAAGCCACACCTTGCCACAGTGCGAGCATTTGGTTCCATAAAGCTGTTTGTTGTCGCGTATTTCTCTGAAAAATCTGGAAATACCCCCATAGCTGTATTTGTATGTGATATCCATAATGTCTGGCACCTCGAGAGGTGCATCTATTGGAGGGTTACCATCGAGTTCGTTCTTGAATGCCTTCTCTATAAGCTCTCTTGGAACCTTGATCTTCTGAGATGCAAAATCAAGCCATTGTTCTTTATGCTGTATCATATTATCACTCCTTTGTAAACCTTTTTACCTTTTTTTACGTTTTGCAAATTTTTTAGCCTTTGCCTTAATCTTATCTTGTCTTTCTATGATCATTGCTGCTGTCCACGCTGTTGCAGGGCCGCCTATACTTTGAACAAGACCCTTTCTCGCATTCTTTACCTGCCTTTTTTCTGCCCTACCCTGAACCTGCAGTGCCGCCTCCCCTGTCTGCATAACACCTGTTGCTCCAACCGCATGCCCGCAGCCTATAAGCCCGCCGCTCGGACTTACAGGAAGATCTCCTCCCATCTCAACCACCCCTTCTTCTATCAGTTTACCACCGTCTCCGGGCTTACAGAAATTGAATGCTTCATAAGAGAGTATCTCGGCACCTGTAAATGCATCATGCAGCTCTGCAAAATCTAATTCCTTTCTTGGATTTTTTATACCGGCCATTTTGTATGCATCTCTTCCCGCATAGACGCTTGATGTGAATACCGTTATATCGTCTCTCTCTCCTGCAAAGGCTTTGTCTAACGACAGCCCGATGCCTGTTATCCATGCCGGATTGTCAGAAAGGGAATTTGCTACTTTTTCAGATGCAAGTATTATGGCGGATGCGCCCTCAGAATATAGACAGTTGTCGTAGAATTTAAAAGGATAGGTAATCATCTTTGAATTTAACACATCTTCGATGGTTAACAGCTTTGGACTTTGCGCAATCGGATTGTTCATAGCATTCTTATGATTTTTGACAGAGACCATCGCCATTTGTTTTTCGGTTGGGGTTCCGTATTTGTTTATATGTGCTATCAATGGCAATGCGTAAGATGCAGCAGCAGTAAGACCCATAGGATTCTCAAATGTCATATCACCAGAAAATAATATTGCCTTTAGTGTTTCTGGTGTGGGATGTCCAACAGTGTAATTGTAGTTGTCGGTTGCCTTTTCAACGCCGAGAATCATTACGATGTCGTATAAGCCAGCTGCAATCCATGACCATCCAACGAATACCGCTGCGCCGCCTGTTGCCCCGCCTGTTGCAACCCTTACGGATGGCTTTAATCCCATCCCTATATAATTATGTATATACACATCTGGCATGAACTGCCGTTCAAAAAACTCATTATAAATGCCGTAAACGACAGCGCCGACATCTTTTTTGTCAATACCTGCGTCTTCAAGTGCCAGCTTTGCCGCATCAAAGGCGAGTTCGTAGTATGTTTTTTCAATCCATCTTGCCTTGAACTGAGTGGTCCCGATTCCAACGATTCCTACCTTCTTCATATAGACTCCTTTCCAGTCCTCCTTTCATATCATATTTATATTTTTTATCCAGTTTTTTGTGTTCAGTTTTACAGTTATATAAATCTATGAAGTTATGGTTCATAAAAGAAGGACTATGATTATGATCGATTTGCCGGTCTTTTTTCTGCTTAGACTGTATCAAAATGTCATTGTGAGGCTTCAGCCTGAGAATCTTGGTTTCTATTGCATTTGTCGGATTGAAAAGAATGGATTCTTCGCTTGGCTAACTTATATTCGAAGATGAATAAGTTTGGTTACACTTCTATTTTCCCGACTGGTATTCGTTGATGGTTTCTTCTATGGAGTTTCCTTTAATCAAGTCCCCATTTTTGACCAATACAACATCATCGCACAACCTTTTGATCATCTCCATGCTGTGTGAAACAATAATCATTGTCTTACCTCTGGATTTGAATTCTGTAATCTTATTTATGCACTTTTTTTGGAAGGATTCATCCCCGACTGCAAGAACCTCGTCTATCAACAAAATGTCGGGGTCCACATTAACCGCAACAGAAAAACCCAGCCGCATGTACATCCCTGTCGAGTATGTTCTAACAGGTGCATCAATAAATTCTTCCAGCTCAGCGAATGCAACTATCTGATCGAATCTTTTTTTTATTTCTTTTTTTGATAGCCCAAGAATAATCCCATTTATGAATATATTTTCCCTGCCGGTAAATTCCGGATGGAACCCTGCACCCACTTCTATAAGCGTTGAGACTCTTCCATCTACGACTACCCTGCCTTTGTCAGGTTTATATATACCAGCAATCAGTTTCAGCAGTGTACTTTTCCCTGAACCATTGTTGCCTATCATGCCGACTACAGTGGACTTGTTGACCGACAGGTTTATGTCTTTTAAAACATCGAGATGCTGCTTATGAGGGTTCTTTTCAAACCAGTTGAAATGCACGAGACGTTCTTTGAAGCTGGAATAGTTTTTTTTCAACGTATATTTTTTAAAATGTTTTTCAACGTGCTCGAGTATTATCGCCTCGTTCATATAAACTCCGGGAATGCCTCTTTTAATTTTTCAAATATATATACACCTATCAATAGGATAAAAAGAGAAGCGATAAACAGGTAGAACAGATGCAGCCAGTTGGGAAATATAGTATAGTAAAAGATCCATTGATAAGAACGGACCAATAATGTCATAGGATTCATGTACAAGACAAATAAATATTTTGGTGGAACCTGGGAAAGTCGATAAATTACTGGTGTTACAAAAAATCCAAGCAGTAGGAAGTTACTGACGATTTGTTGGAGATCGCGGAAATAAACATTTATAGCTGCTACCATAAGAACAAGACCTTCCGTTAAAATCAACTGGATGATTATAACGGGAATAATGGCTATTACGGATACACCGAGGTGCATCCTTAAAATGAACATAAAAAACAAAAGTAGCGGCAGACTTAAAATGTAATTTACCATATTTACGAGTACAGAGACAGTGGGTAAAACCTGTGGAGGGAAAAGCACCTTTGTTATAAGATTGGCGCCGCTTACAATAGAGTTTACGCCGTCTGTAATAGCCGTGGAAAACCATGTCCACGGCAAAAGACCTGCAAAAAGGAATACGGAATAATTCTTGATACCATTATTCATCAAAATTTTGAATACAAACACATAGACAAGCATTAATAAGAATGGGTTGATAAATGTCCAGAAAAAGCCGAGCACAGAGCCGCGGTACCTTGCTTTCAACCCCCGAACGACGAGTGCATTTATAAGTGCTCTATATTTGTACAGATCCTTAAAATGTTCGAAAATTTTTTTCATATACAAAATATATTGATAGCATCAACTGCAAAGTCAAGGATTAAATCACCTGCTCCATGCCTTTCCGCATTCGTGTGTGGTATGTAGATTTCGAGGTGGTTTAAACTGCCTCTTTAATACCCCCTGGCTGCAATGATTCAGCAAGTTTACCATTGAACAAGGGTTGCTCCCCAGGTTAATCCACTTCCAAATGCAGCCATAAGGATGATATCCCCGCCCTTTATTCTATTTTCCTTAATAGCTTCGTGAAAAGCTATAGGGATGGATGCTGCGGAGGTGTTGCCGTATTTTTGTATATTAACAAAAACTTTTTCCATGGAATAATCCAGCTTTCTTACAAGTGCCTCTATAATACGTATATTTGCCTGATGCGGTATTACGATGTCTATATCACGTATAGAAAGGTGGCGTTGCTTAAGCACGTCTTTTACAGCCTGCTCAAGTCCTCTTACCGCTACTTTGAAAGTGTCATGGCCTTTCATTTTGAGATAATAGTCATCCCTGTTGCAATTGTAGGACGGGATCCTCGAACCGCCGCCAGGAAGGTATATATAGTCCCATTTACTACCATCGGCGTATATTTTCGAAGCGATGATCCCTTTTTTCTTTTTTGTTGCCCTTATAACAACTGCACCTGCACCATCTCCAAAAATTACACAGGTAGTTCTGTCTTTATAGTCGACAAATTTGGTAAGCGTTTCGACCCCTATGAGCAAAATTGTCTTATATGCGCCTGACCTTATAAAGGCGTCAGCAGTAGCAAGGCCGTAAACAAATCCTGTGCATACGGCAGACAGATCAAATGCTGGTATATTGCTTATGCCGAGTTTTTCCTGAACCAGGCATGCTGTGGAAGGGAAAAGCATATCAGGTGTTGCAGTTGCAACGAGAATAAGGTCTACATCATTAGGCTTTATTCCGGCATCTTTGAGTGCATGCTTTGCAGCAATATAAGCTAAATCGGAAGAAGCTTCATTTTTGTTTGCCCGCCTGCGTTCTCTAATACCCGTCCTTGAAACAATCCATTCATCCGACGTATCTACCATTTTTTGTAGTTCATCATTTGTGATAATGTTATCCGCTATACAAACACCTGTGCCAATTATTTGTGATTGCAAATTATCGCTCCTTTTTCCTATTGATTTTTTTATTAAGAACTTTAAGCCTTTCCAAGCGCAGAATTGTTTGCTATTTTTTATCCCATTCTAACAGTGCTTGAAAAACGACAGATTTTGTATCCTGATGTATGCCTTCTATATAGTGAGTACTATTCCCAGATGTATCTTCTGATATGTTTATTATGATCTGTTCCTTGTATGTTGCCTCATCCATATAATTTACCTGAATTGTTTTAATGCTATTTGCTACGCTGAAAACGGGGTCAAAACAATCCAATATCCAATCTATATACCGTGCATTGTTTACATGATAATTAACATCAAGATCATCCGGCATTACGTGTCTTGTATAGTTGAGCTCAGGATGATCGACCGGCTTTATCTTTTCCAAGTGTTCGTCAAACGCACTAACCCCTTCGTTTTGCGGCAATGGAGAAGGTAAGTATTGTATACGCTGTGGTCTGTGGTTTTCTTTTTTGATCAAAAGCCACAAAGATGTAACGGAGATTATTTCGTTATTGTTCGAGTCCAGGGCAACAAAATCTCTTAAAGCGAATAACCGGTCTTTCCCCTTTGGCCATGTTTTAATAGTGATGGTCTCTCCCCATGACGGCATCCTTTTGATCTTCAGTTTGATCCTGGATAAAACCCAGAACATGCCGTATTTCTCCAAATCATGATAGCCAACGCCAAGGTCATAAGAATGGTTTACTGCAGCTTCCTGCATGTAGCAGAAAAATGTAGGAATTTTTTCATTCGCTCAATCCTACGATCCATCTGATATCGTTGAGTTTTCTTATAGAAACGAGGCCTTAGTCCTTTGTATGCTTATATGCTATTACCCTGTGTTTTTTTCTCATCGTACCCATGAGACAGGACAAACATCGGGATAAGTCTGAACGAAAACCCGATAACGATAAAACCGACCCATCCAATGCCTGTACTAGGCTTGATAGGTGCGTTGGTTGCGAACGCGTAGACAAGCCATGCCACACCGACAAGATATATATAAAAAGTAACCCGGGCAATAGACTCGTTGTACAGGTTCCTTTCCGTTATAACCGGCACAAGCTGGAACATTGCGCCCATAATAGTCATGGTTATCCAGCCGAGTGTCCTGCCTTTCTACTCGCCGATAATCTTGACCAGCACCCTCTTTTTCCTCATACCGTCGAATTCACCGTAAAAGATCTGTTCCCATGGACCAAAATCGAGCTTTCCCCTGGTGATCGCAACCACAACCTCCCTGCCCATGATTTGCCGCTTCATGTGAGCGTCGGCATTATCTTCTCCTCTGTTGTGTCGATATTGCTGTACCGGTTCATGCGGGGCAAGCTTTTCCAGCCACACATCGAAATCATGGTGCAGTCCTGATTCATCGTCGTTGATAAAAATGGATGCCGTAATGTGCATGGCATTGACCAGGATAAGCCCCTCCATAATGCCGCTTTCTTCGAGGCATGCCTCTACCTGCGGTGTGATGTTGATAAAAGCCCTTCTCGCCGGAACGTCAAACCATAGCTCTTTACGATACGCTCTCATACACGCGCCATTTATACCTTATTCGCGTTATTCAGTTCGAGGATCAAGGCGATTTCATTGCAATCTGGGAATTGCGGACACTTCAGACAGTCACTCCATATCTTTTGCGGCAGAAGGGATTTGTCAACGATCCTGAAGCCGAGCTTTTCGAAAAAAGTCGGCTTGTAGGTGAGCGAGAAAACCTGGTTTATCTCGAATCCCTTTGCCTCTTCTATGCACGCCTTGACCAACTGTGTGCCTATGCCCTTGCGTGTCTGATCCTGCTTCACTGCAAGAGAGCGTACCTCTGCAAGCCCATCCCAGAAGATGTGCATGGCGCACACGCCGATAATCTCGCCGGTATCATGCGTCGAGACAATATAGTCCCGGATATTCTCATATATTTCGAGCAGAGAACGCGGGAGCATCTCCCCTTTTTTGGCATAAATCTCGATGAGCTTCTGAATCTCCTTCACGTCTCCCATTCTCGCCTTTCGTATCACGTTTTCTCCTTTGCGTATTTTAAAAATTCTTTTGCCTGCTTGCGTGCAAGTTCTGTTACACTCTCGCCTGACAACATCCGTGCTATTTCCTCCATCCTGCCCTTTTCGTCAAGCACTTGTACGGAAACATCTGTTTTACCGGATGCAGTATGTTTCGATACACTTATATGGTAATCACCAAATCCAGCTATTTGAGGAAGATGCGTAATACAGATAACCTGGTGGTAGGCGGACAGTTCTTTTAATTTTCTGCCAACAATCTCTGCTGTAGTGCCTCCGATGCCTGCATCTATCTCATCAAACACAAGTACAGGTACAGGAGATACCTTGACTAATGCCCTTTTAATGGCCAGCATGGTCCTCGAAAGCTCGCCTCCTGATATAATGTCGGTCAGTGGTTTTGCAGGGAATCCCGGATTGGCGGAGAAAAAAAACCGTACACTTTCCATACCGTCGGAACTTATGTCTTTCCCTTGTATGCTTATCGTGTCTTTCTTCCCTGATGGCTCTACCCTTACTTCGAATATTGCATCTTTCATACCCAGTGTTTTAAGCTCCATCACCACTGTTTTAGCAAGCCCGGCTGCGGCATGTCTCCTGGCTTTTGAGAGTTCTTCTGCATCCCGATAAAGTTCTTTTTCAAGCCGGATCCTTTTCTGCTGTAATGCGATGATCTCTTCGTCCGTATTCTTTAATTTACCGATTTGTTTTTCAATGGACGCTGAATATTCAAGTATATCTGCAATCGTTTTGTCGTACTTTTTTTTAAGTCTTTCAATAAGTTCGATACGCTGTTCTGTCTGATTGAGCTTTTGCGGATCTATATCTATCTTTGAAACATACGAACTGAGATCGGATGAGACATCTTTTAATTCGACTGATACAGTTGCAAGCCTATCAGCATACTGTTTAAGATACGGATCTATATCCTGCAGTCCTGAAATAAGTTTTAGAGATCTGTGTATGTTTACGATCACTCCGCTTTCATCGCCCGAGATCGTTTCATATACTGTGTTGAGCTCTGAGATCAAACGCTGTGCATTGGAAAGGATATTGTATTCTTTTTCAAGGACAGTCTCCTCATCAGGCTTTAAGTTAGCAGCTCTAATCTCCGAAAGCTGGAATTTTAGCAGTTCCTCTTCCTTTTTTAAGTTCGCACTGTTCGATTGCAGGCTGTCGTATTGTTCGATGGTTTTTATTAAATCCGTATAGGCTAACTTTACATGGTCTGCGGATTTCTCCGTGCCTGCATAGGCATCAAGCAGTTTTAAATGGTTTTGTTCGTCAAGCAGGCTCTGGTGCTCATGCTGTCCGTGTATATCAACCAGCAATTTAGTCAGATCCGACAACAGGGAGAGGGTTGAAGGAGAGCCGTTTATGTAGACCCTGCTTTTTCCCTGCGCATTTATGATGCGTTTAATCGCAAGTTCATCATTAAACTCAAAGCCATGCTCGTGAAGGAATATCGCTGCATGGCTTTTATCTTTTATTTCAAAAAGACCTTCTACAACAGACTCGGACGCACCTTCCCTCACAACACCTGAATCCGTGCGTGTACCGAGCAACATAAGCATGCCGTCAACCATGATGGATTTTCCAGCGCCGGTTTCGCCGCTTATTATACACAGGTGCTCAGAAAACTGTACTGTGATGTCTTTAAAGATTGCAAAATCCTTCAGACGTAAGGATTTCAACATCTATCGCTCGCCCCATTTGAGCTTTTCCCTGAGAATCTCAAAGTAATTCCGAAAGGGTGATTTTATTACGGTTGTGTAATTCATCGACTTCGATATTTTAACCTTGTTTGTTTTATTTATAGGACTCGATACCTGTCCATCGAACGTTATGACAATGTCCTTCTCTTCTGTCTCAAGCTCTATTTCGACAACCGCATCCGATGATAACACGATTGGTCTGTTTGTGAGTGTATGCGGGGATATGGGCGTCAGGATAATGGTGTCTGTCGTTGGGTACACTATTGGTCCGCCTGCTGCCATCGAATAAGCAGTCGAACCGGTCGATGTCGATATGATGAGTCCGTCGGCCTTGTATGTGGTTAGGTATTTGTTATCAACAGTCGTCTTGATTGAGATCATCCTTGCTATTGTTCCTTTTGTTATAACAGCATCGTTGAGTGCATCATAAGAAACCAATATTTTGTCACCGCTTTTGACCTGCGAATTGAGCCGCATTCTGTTTTCATAAACAGCTTTACCACCTATCACAAGATCCGTAACATGATAAAGCTCAACCATTGTTATCTCTGTAAGGAAGCCAAGACCGCCTATGTTTACTCCGATAATGGGTATATGACGTTCAGCTATCAATCGTATTGCCCACAGGAACGTACCGTCGCCCCCGAATACCACGACGACATCCGTATTATCCGGTACTCGCTCCCTAAAACGGACGAGGTGAGGAGCCACAGTATCTGCCATGCTCTCTTCTATAACGACCTGAATACTCCTGTTTTCGAGAGAGGCGATGTAATTCCGTATCTCATTGTATATCTCCACGGACTTCTTACTTTTTACAACAAGCGCTATCTTCATATTTACTTCCTACTTATTGCATTTTTTGATAGCATAAAACAAGATAAATTTTAATACAAATATATGGAACAACCTCTTGCTCATAAATTAAGACCAAAGACCCTTAATGAACTTGTAGGCCAGGAACATGTGCTTGGCACAGGGAAACCTCTGAGACAGACGCTGGACGCGGGTGTACTGCCCTCTATGATTATCTGGGGGCCGCCGGGTTCAGGAAAAACATCCTTTATACGGATTATTACATCCAAGCCAGATTATGAGACTGTTTATATGACAGCGGTCTCTGCAAACACTAAGGAGATAAATAAGATTTTAAAGCGGGCAAAGGATAACGACCTATCCAATAGGAGGTTTGTCCTTATACTTGATGAATTGCAGCACCTTAACCGTACGCAGCAGGAAGTGCTCCTGCCATCTGTGGAAGATGGCAGCATTGTGTTTATAGGTATTTCTACTGATAATCCCTCCTTCGCACTAAACAGGGCATTACTATCGAGAACAATGCTTGTGGTTTTCGAACCGCTCGATGAGCGAGCATTAAAGATTCTTATAGAACGTGCACTTTCAGACACAGAGGACGGATTTGGCAAGGACAATATTAAAATCAATAAGGATGCAATGGACTATATCATTGTAAGGAGCAACGGGGACGGCAGGAAGGCGCTTAATGCCATAGAACTGCTTACAGGTGTTGCCCTGAAACGGCAGGACAGAACCATAACGATCGAGGACGCATCGAAACTCTCTGAATCCAACCTCCTACCCTACGACAGAAAAGAAGATGAACATTATCACACGATATCCGCCTTCATTAAAAGTATGCGGGGATCGGATCCGGATGCTGCGATCTATTATCTTGCGAGAATGCTGGAATCCGGGGAAGACCCGCGATTTGTTCTGAGGCGTATGATTATTTTTGCATCAGAGGATATCGGTAATGCGGATCCTATGGCACTCACCGTTGCCGTTTCCGCGTTCCATGCGTTCGAGGTTGTGGGTATGCCTGAAGGTTTTATACCCATAGCCCATGCAGTGGCATACCTCGCCTCGTCTCCAAAAAGCAATATGTCATACATGGCATATCTGAAAGCAAAGGCGGACATTCAAAAGCATGGATATCTTGAAATACCGAAACATATTGTCAATCCGGTTACTGCATTGGGCAAAGAGCTCGGTTATGGTGAAGGCTATAAATATCCTCATGATTATGAGGGCGGCCATGTGGAACAGCAGTACTTGCCGGACAAGCTGAAAGACCAGCGTTATTACATACCCAAGGACATCGGCTACGAGAAGATCATCAAGGCTTATCTGGAGAAGATAAGAAAGAAAAGTTAACCCCCAAAATGCAATAAGGGAATTTTTTCATTCGCTCAATCCTACGATCCATCTGATATCGTTAAGTTTTCTTATAGAAACGAGGTTATAGTCCTTTGTATGCTTAAATGCTATTACCCTGTGTTTTTTCCTCATCGTATTTTCGAAGAATACCTTTATTTGACGCAGGATTATCGCTCATTACAAATATTCCCTTACCTTGCAAATGCATTTTTTGGGTTAATCCATTTTTCCCTAATCAGAGCTCCGATAAAAATTTTAGAATACCCTTGTTCACTGCTTCCGGCGCTTCAAGACAGGTCAAATGCCCCGCCCCTTTTACTATCTCAAGCCTTGCATTCTTTATCCGTGATGCCATTAACTTCGCCTCTTCAACCGGCGTAAGTCTGTCTTCCTCTCCAACCATGATCAACACGGGACAGGTTATGTCCTTCAGCAATGAAGTCGAATCTGGCCTTTCCATCATACCAAGGGATGCATTTGCTATTGCCTCTGGAGATGTATGGAAGACAGCGTCCCTTACAGTATGTACAACATCAGACCTTGTCTTTATGGTTGATGGAGCGAACAGCCTTTCAGCCCATTCGTCCGCAATTTTGTTCATTTCACCGTTACGTGCCCTTTGTGCCAAAGCCAATCTACCTTTTTTACCTTCTTCAGAATCAGCACCTGACCTTGTATCAAGTAGCACCAATGCCCTTACGATTGACGGAAACATACTATAGAATGTAAAGGCAATATATCCTCCCATAGACATACCTGCAAGCACTGCCTTTTCGATGCCCAGCGTGTCAAGCAGTTTTTTCAGATCCTTTGCATACAGCTCCATCGTATACGCACCGTCTGTGACTCCGGATTTACCGAACCCCCGCAAGTCGGGTACAATGACCCTTACCTTTGCACTCAGTGTCTCCATCTGCGGTTCCCATATATTTCCCGTTAACGGGAATCCGTGAATAAAGAGCACGGGCATTCCGCTTCCCTTTTCCCGATAAAACATGTTATGACCATTTATATCCGCGTACATATAGTAAAAACTACCCCCTTATTTCATATTTTCTTTTGATTCTTATATCTATAACTTAATCCGGAAAATGCAATAAGAAAATTTTTTCGTTCGCTCTGGGTACTCATGCGGAGCATGGGTCGTGTGATCCACCTGATATCTATAAGCTTTCTTAACTTGGCAAGAAAAACTTACCCCGGACAACTTCTGAAGTTGTATTGCTTTTGGGATGCGTTAAATGGTGTGCCTGGCGCGATTCGAACGCGCGACCCACAGCTTAGAAGGCTGTTGCTCTATCCAACTGAGCTACAGGCACATATATCGAAATAAAACCGCAATTACAAACAAATCAGACATATAACATCGGGGCGAGCCGATTTGAACGGCCGACCTCTTGCTCCCAAGGCAAGCGCTCTGAACCAGGCTGAGCTACGCCCCGCTAAAAGGCACATAACATTTTATGACATATTTTTAAAATTGCAAGTGAATATAAAAATGGATCTTATCCAAACAAGTGATCAAGGTAGTTATAGAATATAAAAGATTAGTCCAAAAAATGCAATAACCCAAAAAGGCAATAAGGGAATTTTTTCATTCGCTCAATCCTACGATCCATCTGATATCGTTGAGTTTTCTTATAGAAACGAGGCCTTA